>ERZ887849.136-NODE-136-length-76238-cov-12.025990_pt1 | contig 76238 bp, 77 predicted proteins | sample MGYA00521267_ERZ887849 | MGnify/ENA primary metagenome ERZ887849 (study PRJEB32303, sample SAMEA104408601) | aquatic metagenome | biome: Brackish water; feature: Pelagic; material: water | place: Baltic Sea | collected 2014-06-06T16:11:00 | depth 2,863 m ...
CGCAGCCCGGTGAGCTGCTGGACAGCGGCTGGTGGGCGCGCACCCCGTCACCCGAATTATTTCGCCGATGCGATGTTTTGGTGGGGGATTTATATTGCCGTTGTGGCGGCAACACCGGAAGCGATTTGGACAATTTTTGCGCCAATAATTATGACCTATCTTTTGATGAATGTGTCAGGTGCCAAAATGTTGGAACGCCGATTGATCAAAAAACCCGGCTATGCGGAATATATGGCGCGGACAAATCGCTTTGTGCCACGACTTTTCGGCACGCAAAAATAGCCGTCTAGAACGCGCCCTTCAGCATTTGAATAATGCCCGAGAAGTCGAGGTCTTCTTGACCCTTCTCGGCCATTTGCTGATACAGCTCTGTCGCGCGCAAGCCCATTGGGGTTTCGCACGCGGCCGAGCCGGACGCTTCCTGCGCCAGTTTCAAATCTTTCAACATCATGGCGGCGGCAAAACCGGCCTTGTAATCATTGTTTGACGGTGCCGTCGGCACTGGGCCGGGAGCCGGACAGTAACTGGTCATCGACCAACACTGGCCAGAAGCGGTGGCGGAAATATCAAACAAGGTTTGCGCATCCAGCCCTAGTTTTTCGCCCAGCATGAAGGCCTCACAAGTGCCAATCATGGAAATACCAAGCAGCATATTATTGCAGATTTTCGCCACCTGCCCATTGCCATTACCGCCCGCGTGAAAAATATTCTTCCCCATCACCTCAAGAATTGGCTTGGCCTTAGCGAAGCCCTCGGCGCTACCACCGACCATGAAGGTCAAAGTGCCAGCCGCCGCGCCGCCAACACCGCCCGACACGGGCGCGTCGACCATATCAAAGCCGGCCGCTTGTGCGGCTGTCGCCACAAGACGCGCGGTATCAACGTCAATCGTTGAACTGTCAATCAGCAATGCCCCCGCCGGTGCCGCGCCCAAAACACCATCATCGCCGGTGTAAACCGCTTCGACATGATGGCCAGCCGGCAACATCGACACCACTACCTCCGCACTGGCGACAGCTTGCGCCGCGGTCTGCGCGACATGGCCGCCCGCGTCGGCTAAGTCTGTGAGGGCTGCTTGCGACAGGTCAAAGCCGGTCACGTTATGCCCCGCGGCCAGGAGGTTTTTTGCCATAGGCAGGCCCATATTGCCGAGGCCGATAAATCCGATAGATGACATGTGCTTCTCCGTCTCGCTAAAAAGTTAATTCGTCGTCCGCCAGTGAGGCGAAAATGGCGTCAATCTGGGCCGCTGTGACATGCTGATGGCGGGCCGGAGACCATTTGGGTTGATTGTCTTTTTCGATAATAATCGCTCGCACGCCTTCATAAAAATCGTCTAACTGCATCAGCCGTGTAACCGCCCGCAATTCAATTTTCATACATTCGTCAAAATCCGCCTGCGCGCCATCGCGCATTTGGCGCAAAGCAACGGCCGCACTGGTCGGCGATTTGGTTTCAATCAAAGCGTGCTGAGCCAGCGCCCATTCACCGCCATCGGCCTGCAAAGCGGCGAGCACATCAACCACCTGATCGGCGCCGAACAGCCGGTCGATATCAGATTGTAAAGCAGCCAGCGTGCCACCTTCTGGGGGCGCATGAAATTGCGCCAAAACCGCTTCAACATCGCCGCCTGCCGCCAAGGCTTGTTTCAACGCATCCAAAGAATCAGCTGGTGCGTAATGCGTGGCAATGCCAGCGTAAAGTGCATCGGCGGCTTTCAATCTTGCGCCCGTGAGAACCATATAGGCGCCAATTTGGCCGGGCAGTCGTGGCAGAAAGTAAGTGCCGCCGACATCAGGCAACAGGCCAATGCCTGTTTCAGGCATGGCAAAAACCGTCGCCTCGGTCGCCACACGATAGCGCCCATGCACAGACAGACCAACGCCACCGCCCATGGTGATGCCGTCAATCAGCGCAATATAGGGTTTGGGACAGGTTTTAATCATCCGGTTGAGGACATATTCCTCGCGATAAAATCCGGTTGCTTCCGCCGCACCGGCACGTCCCCAATCATGCAGGGCGCGAATGTCGCCGCCGGCACAAAAGCCTTTCGCACCCGCCCCCTCAATGATGATGTTTTCAACGCTGGCGTCGTCAATCCACGCCTTTAATTGCGGCGTCATTAGCCGCACCATATTCAGCGTCAAAGCATTGAGGGCATCAGGCCGGTTGAGGGTAATGAGACCACTAGCGCCGATTTTCTGGAACAAAATTTCGGCACTCATGCGCGCAACAAGCCTCGTGAAATAATCACCCGCATGATTTCATTGGTGCCTTCGAGTATTTGGTGAACCCGCAAATCGCGCACCATACGCTCCACTTCATAATCTTTCAGATAGCCGTAACCGCCATGAATTTGCAGCGCCTCATTGGCAATATTGAAACAAGTGTCGGTGACAAAACGTTTGGCCATAGCTGACTTTTGGGTTTTCTGCGGGTCATTGGCATCCAAGGATTGCGCTGCGTGATAAAGCATCAACCGCGCCGCCTCTAATTCGGTTGCCATATCAGCCAGTTTGAACTGCATGGCCTGAAAGCCAGAGATTGACTGACCAAATTGCTCGCGCTCTTTGGCATAGGCCAGCGCCTTGTCAAAAGCCCGCTGCGCTGTGCCCAAGGAGCACGCCGCAATGTTCAGGCGCCCGCCATCCAGACCCATCATGGCGAATTTGAACCCCTCGCCCTCTTCGCCAATACGGTTATCGACTGGCACAAGGCAATCTTCAAAAATAACCTGCGCCGTCGGCTGACTGTTCCAGCCCATTTTTTTCTCATTGGCGCCAAAGCTCAAACCCGGCGTGTCTTTTTCAATGATGAAACAGGAAATGCCGTCAGAGCCGTCTTTGCCCGTGCCGACCATGGCGACATAAATATCTGATGTGCCGGCCCCTGAGATAAAGGCTTTGGTGCCGTTCAGCACATAATGGTCGCCATCGCGCACCGCCCGCGAGCGCATGGCTGAGGCATCAGATCCTGAACCCGGCTCGGTGAGGCAATAGCTGGCGATTAGATCCATAGAGGTCAGGCGCGGCAAATATTTCTCGCGCTGGGCCGGTGAGCCAAAACCGTCAATCACCCAGCTGGCCATATTGTGAATGGTCATGAAGGCCGCCGTTGACGTGCAGCCCATGGATAAGGCTTCAAAAATCACCGCCGCATCAAACCGCGATAGGCCGGAGCCGCCGAACTCTTCTTGCAAGTAAATGCCGGCAAACCCCAAACCAGCCATTTCGCGCAATGTGTCGACGGGGAATATTTTTTCCTCATCCCACTGCGCCGCATGTGGCGCCATTTTGTCCATTGCAAAATTGCGCGCCATATCCTGAATGGCAATTTGCTCTTCGCTCAACATAAATCTCTCCCCAGACTCGGTGACTTGTCGTTGCTTATACCATGGTGGCGACGTAAGACAAATCTCGTAACGCGTCATCTGGCGCCTTGCTGGCGCAGGATATATTGCGCCACGCCGCCGAGCGCGCTATGTAGACAGCTGATAAGAGGACAGATGATGATTGACCGCCAATATCCAGCCACCCGTTTGCGCCGCCTGCGGCAAGCCGATTGGTCGCGCCGCATGATTGCCGAAACACGGTTGACGCCGAATGATTTGATTTGGCCGGTCTTCGTCATTGAGGGCGACAACCAACGCCAAGCCATTAGCTCGATGCCCGGCGTTGAGCGCATTAGCATTGATTTATGCGTGCAAGCTGCCAAACAGGCCGCTGAATTGGGAATTCCGGCGATTGCGCTGTTTCCCAACACGCCCGATAGCGCGCGCGATGATTTGGGCACCGAAGCCTTCAATGCCGATAATCTAGTGTGCCGCGCCACCCGCGCGATTAAGGATGCGGTGCCCGATATTGGCATTATGTGTGACGTTGCCCTCGACCCGTATACGGCGCATGGCCATGACGGGCTGATGGATGGCGACGAGATTATGAATGATGCAACGATTGAAGCTTTGGTTAAACAATCGCTCAATCAAGTGCGCGCCGGCTGCGATATTATCGCCCCGTCGGATATGATGGATGGCCGCATTGGCGCCATTCGTACGGCGCTGGAAGCCGAGCACCACAGCAATACGCTGATTATGGCTTATAGCGCCAAATATGCGTCTGCCTTTTATGGCCCGTTCCGTGAAGCGGTGGGGTCTGGCGATCGTCTACGCGGTGATAAGAAAACCTATCAAATGGATCCGTCTAATAGCGATGAGGCGCTGCAGGAAATTGCGCTGGATATTAGCGAAGGCGCCGATATGGTGATGGTAAAGCCGGGCATGCCATATCTTGATATTGTGCGCCGTTGCAAAGACCAATTTGGCGTGCCGACATTTGCTTATCAAGTGTCGGGCGAATATGCCATGTTGGCCGGTGCCATGGAGCGCGACTGGTTGGCTCGCGAGAAAACAATCTTGGAAAGCCTCGCCAGTTTTAAACGCGCCGGCGCCGATGGCGTGTTGAGCTATTTCGCCATTGAAGCGGCCCGTTTGTTAAACGATCATTAGGCTTTATCGAGCTGGCGCAGGCGGGCAATCAGGCTTGATGTGTCCCAGCGCCCGCCGCCCATAGTCTGCACGTCGCCATAATAGGCTTTGACGATTTCAGTGACCGGCAAATGCGACCCATTGCGAGCCGCCTCATCCAGACAAATACCCAAATCCTTGACCATCCAATCAACCGCAAAGCCGAAATCAAATTGCCCGTCAATCATGGTTTCAAAACGGTTTTCCATTTGCCAGCTTTGTGCCGCCCCTTTGGAAATCACATCAATAACGGCGCGCCCGTCGAGACCGGCATTTTCGGCAAAGGCCAGCGCTTCTGACAGGCCTTGCAACAAGCCGCCAATGCAAATCTGATTGACCATTTTGGTTAACTGCCCCGAGCCAATCGGCCCCATCAGCCTTGCGGCGCGGGCGAAATGCATCATCGCCGGTTGCGCGGTTTCAAACACTGGCGCTTGCCCACCGGCCATGATGGTCAACGCGCCGTTAACCGCGCCCGCTTCGCCGCCCGATACCGGCGCATCGAGCATATCGACACCGGCTTCTTCGCACAGGGCGGCAATCTCGCGCGCCACTTCAGCCGAGGTGGTGGTGTGGTCAATTAAAATGCCCCCTGCCGCCATGCCCGCCAAAGCCCCATCAGGGCCAAGGATAACTGCGCGTAAATCATCATCATTGCCGACGCAGCTGAAAACCAGACTGGCTCCCTCAGCGGCTTGGCGCGGGGTCGAGCAGGCTTGGCCACCGTGTTCGGCAACCCATTTTTCAGCCTTTTGCGTGGTGCGGTTATAAACCGATAGCTGGTGGCCTGCCGCCGCCAAATGACCAGCCATTGGATAGCCCATAACCCCCAAACCGATGAAGGCGACTTGGCTCATTAGGCGTCTCCGGCCACTTGCAGGTTGGAATAGGCACCGCGAAAGTAAATCAATGGCTGGCGTTGCTCGCTGCAGTAATGTGCCGCATCGACGGCGCCGATGAAAAGAACATGGTCGCCAGCATTGATTTTTTCGTGCACACGGCATTCAAAATTGGCTAAAGCGCCGTGCAGCAAAACCCCATCATGGGCCCCGATGGTGTATTCGTCGGCGGTGATTTTGTGGTCGCCCGGCTTGGCCAGACGATTGGATAAATATTGCTGGTCGGCGGCGAGAATATTGACGCTAAATTTTTCGCTGGCCGCCAAGCGCGCCATCATGTCGGACTCATTGGCCAGACACCAAGACAAGAGTGCCGGTTGGAGGGACACGGAAGCAAAACTATTAATCGTCAGCCCATAAGCTTGCTGGTCACCGCCGCGCACGGCGATAATCGCGACGCCGGTTCCAAAATTGCCAAAAGCCTTGCGAAGTTCCTGCTGCATACCATTTCCTCTTCAATTGCCTTCCTTATGCCCGAAAGCCCGTGTTTAATCTAGTGGCTGGTTTGAGATATATGTATAGTGACATCAATGATTGGCGAATTTCATATGTGGTTCACCTTTTTGGTGATTATCGTCGCAATGGCACTATATGTCAGCGAACGCTTACCTATGGAAGTTACCTCGCTGGTCATCATCATTGCGCTTTTATTGGCGTTTTCCATTGATCCACCGCTCGACAGCCAAGGCGCGGCGCTTGTCACGCCCTTGGAGCTGCTTTCCGGATTTTCCAATCCAGCGCTGATTACCATTGTTGCCCTGCTGATTATGGCGCAAGGGCTGTTCCAATCGGGGGCGTTGGAGAAACTGATCGACCAAGCCTCACGGCGCGCCGTGCGGTCGCCGCAAATCGCGATGATCTTTGTACTTCTGGCAGCCATGGTATCGAGCGCTTTCTTGAACAATACGCCGGTTGTTCTAATGACCATTCCGATTTTAGTAGCGATTGCCAATCGTGCCCAAATGGCCAGCAGTCCGTATATGATGGGGCTGAGTTTCATTACTATTTTGGGCGGCATGCTGACGCTGATTGGGTCGTCGACCAATTTGCTGGTGGCCGACACAGCATTTCGTATTGGCAGTGCCAAGCTTGGGTTTTTTGAGCAAACCCTGCCCGGCCTCGTACTGATGGCGGTTGGCGCCCTTTATGTGTTTCTCGTCATGCCACGGCTTTTGGGCGCGCGCGCCGAAGCCGAGACGGAAGAAACGTCAGATAATGGTCGACAGTATATTATCGAATTGCGCCTGCGCAGTGGTGACCAATTAGTCGGGCGGCAATCGCGGGCCGGATTCTTTCCGGAAATAACCGGCATGACGGTGCAGATGATTGCCAGCAAAAGCCAGATTATGCTGCCGCCTTTTGACGATTACACTTTGGCGCCTGGTGACCGCCTATTTGTCGCCGCCACGCGCCGTGAAATATCCGATGCGCTGGCGCAAAAAGACCACCCGCTGCGCAATCAACTCATGCCGCTTGTGCCGCGCCCGGTGGAGAGCGAAGCCGAGGATTTGATGCTGGCTGAAATCGTTGTCGCGCCCGGCTCGCGGATGGCCACGCGGGCGGTTTATCAGACCGGTTTCACCCATACGACGGATTGTTTCATCATTGGTGTGCAACGCCGTCGCTCAATGTTGCGCCATGAAATGGCCAATGTGCGGCTTGAAGCTGGCGATGTGTTGCTGGTCATCGGCCATGCCTCAAATATCGACGCACTGCGCGGCAATCGCGATACTTTGCTGATGCAATGGTCGGCCAGAGAATTACCGCGTTTTGAAAAGGCCAATGCGGCGCGGATGATTTTTGCCGCCACTGTGATTGCCGCCGCCTCCGGATTTGTGCCGATTGTTGTCGCTGCCCTGACCGGCGCCACCGCCATGGTCGTGAGCGGTGTTTTGAACGTGCGCCAAGCCAGTCGCGGCTTTGATTTGCGGATCTTTCTGGTGATTGCCGCCGCCCTCGCCATGGCCAATGCGCTGTCGGCGACCGGCGGTGCCGGTTATATTTCGGACGGGTTTTTGGCGCTGTTCGACGGCGCGCCCGCAGCGGTTATTCTGTCGGCGTTCTTCCTGCTTTGCGCCATCGTCACCAATGTGTTGTCGAATAATGCGACGGCGGTGCTGTTTACCCCTCTGGCGGTGAGCTTGGCGGCGTCGCTTGAGGTTGACCCAATGGCGTTTATTCTGGCCGTCATCTTTGCCGCCAATTGCAGCTTCGCCACGCCGATTGCCTATCAAACCAATTTGCTGGTGATGGCGCCGGGTAATTTCAAATTCGCTGATTTTATGCGCGCCGGTATCCCCTTGATTATTCTGTTGTGGCTGACTTACTCTTTCTTTGCGCCTTGGTATTTTGGGCTGTAAGGGACTGAAGAGCCATGAACCAGTTTGACGATAAAATCAGCCCCGCCTTCTTTATCACCGAGGCGGTGCCCTGCCCTTATATTGAGGGACAAAAGGAACGCAAATTATTCACCCATTTGGTCGGCGATAACGCCGATGCGCTGAATTATGCGCTGTCGCGGGCCGGTTTTCGACGCAGCCAGACCGTCGCTTATCGTCCAGCCTGTGACTTTTGTCAGGCCTGCCAATCATCGCGGGTGATGGTTGAGCAGTTTCGCCCATCGCCCAGTTTTCGGCGCATCTTGCGGCGCAATGACGATGTGACACGAGCCATGACGCCCGCCAGCGCCTCGCGTGAGCAATATGAGCTCCTGCGCCGCTATATTGACGCGCGCCATGAAGACGGAGGCATGGCCGATATGACCAGCCTAAATTATATTGAAATGGTTGAAGGAACCGCCGTTGATACGCATTTGGTCGAATATCGCCTCGTCGATGGGCGGCTAATTGCTTGCCTGATTTGCGACACCATGCCGGATGGGCTGTCGATGGTCTATTCGTTTTTCGATCCGCTGGAAAAATCGCGCAGCCTCGGCAGTTTTATTATTCTCGATCAGATCCAGCGCGCGCAAGAAGCCGGCCAGCCATTTGTCTATCTCGGATATTTAATCGAGGATTGCCAAAAAATGGCCTACAAAAAACGTTTTCGTCCTTTGCAATGCCTTGGCAAAGATGGCTGGACGCTCTACAACTGAAGGCATTAAAAGACAGGCTATGGGAGGCTTTCATGTCTAAAAAAATAGGTCGCCGCCAGCTATTGGGCGGCTTGGTTACCGGCACGGCAACGGCAGCTGTCGCAGCGCCAGCGTATGCGCAGGGCAAACGACGCCTGAAAATGGTCACCACATGGCCGAAAAACTTCCCCGGCCTTGGCACCGCCCCCGAAAATATCGCCAAGCGGGTTTACGCCATGACCGATGGTCAGTTGGATATTAAAATTTACGCCGCCGGTGAATTGGTCGGTGCCTTTGATGCCTTTGATGCAGTGTCGACGGGCACAGCCGATTTATATAATGGTGCCGAGTATTACTGGCAGGGCAAGTCGCCTGCGTTTAACTTTTTCTGCGCCGTGCCTTTTGGCATGACAGCGGCGGAAATCAACGCATGGATCAATTTCGGTGGCGGGCAAGAGCTGTGGGATGAATTATCCGCCAAGTTCAATATTCGCGCTTTCCAATCAGCCAATACCGGCGTTCAAATGGGCGGCTGGTTCCGCAATGAAATAAATACATTGGATGACTTCAAGGGATTGAAAATTCGTATGCCAGGGCTTGGCGGCGAAGTGATGCGGCGGCTTGGCGCGGCTGCGGTTTCCATGCCCGGCGGTGAAATTTTTCCGAGTATGAAAAGCGGCGCGATTGACGCCAGCGAATGGGTCGGGCCGTGGAATGATATGGCCTTTGGCTTTCATCAAGTGGCGAAATATTATTATTGCCCAGGCTTTCAAGAGCCTGGCGCCATGTTGGCGACCGGCATTAACCTTGATGTTTGGGCCTCGTTGACCGGCGCCCAGCAGGAAGTTTTGCGCACCGCTTTCGAAGCCGAGAACAATGCCACTTTGAGCGAGTATAATTATAAAAACGCCGCCGCCCTCGAAACCTTGGTCACCAAACACAAGGTCGAAGTGCGCAGTTTCTCGCCGGAGATTATGGCCGCCTTAAAACAAACGTCGCAACAAGTGCTTGGAGAAGCGGCCGCCAAAGACCCATTCACCAAACGCGTGTATGACAGCTATCGCGCGTCTTTGGCCAATTCGATGGAATGGGGCGCACGCAGTGAAGAGCCTTACACAAAAGCTCGCCGCGAGCTTTAGAGGGCGTTTTGATCACTGGATTTTTGAGTTCTCTTGCAGGCGCGATTGACCTGACCAATCGGCAGATTGGCCGTGCTGCGGCATGGCTAAGCCTAGCCATGGTGCTGGTACAATTTGCCAGCGTCGTGCTGCGCTATGTGTTCGGCATTGGGTCAATCTTGATGCAAGAAGCAGTGGTCTATATGCATGGGGTTTTGTTTATGATGGCGGCGGCCGACACGCTGCTGCACGATGAACATGTGCGGGTCGATATTTTCTATTCGCGGGCCAGCCCGCTGCGCAAAGCTCTGATTGATTTTCTCGGCTGCGCCCTGCTGATCATACCCGTGTGTATCGTTTTGTTTAGTGTCTCATTTAATTATGTCGCGATTTCGTGGTCAGTGCTTGAAGGCTCGCGCGAAACCAGCGGCATTCACGGCGTGTTTTTGCTGAAAACCGTCATTCTGGTTTTCGCTGTACAACTGGGCCTGCAGGCGGTTTCCGGCATGATCAAAAATGGCCTGACATTGCGCCTCGGTAACGAGGCCAGCCAATGAGTGAAGCGCTTGATCTGCTGATGTTTGCCAGCGCCTGCTTATTGCTGATGAGCGGCTTTCCCGTTGCCTTTACGCTGGCCGGAACAGCTTTGCTGTTTGGCTTTATTGGGCAAGCAGCCGGGGTGTTTGACATTGGCTTTTTCTATGCCCTGCCGCAGCGCATTTTCGGCACAATGACCAATGAGGTGCTGATGGCAGTGCCGCTGTTTGTGTTTATGGGCACCATGCTGGAGCGCGCCCGCATTGCGGAAGATTTGCTGGAAAATATGGCGCGCTTATTTGGCAGTTTACGCGGCGGCCTTGGTGTCTCGGTGGCTATTGTTGGGGCATTGCTGGCCGCATCCACTGGCATTGTTGGCGCCACTGTGGTGACCATGGGGCTGTTGTCGTTGCCGACCATGCTGAAACGCGGTTATGACCCGGCGTTGGCCTCTGGCTCAATAGCCGCGGCTGGTACGCTGGGGCAAATTATTCCGCCATCGATTGTGCTGGTATTGCTGGGTGATGTGATTGCCAATGCTTATCAAAAAGCACAACTAGAACAGGGGATTTTCTCGCCGGAAACCGTTTCGGTCGGCGAATTATTTGCCGGATCGCTGATCCCCGGTCTGGTTTTGGTTGGCGCCTATATTATCTATCAATTAGTCATTGCCATTGTGCAACCGCATAAAGCGCCGCCAGCCGAGGCCGAAGAGCCGGTTGCGTTGAGCGCCATTTTGTCGGCATTGCTGCCACCGATTTTTCTCATTGTCTCGGTGCTTGGCTCGATTTTAGGCGGCATTGCCACACCAACAGAAGCAGCCGCCGTGGGCGCCATTGGCACTATTTTGCTGGCTGGTGACCGCTTACTCAGCGGCAGTGTGTGGGTGCGTGCTGGCGTGTTTGGTCTGTTTGCTCTGGTCGCCCTGACCAGCCTATTTGATTTACGCCTTGAGCGTGACGACATTGGCCTGCTCAGCGCCGTTGCCATGGGGACGGCTTTATTACTATGCGCGGTTATTGCATTTTCCGTGGCTCGCAGCCTATGGGCGGCGCATCAAAGCGCGGTGCTGAAATCGGTTATGCAAAGCACCATGCACACAACCTCAATGGTGTTTGTCATTCTGATTGGCGCGGCGCTGTTCTCGCTGGTGTTTCGCGGCCTCGGCGGCGATGAAACCATCAAAGCCCTACTCGAAGACCTGCCCGGCGGTAAATGGACAGCGATCGCTCTGGTCATGCTGATTATGTTCGCCCTCGGCTTTTTCCTCGATTTCATCGAAATTATATTCGTCGTGGTGCCGATTGTTGGCCCAATATTGCTGGCCATGGATGTTGATCCGGTGTGGCTCGGCGTGATGATGGCAATCAATCTACAGACCAGTTTCCTCACGCCGCCATTTGGTTTCGCCCTTTTCTATCTACGGGGCGTCGCGCCGCCGTCGGTGACCACGGGGCAGATTTATCGCGGCGCTATTCCGTTTGTCTTGATACAAATTTCAATGCTGGCTTTGCTGGCCATTTTCCCGCAACTGGCGACTTGGCTGCCAGACGTTATTTTTGGAGAGTAGCAAAATGAAAGTACCCAATATCAATATGTTGGCCACGACGTTTCTGATTATTTTGGTAATTAGCGTTATTGCTTATTTCAACCGCCCGCTGCCCGGTGTGCCTGAGGGTGAGATTGGCTTGGAAATTGGCGTGCCGGTTGAGCATAGTTTGCAGGCTGGCTATGAGACAATTCCGCTTCCCGTGGTTTTACGGTTGCGCAATCGCACCGCATCACAGATGGCACTGCGGGCGGCTGATCCGTGCAAAGTGTTTCGTTTTGTGGTGACCACCAGCGCCGGTGAATTTGTTCAAGCCGGAGGCGTGAAAGAGGTCTGCACACAGGTTGAAACATCAAGCTTCATCAATCCGCAGGAAAATATCGAAGAAATTCGGCAAATCCCGCTCGATGCCAAACGCTATCAACTTGGACAATATCGGCTGATGGTGAAGTTTTGGGATTATAGCGGTGACGCGACGTTTAACTTAGTCGAAAGCAAATAATCTACAGCCGGTTTTTGAAAGCTGGGCCAAGCAGACCATCGGTTGGGAAACCCTTGGGCCGTATGCGACCGGCCTGAGCACGATGTCCGGCCCATTCGCCTAAATCGTCAAACACACGTTCGCGACCGGCACGATCGGTGATTGTCAGCCCCTCGGCTTCGACATAACAGCGGGCATCGGCCAAATGACCGTCGCCATGGCGCTGCAAACGCACACCCTTGCCGCGCGGCATTTCCGGCACATCGGCCAAGGCGAAGCACAACAGCTTTTTGTTCTCACCAAGCACAGCCACACGGTCGCCAATCGCCGGCACGCAAATGGCGGCTTCATCGGGCGCTTTGACGTTCAGAATTTGCTTTCCGGCCTTACGAGTGCTGATGAGCTCGCTTTCAGCAACAATAAAGCCATTGCCAATGCGCGAGGCGACCAGCAATTTGCGGTTCGGGTCATGCACCATGATTTCAAGAATTTCTTCGGCTGGCGCCAGATCAATCATCAAGCGCACCGGATCACCATTACCGCGACCACCGGGCAATTTACTGGCGTCGAGCGTATAGGCACGGCCATTGGAAGCAAACAGCACTAATTTATCGGTGGTCATGGCGTGTAGCACGAAATTGGCGGCGTCGCCGTCTTTATAGGTCAGCTTGCTGCCATCCTCGACATGACCTTTCATGGCGCGAATCCAGCCTTTTTGCGAACATATAATGGTCACAGGCTCTTTTTCGACCAGCATGTCCAGCGCAATCTCTTCGTCATCCTCAGCAATGATAAATTCGGTGCGCCGCCGCCCCAGAGCGGTTTTCGGGCCAAATTGTTTTCTGACCTCGCGAATATCATTGGCGATAATTTCGCTCTGGCGGCTTTCCGAGGCCAGTAAATCTTTCAAATCCGCCATTTCAGCCGATAGCTCTTGGTGCTCGGTACGAATGGTCTGCTCCTCGAGCTTGCGCAAAGCCCGCAGACGCATGTTCAAAATCGCTTCCGCCTGAACCTGTGTCAGTTTAAAGGCGGCCATCAGAGAGGCGCGCGCGTCATCTTCTTCGCGGATAATGCGGATCACCTCATCGAGATTGAGATAGGCAATCAAATAGCCGTCGAGCACTTCGAGACGGGCGATAATTTTTTCAAGGCGGAACTTGCTTTTGCGCACCAAGACGACATTGCGGTGATCGAGCCATTGCAGCAATATCTCGCGCAAGCCCATGACCCGTGGCACGCCCTGATTGTCCAACACATTCATATTCAGCGAGAAACGCGATTCCAAATCCGTCTGCTTGAACAATACGGCCATCACTTGATCCGGCGACAGGTTTTTGCTTTTTGGTTCAATGACCACGCGAATATCTTCGGCGCTTTCGTCGCGAATATCTTCCAACATCGGCAAAGCGCGGTTTTGCATCAGCTCGGCAATTTTCTCAATCAGCCGTGACTTTTGAATTTGATAGGGAATTTCTGTGATGACGATTTGCCACGCACCACGCGGTAATTCTTCAACCGTATAGCGCGCCCGCACGCGCATGCTGCCGCGTCCGGTGGCATAGGCTTCACGCAATACTTCAGGGCTTTCAATACAAATGCCGCCGGTAGGGAAATCAGGCCCAATAACATGCTCCATCAAGGTTTCGATACGCGCATTGGGGGCTTTGATTAAGTGTAACGCGGCGGCGCATAATTCATCGATATTATGCGATGGAATACTGGTCGCCATGCCCACGGCAATGCCCGATGAGCCATTGGCCAAAAGATTTGGAAAGGCGGCGGGCAAAACAATCGGCTCTTCGTCTTCGCCGTCATAAGTGGCGCGAAAGTCGACTGTGTCGCTGTCTAAATCGCGCAGCAAAAGGCTGGCAATTTCGGTCATGCGGGCTTCGGTGTAACGCATGGCGGCGGCATTATCGCCATCGACATTGCCAAAGTTACCCTGCCCGTCAACCAGCGGATAACGCACTGCGAAATCTTGCGCCAAACGCACCAGCGCGTCATATACCGCTTGGTCACCATGCGGGTGATAGCGACCAATCACATCGCCCACCACACGGGCTGATTTTTTGAAGCCATTTTCTGGATCCAAACGCAATTGCCGCATGGCAAACAGCAAACGCCGATGAACCGGCTTCAAGCCATCACGCACATCCGGCAAAGCCCGATTGGTGATGGTCGATAGCGCATAGGCGAGGTAACGCGTTTCAAGCGCTTGCTTGAGACTTACCTGCTCGCTGTGCGGCGGATCGATTTGCTTTGTGTCAGTCATTTTTGCCTTATAGCAAGATTCTCATCATCGTCTTCAAGCTAGTTCTTCAACAGACGCCGAATATTGTCGATTAATCTTTGTCGTGCCGGCGGCAATACCAATTGAATGGGTAAATAGACGCGGCGTTCGAGGAAATGACCGGTTAGCGTGAAGCCGGCCAGAATTTCCTCCAGCGGCGCCTCGGCCTGCGCATTGAGCAGAAAATTCGGCAAATCGAATAATTGATCCAAATAGGGCTGCGCCGCGGTTAGGCTGACCGCCCGGCCACTGCGCGGCGAGACATGGGTCAACTCAGTGGTGACGCCAGTGGCCGCACAGCACGACAGGTCTAGACCAAAGCCGACCTCTTCAAGCAGTGCCATTTCAAAGCGCACCAAAAGCGGCAGCCACACCTCGGCTTCGCCCAATTCTTCCAGCAAAACCATGACTGTGTCATACAGGCGCGGATGGGCTTGGCGTTCCGAGGTAACTTGCAACATGGCGCACATGGAGCTGACGCCAGATAGTAAAAGCGGGTCTGATAGGGCTTCGGCGGCATAAGCGCGCCCAGCATCGAGCGTCATTGTGCCCAAATGTTCAGACAAGCGGGCGCGCCATGTGACCTGTGCCATATTGCCGGGCTGCAAAATTGGCCGCAGACGACGACTATTGCCGCCGCGCACCAGCCCCATATAACGGCCATGCTGGCGGCTGAAAACGTCAATAATGGCGCTGCTTTCACCATGCGGCCTGCAATCAATTATCAGCGCATCAGCCGTCCATTGCATGAATTAAGCTCGGTAATCCAAGCCCAAAACGCGATAGCGCTCCGGGTCTTCCTGCCAATTTTTGCGCACTTTCACGAATAAAAATAAATGCACGCGGCAGTCGAAAATCTCTTCCAATTCTTTGCGCGACTCGGCGCCGATATCCTTGATGGCTTTGCCGCCCTTGCCCAGCACAATAGCCTTTTGCCCGTCGCGGCGCACAAAAACCGTCTGCTCAATGCGCACACTGCCATCTTTGCGCGGCTCCCATTTTTCGGTTTCCACGGTCAGCGCATAAGGCAATTCCTGATGCAGACGCAAAAAAAGTTTCTCGCGAGTGATTTCCGAAGCCAGCAAAAGTGACGGAATATCGGCGGCCTGATCTTCCGGATAAAGCCACGGCCCCTCCGGCATGCGCGCACCCAGCGTGTCTTTCAGGCGCTGCAAACCGTCGCCGGAAAGAGCGGAAATCAAGAACGTATCTTTGAAGGCAACGATTTCATTAAGTTTTTGAACAATCCCCAACAGCGTATCGCGGGCCACTGTGTCGATTTTATTGAGCACCAAAGATACTGGCTTTTTGGACGTGGAGAGACGCTCTAATGCAATGTCGGTTTCCGGTGATTTGGCATGCGCCGCATCCAGCACCAAAAGCACTTCGTCGGCATCATCTATGCCGAGCCACGCTTCATTGACCATGGCTCGATCTAACCTCTGTTTGGGCTCGAAAATACCGGGCGTATCGACCAGAATAATCTGCGCCTCATTGTGCATAACGACGGCACGCAATCGCATGCGGGTGGTTTGCGCCTTTTGCGTCACAATCGCCACTTTCTGCCCGACCAACGCATTGGACAGCGTTGACTTACCGGCATTTGGCGGGCCAACGACCGCAACGAAACCACATTTTTGCATTAACTCTGACCTTTCAACGTCACTTGTTTCAAACAATCGGCGGCGGCCAATTGCTCCGCCACACGACGGGATTTGCCCTTGGCCACAGCCTGCGCCTCTAGGGTGCGGACGATGACCGTAAACTCTGGCGCATGCGCCGGGCCTTGTTGATCAATAATCTCATAATAGGGCAATGGCTGGCCGCGCTTCATTGTCCATTCTTGCAAAGCCGTCTTATGGTCAATTGGCGCCTCGACTTGTTTATCATAATGCGGCGCCCAATGGGTCATAATGACACGACGCGCCGCCTCCAGACCGCCGTCGAAATAGACCGCCGCCAACACCGCCTCGCAGGCATTGGCCAGAATATTATCGGTCATGCCAGCATGGCTCATCGCTGCCTTATCGGCCTGAATGATCGAGCCGAGATCAATGGCTTTGGCAATCTGCGCGCAGGTTTTTCGGCTCACCAATTGTCCCAGACGACGCGCCAAATCGCCTTCGCTCTCATCGCCGTAGCGAGCCAGCAAATCTTCGGCAATGACCAGCCCCAAAACCCGATCCCCCAGAAACTCTAAATGCTCGTTGTCATCATCGACATCGAGGCTGGCATGACGAACGGCGCGTTCGAGCCACGCCTTATCATCAAACTCATAGCCCAATTTGGCGGTGAAGTTGTTGAGCGCTTTGGCGGCTATCGGCATGGCTACTCGACCCAATCGAGCAAGCGGCTATAGCGAATTGCCATCGGCCATTGCCAAATTTTCCACAATGGCGTCATGTCATCAAAGGAGAAAAACAGCACTTGCGCCGGCCCTACTAAATTTTCATGCGACACATAACCGACATAGCGGGTCACCCGACTGTCAGCCGAATTGTCGCGATTGTCGCCCATCATGAAATAATGCCCCGCTGGTACGCGGTAAACTCCGGTGTTGTCAGCAGGCCCATTCTCCGTTTCATCAAGAACAAAATAGCTGCGCCCGTTGGGCAGGGTTTCACGATAGCGGCGGAACGTCTTTTGCGTACCATCGGCGCGCGCTTCAGTGAAGTTTTCAACCGCTTCGCGCGGCACGGCCTGACCGTTCAAAATCACCACGCCATTGCGCATTTGAATGGTGTCGCCGGGCAAACCAATCACCCGTTTGATAAAATCGGTGCGATTGTCGGCCGGTAATTTGAAAACCACGACATCGCCACGTTCCGGCACGCCGTCCCAAATGCGGCCATTCATAATCTGTGGGCTAAAGGGCAGGCTGTGGCGCGAATAGCCATAGCTGAATTTGGAGACAAACAGAAAATCGCCAATCAATAGCGTGGGCTTCATGGAGCTGGATGGAATATTGAACGGCTGGAAGAAAAAAGAGCGGATGATCAGTGCAATGACCAAAGCCCACGCCAGCGTTTTGACATTGTCACGCCATGTCTCCGGTTTCTTTTCCACCTGTGTGCGTTTGAAAACATGCCAAGCCATTAATTTTTCTTTTCTGTATCTGCTGCGGTTTGCGGGACGGCGGAAATAATCACAATGGCCTGAGCCAGCGGAAAATCATCGGTGATGGTGAGGTCAATTTGCGGGCTCATGCCAGCCGGGGTTATTTTTTCCAGCCGTGCCAAAGCGCCATTGGTCAACACCAGAGTTGGTTTGCCAGATGGTAAATTGGCAACCCCCATATCGCGCCAAAACACGCCTTGGCGCAAGCCGGTTCCCAGTGCCTTGGCGCAGGCCTCTTTGGCGGCAAATCGTTTGGCATATGAGGCAGCGCGCATCAGGCGACGGTCCGAACGACTTTGCTCGGTCTGGGTGAACACACGCTCGATAAACCGCTGGCCAAAACGATCGAGGGTTTTCTCAATACGTCGGATATCAATCAAATCATTGCCCAGGCCAATGATCATGACTGCGCCATTGCCTGAGCCATTGCCTGCGCCCGCGCCGACTGCATGAGGTCACGCATTCTGACAATCGCCGCTTCCAGCCCAATAAAAATCGCTTCACCAATCAGAAAATGCCCAATATTCAGCTCGACAATTGAGGGAATAGCGGCAATCGGCCCGACGGTGTCAAAACACAGGCCGTGGCCGGCGTGAACTTCGAGGCCGAGCGCATCGGCCATTTGTGCCGCTTGCTGCAGGCGCACCAGCTCTCCATTCATGCGCCCCTCATCGCCATCGTGAAAGGCGTGGCAATAAGTGCCTGTGTGTAATTCCACAATATCAGCGCCGCATTTGTGCGCCGCTTCAACTTGTTCAGCGACGGGATCAATGAACAGCGAAATGCGAATACCCGCCTGTTTCAACGGGTCGATAATATATTGCAGCTTATTGCCAGCGGCGCGCACATCCAGCCCCCCTTCCGTGGTCACTTCCTGACGCTTTTCCGGCACCAGACAGCAAGCATTTGGTTTATGGCGCAAAGCAATGGCACACATCTCATCCGTTGCCGCCATTTCGAGATTGAGCGGCAGGCCAATATTCTCAGCCAAAGGAGCAATGTCATCATCGCCAATATGTCGGCGATCCTCGCGCAAATGCGCGGTAATACCATCAGCACCCGCCCGCTTGGCAGCTTCCGCCGCCCGCACAGGGTCTGGCAGACCACCGCCGCGCGCATTGCGGATGGTGGCCACATGGTCAATGTTCACACCCAATCGCAAGTTTTTAATCTCTGACATTAGGCGGCGTCTCCATTCAAAGGTTCACTGGCGTTGCGCTTTTCACGGTCGAGACGCTTCTTTCCAATACGAAGCAACCGGCGTTTTTGATAAATCTTGATTGCCCATAGACTTGGGTAGTAGGTCGCAACCCCCAAAACCAAACCTACCGGCAAAGAACCGATCAGCATTGGCAAAATAACCGGCTGAAAAAGCTCCATTGGTTTGTCAATAATCAGCCCGAAACTGAGCGTCGGCAATTCCGAAATCCGACCATTGCCGCCCATTATCAAAGAACCCGTCGAGTAAGTCGCAATCCAAATAAACGGGAAGGTAAACGGATTGCCGACCCATGTGCCGGCGACGGCGGCGAGAAAATTTCCGCCAATGAAATAGACAATCAGACCCGCCCATAAAATATGCATGCCGAGAAGCGGATTGGCTGAAATAAAACCGCCAACAGCTAAACCAAGGGCGATATTATGCGGGCTGCCTTGAAGACGAACCGTGCGACGCCACAAATATAGGGTGGCCCGCTTCCAGCCTTCGCGCGGCCAGAGAAATTGTCTTAGTCGTTGAAGCGCAGTAAGCGGATTGCGGCGTTTAAACATGAACGACTACCCTCCCTGGTAGACTATTTAAGTCCGCGACTGCCCGGTTTGATGGCCGGTATATCCTGCAAATCCTCTGGCACCTGATCGGCTTCAAAGGTCTCAAAGGAAACTTGCGCAAGCGACTCAAGGTTCACACCAATATTAGCGCTGCCAGCCGAACGGTCAATCAAACATCCTGCGCCAACCACTTGCCCGCCATGCGCGTGAATCGCCTCTATCGCCTCGCGCGACGATAGGCCGGTGGTCACAATGTCTTCAATCATTACCGTGCGGGCTTGTTCTGCCAGCGCAAAACCGCGTCGCAGGGCAAAGGTGCCGTCGACGCGTTCCAAGAACATGGAAGGCACATCTAAGGCGCGAGCCACTTCGTGGCCGATAATCAAGCCGCCCATGGCCGGCGCGACAACGCAATCAATTTCGCCCTCAACCGAGGCGCGCAATTTATCAGCCAGTGCTTCGGCCAAACGCGACGCCCGGCGTGTATCCATCAACACGCGGGCGCATTGTAAATAATTGCGGCTGTGCAGACCTGACGACAAAACGAAATGCCCATCCAGCAAGGCCTCAGCATCACGAAATTCTTGTAACACATGTTCTGGTGTCATCCGTTGTCCCCCTAGTTACTCAAACAAGACGCGCGACACAAAACTTACCACACTGCTGCCTTTTAGGGCGGCGATAAGCTGCGACACATGGTCGACGTCGCGCACTTCAATATCAATTTTCAAATCACAAAAATCATCATTGCGCTGGGTGATCGCCAAATTCAGAATATTGGCGTCAAAATCAGCAATGGTCTGGGTGATGGCGCTGAGCGCCCCTGTTCGGTTAACCGCCGTCATTTGCAACCGCGAGCTGAACAATTGATCGCGCTGATGATTGCCCTCATCATCCCAATGCATGCTCACCCAGCGCTCGCGCTGACCTTCATAATTTTCCAAAATCGCGGCGGCGCGCGGGTAAATCACCACACCCTCGCCCATCGTCACAATGCCGACAATGTCATCACCCGGCAGCGGGAAACAATTTTCAGCCATTTTTACCGCGGTTCCATAAAGCGCACCATTAACCGGCACCGCAACATTGTCCAGACGGCGGCGACGCCCCGGCGCGCCAATCAACGCCCGCATGGCACCCGCCAAAGCGGCGCGTTTGCCACGGCGGCGACGTTGCGGAAACACCGCCATTAAAACTTCTGCCGCGCCCAACTCACCGCGCCCGACATCAGCATAAAGCTGGGTTAAGGTGGCGTATTTCAGCGCCCCAAGCGCGCGCTCAAGAACCGGTTTACTCAAATCCTTGTCTTCACTGTCAAAAATGCTCTTCAGCATGTTTTGTCCAAGCTCGGCATAGGCCGTTTGCTGGCTCTCACGCAAAGCTTGGCGAATGGCGGCGCGCGCCTTACCGGTTTTGGCGTGATGCAACCACGCTTCCGTCGGCAGTTGATTTTTATCGCAAATAACTTCGATTTCATCGCCATTTTTCGGCGAGGTGCGAAACGGCAAATTCAGGCCATTGATCCGCACGCCGGTGCATTTATTGCCAATATCGGTATGCACCGCATAGGCAAAATCCAATGCCGTGGCGCCGCTCGGCAAAGCAATCAAACGGCCCTTGGGGGTGAAGCAAAACACCTGATCGGTAAATAATTCCAATTTGGTGTTTTCCATAAATTCTTCCGCCGTTTCGCCGGTACGAATTTGCGCCACCATTTCTTGCAACCAGGTGAAAGGTTTAATGTCGTTGGGACTCAGCGCGTCGTCGCGCCCTTCCTTATAGGCCCAATGCGCGGCCACACCATTTTCGGCAACATCATTCATCTGTTGCGTGCGAATTTGAATTTCGACCCGCTGATTATTCGGGCCAATCACCGTGGTGTGCAAAGAACGATAGCCGTTAACTTTAACGGTCGAGATGTAATCTTTATAGCGGCCCGGTACACAGCGATAGGCTTGGTGCAACACGCCAAGCGCTTGATAGCAGGCATCCTCGTCTTTGACGATGATGCGATAGCCAAAAACATCGGATAATTGCTCAAGCGACAGAGCTTTGTGCTGAATTTTTCGCCAAATCGAAAACGGTCGTTTTTGCCGACCATAGACTTTGGCTTGCAGCCCTTTTTCAATCAGCAGGGTGGAAAACTCATAGGCGATTTCGTTGAGCATATCGCCGCTTTCCGCGACCAATTCGGCAAGTCGGTCTTGCAAGGTGTCGCGGGCGCTTTTGTTCAATTGGCCAAAAGCCAAATCTTCCAATTCTTCACGGAAAGCCTGCATGCCCATTCGGCCAGCCAGTGGTGCATAAATGTCTAATGTCTCTTGCGCAATACGGCGGCGTTTGTCTTCCGAGCTGATAAAGTGAAGTGTCCGCATATTGTGCAAACGGTCGGCCAATTTGACCAATAAAATGCGCACATCATTGGCCGTGGCAAGCAATAGTTTACGGAAATTCTCGGCCTGCGCACTGCCCTCTGAGGATAGCTCCAACATCGATAATTTGGTCACGCCATTGACTAAATCGGCAATTTCCGAGCCAAAAAGGTTGGTAATCTCGTCAAGACTGGCGTCAGTGTCTTCAATGGTGTCGTGCAATAACGCCGTTGCAATACTAGCGCAATCTAGGCGTAAATCGGTTAAAATACCGGCAACTTCAACAGGGTGCGAGAAATAGGGGTCGCCAGAAGCGCGCTTTTGGTCGCCGTGTTTCTGGGTGGCATAAACATAAGCGCGGTTGAGCAATTCCTCATCCGCTTGCGGTTCATAACTGGAGACACGGTCAATTAATTCATATTGGCGCATCATGGTCTTATACTCCACTCGCGCATATGAATGGCCTAATCAGAAAGGCCGCCCCGACCGCTATCTTTCGGGGCCGCTGCTTCCATTGATTGCAGCGCGGCCAAAATGTCATCTTCGCTCATCTCAGCCATATTTTCGGCCGGTGCTTCTTCGTTGCCAAACACTTGCGGGCCAGCCAAAGGCACAATGACCTCTTCATCTGGCTCATCAATATCAATTTGTTTTTGCAAAGAGCTAACCAAATCTTCGCGGATTTCGCTTGGAATGAGTTTTTCTTCGGCAATCTCGCGCAAGGCGACAACTGGGTTCTTGTCATTATCGCGCTCGACAAGGATTTCAGCGCCTGCGGACATGCCGCGCGCTCTGTGTGAGGCGACCAAAACCAGTTCAAACCGGTTGGTGACTTTATCTACGCAATCTTCGACGGTGACCCGAGCCATAGTGTAAACTCCTAAGTTATTGGATTTATGTATGCCTTTTACCGAGATTTCGCAAGGAAAAAGTCGCGAAACGTCACCATTTGAGGCGTTTTACGCTGTTTAGCTCGCCAATTGGCAAATCTGCTAGCAATTGCTCAATATGACGACCACTCACCGGATGCCGCCAAGCTGGCGCGATTTGGCGCAAAGGTTGCAACACAAACCCTCGTTGGGCCAAGCGCGGATGCGGTAAATCAATGCGGTGGTGGCAGATTTGCTGGCGATAATCGAGAATATCAATGTCTAATGTGCGCGGCCCCCATTTGACCCGACGATGGCGACCAAATTCAGCCTCAATGGCATGGCATTCAGCCAAAAGACCCAGAGGCGCAAGATTGCTGCTCACCGCCACGACCGCATTGACATAAGCGGCTTGCCCGGCGGGGCCAATGGGGCGGGTTTGATAGAGCGGCGAGCGCGCGTGCACGCGCATACGCGCCTGAGACAATCGCGTCATCGCCGCCGCCATCAAGGCTTCACTGCTGGCAAATGCGCCAGATAAATTGCTGCCAAGCGCAAGATAAATCATATCGACCCCTTGTTGATGACTGGCTTATGACAGATGCCAGTTGCTGGCAAGCCCTCGCTGCTCTTATACTGACTGCATGACAGATTCCCTCTCGCCCCTGCCCGCCGCTGATTGTACGATTTGCCCGCGATTGGCCGATTATCGCCACGCCAATGCCCGCGCCCACAGTGATTGGTTCAACGCGCCCGTACCGTGCTTTGGTGACCCGCAAGGGCAATTATTGATTGTCGGTCTGGCCCCTGGCGTGACCGGTGCCAATCGCACGGGGCGCCCGTTCACTGGCGATTGGGCGGGCGATTTACTGTATGATACGCTAGCCAAATTCGGGTTTTCCAGTGGCCGCTATGACCGCAATTATGAGCGCCAAATTGGCGATGGTCTGCGCTTACAAAATTGCATGATTACCAATGCGGTGCGTTGTGTGCCGCCGCAAAACAAACCAACCGGGCCGGAGATAAATAATTGCCGGCCATTTTTGCGCGCCCGCATTGACAGCCTGCCCCGCGTCAAAGCGATTTTATCTCTCGGACGTATTTCGCATGAAAGCGTGCTGCGCAGTCTCAATGTGAAGCTAAAGGACGCCGCTTTTGCCCATGGTGCGGTGCATGATATCAATGGCTTAGCGCTTTATGACAGCTATCATTGCTCGCGCTATAACACCAATACGCGGCGTTTGACGGTGGATATGTTTGAACAGGTTTTCGCCACCATCCGCGACGATTTGGCGGCGCGATAGCTATTTCAGCAATCGCGCTTTTTGTCGCTGCCAGTCGCGCTTCTTTTCGTTCTCTCGCCGATCCGCCTTTTTGCGACCCCGCGCTAAGCCGATCAAGCATTTCACCAGACCTTGCTCATTGAAGTAAATTTTCAGCGGCACAACCGTCATGCCGTCGCGCTGCACGGACGACATCAGCTTGTTCAACTCGCGCCGGTGTAATAGCAATTTGCGCGGCTGGGTGGCCTTGTGATTGTGCCGATTGCCGCCGCTATATTCGGGGATGTCGGCGTTCATCAAAAACCCCTCGCCTTTTTCAAAATTGGCATAGGAATGCGCCAGATTGGCCTGCCCCTGACGCAGCGATTTAACTTCAGTGCCTTGCAACACCAAACCAGCTTCAAATGTATCAACGACTTCAAAATCACGGCGCGCGCGGCGGTTTTCGGCAATCGTGCCGTCGCCCGCTGTGTTCTTTTTCTGGCCGCCGCTTTTTGAAGACATGGGACTAAATCAGGCCTAAATCGGCCAATGCGGCATCAACTTGCGCCCGCGTGGCGTCAGTGGCCGGCAGTAAAGGCAGGCGAATATCTTCGGCACAATGGCCAAGCCGCGCCATGGCATATTTAATCGGCGACGGGCTGGACTCGCTAAATAGCGCGCGAATAAGCGGCACCAGTTTGGCTTGCAGCGCTTCGGCCGTGGCGATGTCGCCGTCGAGGCTGGCGTTTTGCATGGCGGCGCACAAATCTGGCACAATGTTGGAAACCACCGAAATACACCCGCGCCCGCCCTGCTGATTAAAGGCGACAGCGCTTTCATCTTCGCCGGATAATTGAATAAACCCCGCGCCACAATGCGCCGCCTGTTGACCGACGCGCGCCATATCGGCGGTGGCGTCTTTGACGCCGATAATATTATCGCGCTTGGCCAACACACCCATGGTCTCTGGCGTCATATCGACAATGCTGCGGCCGGGAATATTATAAATCACAATCGGCAAAGCGCTGGCATCGCTAATGGCCTCGAAATGCGCAATCAACCCAGCCTGCGTCGGCTTATTGTAATATGGGGTGACGTGCAAAACGGCATCGGCACCAGCTTTGGCGGCGTGCTCGGTGAATGCCACCGCTTCCGCCGTCGAATTGGAACCGGCACCGGCAATCACCGGCACACGACCGGCGACCGCTTCAATGCAAATCTCGACCACGCGCTGATGTTCGCTGTGGCTCAAGGTCGGCGACTCGCCGGTGGTGCCGCATGGCACCAGCCCGTGACTGCCCTGCACAACTTGCCAGTCGACCAATTTTGCAAAAGCCGCTTCATCGACAGCGCCATTTTTGAACGGCGTAATCAGGGCGGTGTTAGATCCATGCAACATGGCAGTCTCCGAAACTCAGTTTTTCCTAGCAAGATTGCTATAACGGCGGCAACATAGCATATTGTTTTGGTGCAACTAAAGAAAAAGGCTGAGTTATGACGCAAGCAACGAAAAATGCAGTGATTTTTGGCGTCGGGGCGCGCAATGGTGTGGGCGCCGAATTATGCCATCAAGCCGCCGCGCGCGGGTTCCACGTGTTTGTGAACGGCCGCACGGAAGAAAAAATCAACGCGATTGCCGAGGCGATCAATGAGGATGGTGGCGAAGCGACACCGCTTTTGGCCGATGTCACCGACGACTTACAGGTCAAAAACGCGCTGGTGAAAGTCGCCAATGACGCGCGGCCTCTGGAATTGGCGGTGTATAATGCCGGCAACAACCGCCCCAGCCCGTTTCTCGATGTAACGCCCGACGTATTTGAGCAAATGTGGCGGGTGATTTGCTTTGGCGGCTTTTTAACCGCACAAGCGACGCTGAAACTGATGTTGGAACAGCAAGATAAAGCGACGCGCCAATCATTTATGTTTACCGGTGCCAGCGGCAGTCTGCGCGGCAAAGCCAATTTCGCCGCTTTCGCCGCCGGTAAGGGGGCGCTGCGCATGCTGGCGCAAAGCCTAGCCCGCGAATTTGGCCCGCAAGGCATTCACGTCGCCCATGTGATTATCGACGGGGCGATTAACGGCCACATCTTGCAAACAAATTATGCTGGTTATCTCGACAAGCTGGGCGAAGATGGATCGCTGGATGTGTCGGCGATTGCCGAGACTTTCATGATGCTGCACGACCAGCCGCGCACGGCGTGGACGCAAGAGATTGATCTGCGCCCGTTCAAAGAGACTTTTTAACCGCCGCCCCCAAAGCCGTGCCGCTGGCAAAGCCGTGGCGCACGCGGGTGCCGAGACACCAATCACCAGCCACGCCAAGCCCGCTTGCCGCGTCGAACAGAAAGCCTTGCGGGTTTTGCAAAGGCGTTGCGGCTGCGGCGTAGAGCCAGCGATGACAGCTTTGATAGGCGATGCTTTCGGGATCTCTAAGTGGCTCGATTGCCAAGCTGTCAGCGAACAATTCAAACAGGCGCGCTTGTATCAACTGCCCAACATCGGCGACCGGCTGGTCAATGTGCTGGGCACTCCATTGATGGTTGGTCTGCACCACAAACGCGCTCGACCCATCGCGGCCAGGCTTTTGATGATTGGCAATCACAATCTCAACCATCGGATCATCGACTAAAGCAATGTCCCACGCCACTTCCGTTGGCGTAGGGGCCGCCAGCATTAGCGTATGACACGGCTGCATGACGACACTTTCGCAGGCCTGCCGCATGGCGCCGTGCGGCAACAGCGCGGCCGCTTGAGCCGGCGGCATGGCGATGATGACGCGATCAAAATCTTCATACACCTGCCCGTCGGCGAGCAGCCGCATGCGCTGGTCGGGCTGTGTTTCGAGCGCGCTGACAGTGACGCCAAGATGCACGGCGTCAAACTGATACTGTGCCACCACGGCGCGGCCAAGGCTGCTCATGCCGGGGCTGGCGACCCATTGGCGGCGCGGCGGCAAGGCGGCATAGCGCGGCTGGTTGATGCCAGCTTGCGGCGACAGGCGAACGGTTTTTGGCGACCACGCGGCGACACTGCCTGCGGCGATCAGCGGTTGTAGAAAGACCTCGAAATCACCATCGGCGGAGAACCGGCTGACGCCGTGGTCAAACCGCGCGACCTCACTGCGCCGCGTCGCCATGCGCCCGCCCAAGCCGCGCGATTTATCAAACAGGCTGACGGCGGCGTGCGCGTGCAACTGGGCGGCGCATGCGAGGCCGGCGATGCCGGTGCCGATAATCGCAATTCTGGGAAGCGGATGCTGCATGGCGCCACGCTAACCGATATTGCGACGAGAAACTATCCCTTTGCTGGCCGCCCGACCGGCTCATGATGTCCGGTCAAGCTGCCACCCGTCCGGCGGTTGACCGCTGGCCAACATGGCGGCGGTCTCATGGGCGCGGTGCGGCACTTGTCTGGCCCAGCGACTGTCAAGCGCGTCGGCTTGCGCCTGCGGCCAATCTTGCGCGACAATGGCGGCGCGCATGTTTTTGAAACCGGCGAGACCGGCGTGGCCGAGATTGAAGGCCATGGCAATCAGCGCCGCCCGACGCACGGCATCGAGCTGCGACCAAACCGGCGCGTAAAGCCGACGGGCGCTGGATTGGGCGCGCTCAATGTCATCATCGAGATAGGCTTGCACCATGCGCGGGCTGAGGCGGAAGCCGTTTTGCGTCAGCCGCCGCGCCAGCTCATCGTCGCACCATTGGCCTTTTCGGCGATCGACCAAATGGCCAATACCAATGGTCCAATAGCCCAAATGGTCTTGATAAAGCTGCTCGCGCACGCCCTCGTGACGGCGGATGAACTGGCGCAAAAACCGGTTTGCCATGGGCTCTCCTTTAGGGTCGAAAATCCCCATAAAATAGGCGTTTTCGGGTTGCAATCCGCGGCCAGCTTGTTTATCACCACAGGTGGAGAGGTGGCCGAGTGGCTGAAGGCGCGCCCCTGCTAAGGGTGTATGGGTTTATAGCCCATCGAGGGTTCGAATCCCTTCCTCTCCGCCAGTGCTTTGTCCCTCAGGATTTTTCCAGTTTACACTAGCCTTCCCCTGAGTGCGACCCTCAAAGGTGCGCGACAGGTTTTTACTCAAAAATTGCTACCAACTGGACCCATAGTGGACCCAAATATTTGTGAGTGGGGGCACGCATGGGCCACCCCGGGTACCCCGGGTAGGTGCATGTCAGGCCTCCATCGATTGGTGACTATTGGGTTTTATGGCAGGTAATGGCTAACGGTTACGAGTACGCAGAGGACCAGCGGAGCGGATTTCAAGATCCGCTGAATTGTGTGGATGCTGTCTGAAAAGAACGGGATGGTATAGAACCCAGCAATATTATAGTATTTTGGCACCGGAGTTTCAGCGTCATTCTGAGAGATTAAAGGTGATCATCGTGTCACAATTAGACCGATACGCTCAACTGGCTTCCATGTTGCAAGACATGGAACAAGATAAAAAAGGTTAATAGATTGAATTTCAATGAAAACAAAATGCTAATATTCAAAAAAGCTGAAGATTTAGGCGAATGGTTGTCGCATAACCATGGCGATAAGAGCGAGCTTTGGATTAAAGTTTATAAAAAGCATACAAAAAAGCCTAGTGTGACATGGAAGGAAATCGTTACAGAAGCGTTATGCTGGGGATGGATTGACGGGGTCAAAAAATCCTTGGATGATGAATCCTATGCACAAAGAATTACACCTCGAAAAGAAAAAAGCGATTGGTCCAAGAAAAATACAGAGCATGTAGAAAGGTTAATTGAAGAAGGAAAAATGCAAGAGCCGGGAATGGTTCATGTGCGGGCAGCACAAGCCGATGGACGCTGGGAAAACGCTTATGCTCCGGCTAGTGAAAGTGAAGTTCCTCAAGATTTTATTATTGCGTTGGAAAGAATGCCTGCCGCGAAAAAGTTTTTTGAAACACTTAATAAATCGAGTCGTTATGCGATTACATATGGGTTAACAACGGCTAAAAAACCTGAGACGCGAAAAAGGCGTTTTAATAAATTTATGGATATGCTTCTACGCAATGAAGAACCGGGCTTTGGGTTTAAGAAAAAATAGTCACAAATACTCTTTAGCCGCTACGGTACTTTTTAATTGAATGTGTTTACCATGCCTTTCATTCAAAACTTGAAAGAGTTTGAATGTTGCAAGATGTATTTCTATATAATGAAAAACATTAAATAATTTTGTTGCAACACGCTGTTTAAAATAGGAAAAGAAGAAAATTGGTGTCCAAACACCACCATAATATTTTCCTCCATTTTTATCCAATAAAAACAATATTGACGGGAATAGGTTGGTTATTTTTACCCCTAAAGATTACCCCTAAATTTACCCCACCCAAAAAAACACACTCGAATTGATATATAAAAACAGACCCTGCCATATAGTGACCGTTTTTAGACGAGTGTTTCTTCTTCTCAATTATAAATCATTGCGAAGCATTCTGGTTAATCGCTTACCTAGATTATTTCGGTAGTAGAAAGCCATTGGCGTCAATGGAGAAGATGGTGTCTCTGGAATCAGCAGGATCAACGGCGGCAGCTATCCAGCGTTTTCTATGGATTTTGCAAGGCGGCTTCCAAAACATCGCAACTGGCGGTAACATAGTGACAATTAGGGGGAACATTATGGCGTATTTAGGTTTATTGGCTGGTTTGGCCTTGTTAATTTTTCTCGCATTGCGTGGGGTAAATATTTTATTTGCCTCTTTGCTTTGCGGTTTGGTTGTCGCTCTGAGCAATGGGTTACCGATTGCCGAAGCGTTTTCACAACATTATGCGGTTGGCCCTTTGGGCACGTTTAGTTTTGCCGGTAAATTTTTCCTATTATTCATCGCCGGCGCGATTTTTGGCCGCATTATGGGCGAGAGCAAAGCCGCGTCATCGATTGCTTTGTCGCTGGTCGATAGGCTTGGAGCCGATCGGGCTTTGTGGATTACGGTGATTTCCTGCGCTCTGTTGACCTATGGCGGTGTGGTGGTGTTTGTGGTGATTTTCGCCATGTATCCGCTCGGCCTAAGCCTGCTGAAACAAGCCGATATTCCAAAGCGCCTGTTCTGCGCCGCTTTGGCTTTAGGAGCCGGTACCTTTACGCTGGCCGCCCTGCCCGGCACGCCATCCATTCAAAATGTCATTCCAAGCGTCGCCCTTGGCACAGATTTATTCGCCGCCCCTGGCCTTGGCCTATTGGGGGGCGCGATTATGTTCGGCCTCGGCATGGCCTATCTGGAACGCCAACGCCGCGCCGCCAAAGCGGCTGGTGAAGGATTTGAACCAGGGCCAAATGACAAGGTAGAAAATATGGTGGCCAGCGATGATATGCCGTCTTGGCATTTAGCGATTATCCCCTTGGTGTTTGTGCTAGGCACAATTCTTTTGCCACGGTTGCTGCTGACCTTAGGGCTGGCGCCGGAAAGCGGTGTCATTGCCGATATTATACAATTCGCCAAAGGGCAGCCGATTTTCTGGCCAAGTCTGGCGCTAATCTTGGGCAGTGTGCTGGCTTATCTTTTGTTCTCCAATTTGCGTGGCCGTGGCCTGCAAGTGTTTGGCGACGGCACCAATGATGCGATTTTTCCGCTGCTAAACACAGCGGCCGTTATCGGCTTTGGCGGTATTGTCGTGCAAACCATCGGCTTTCAGGATTTCTCATCGGCCATGCTGAACTCTGGCCTGCCACCCAAACTATCAGCCTTTGCGTCGGTTAGCGTGGTGTCGGCGATTACCGGCTCAGCCTCCGGCGGCTTGCAGATTTTCATGAGCACCATGGCCGATGCCTATCTGGCGATGGGGATACCGGCGGAAGAACTGCACCGTCTGACCGCCATGGCCAGTGGCGGTTTTGATAGCCTGCCGCATTGCGGGGCGGTGATTGCCATGTTGACGGTCACCCAGCTAACTCACAAACAGGCCTATAAAGATGTCGGGGTGATTACTGTGGTCATTCCGGTGACCGCGACGTTAATATGTTTAGCCGTGAGTATGATTGTTTAATGAGTAAAGGCTTAAAATTGAAGCGGACACTGATTATTCACCCATATTTACCCATGTTAAATGTAGATTATACTAATTTACATTTGCATGGGGGCGAATTATAAGCGACAAGCACCAGATTAGTTAAAAGGTGATTTGTGACCACACTAACCCATTTGCAACGGCTCGAAGCTGAGAGCATTCACATTATGCGTGAAGTTGTCGCCAATAGCGACAATCCCGTGATGCTGTATTCGGTCGGCAAAGACTCCGCCGTGATGTTGCATTTGGCTAAAAAAGCCTTTTTCCCCTCTCCCCCGCCGTTTCCCTTATTGCATGTTGATACGACGTGGAAGTTTCAGGCGATGTATCAATTGCGGCAAAAAGCGGCTGACGATGCCGGCATGCAATTGCTGGTGCATCAAAATCCGGAAGCTCTGGCAAAAGCCATCAACCCGTTTGACCATGGCGCCTTGCACACAGATATGTGGAAGACCGAGGGGCTCAAACAAGCGCTGGATAAACATCAATTCGACGTCGCCTTTGGTGGCGCGCGGCGCGATGAAGAAAAAAGCCGCGCCAAGGAACGTGTGTTTTCCTTCCGCTCGGCCAATCATCAATGGGATCCGAAAAACCAACGCCCTGAATTGTGGAAATTATATAATGCCCGCAAAGCCAAAGGGGAAAGTATTCGGGTGTTTCCGCTGAGCAATTGGACGGAGTTGGATATTTGGCAATATATCCATTTGGAGACGATCGAGATTGTGCCGCTGTATTTCGCCGCCCCGCGACCAACAGTAGAACGCGATGGGCTGCTGCTGATGGTCGATGACGAGCGCTTTCCTCTGCGCGACGGCGAAGTGCCGGTTGAGCGTTCTATCCGCTTCCGCACTTTGGGCTGCTATCCATTGACCGGCGCGGTTGAAAGCCAAGCCACCAGCCTACCGCAAATCATTCAAGAAATGCTGCTGACAACGACCTCCGAACGCCAAGGGCGCGCCATTGATAAGGACGCCGGCGCCAGTATGGAGAAGAAAAAACAAGAGGGGTATTTCTAATGACCGATGCCCCGATTTACCAAACCGACGCGCTCATCAGTCAAGATATTGACGCTTATTTAGAGGCTCATCAGCATAAAACCATGTTGCGCTTCATCACCTGCGGCTCGGTAGATGACGGCAAGTCGACGCTCATCGGGCGGCTGCTTTATGACAGCAAAATGATTTTTGAAGACCAATTAGCGGCGCTGGAAGCGGACTCGCAAAAACTGGGCACACAGGGCCAGCAAATCGATTTCGCGCTCTTGGTCGATGGGTTAGCGGCCGAGCGTGAGCAAGGTATTACCATTGATGTCGCCTATCGGTTTTTCGCTACGGAAAAGCGCAAATTTATTGTCGCTGACACGCCGGGCCATGAGCAATACACACGCAATATGGTGACCGGTGCCTCGACCGCCGATTTAGCGATTATTCTGATTGATGCGCGCAAGGGCATCCTCACCCAAACCCGCCGCCACAGCTATTTGGCGCATTTGATTGGCATTAAGAAAATTGTTCTGGCAATCAATAAAATGGATATGGTGGATTATGACCAGACGCGCTTTGATGAGATTTGCGCTGCTTACAATGATTTCGCCAGCTCTGTTGGCATTGAGGCGTTTACCGCCATTCCAATTTCTGGTTTAGCTGGCGACAATATCACCGACTCCTCTTCGCGCACGCCTTGGTATGACGGGCCGAGTTTGCTGAGCCATTTGGAAAATGTCGAGCTTGACCAAACACTGGCCGCCGACAAACCGTTCCGCATGCCGGTGCAATGGGTCAATCGCCCCAATCTCGACTTTCGTGGGTTTAGCGGTCAAATCGCCAGCGGCACCATCGCCCAAGGCGATATGGTGCGGGTTGTGCCGTCTGGCAAAACCACAAAAATTGCCCGCATTGTGACCATGGATGGCGATTTGCCAATGGCGGTTGCCGGACAGTCGGTGACGCTGACTTTTGACGATGAAATTGACTGTTCGCGCGGTGATGTGATTGCCATTGCCGACGCCCCGCCGATGGTGGCTGACCAATTTGAAAGCACGCTGGTGTGGATGGATGAAACGGCGCTGCTGCCGGGCCGTAATTATATTATGAAAATTGGCACACAGACTGTTGAAGCCTCGGTGCAGAGCCTGAAATATCAAATCAATGTCAATAATACCGAACATTTAGCGGTCAAGACATTGGCGCTCAATGACATTGGCGTGGTCGAAATTGGTACCACACGGCCCATCGTATTTGAGGCCTATGGCGATAATCGCGATCTCGGCGGTTTTATTTTAATTGATAAAATGTCCCATGCGACAATTGCCGCCGGCATGTTGCACTTTAGTTTGCGGCGGGCGCAAAATGTTCATTGGCAAGCCAGTGATATTGATCGGCAGGCGCATGCGGCGCAAAAAAATCAAAATCCCCGGGTGCTATGGTTTACCGGCCTGTCGGGCTCTGGCAAATCAACCATTGCTAATGCGTTGGAAAAGCGTCTGTATCAGGACGGCCAGCATAGTTTCCTACTCGATGGCGATAATGTGCGCCACGGGCTGAATAAAGACCTCGGCTTTACTGATGCGGCGCGGGTTGAAAATATTCGCCGTGTTGGCGAAGTGGCCAAATTAATGACCGACGCCGGTCTGATTGTTTTAACCGCCTTTATTTCGCCGTTCCAAGCCGAACGCGAGATGGTGCGCAAAATGTTGCCTGAGGGCGAGTTTATCGAGGTTTTTGTCGATACGCCGCTGGCCGTTGCCGAGCAACGCGACGTTAAAGGCCTGTATAAGAAAGCCCGCGCTGGCGAGCTGAAAAATTTCACCGGCATTGATAGCCCCTATGAGGCCCCATCCGCGCCTGAAATTCATATTGATACGCACACCACCAGTGTTGAACAGGCGGTCGAGGACATCATCGACTGGCTGGCAAAGAACTAACCTAAATTTTGCTGATATTTAGGCGGCTGGGTCGAAATATGGCCGGTCGCCAGCAATCGTTACCCGCTCCATAGCGCGCACTTGCGGGAAATAATCGGAAGCAGCGAAATGCTGACTGGCGCGATTATCCCAAAAGGCCATGGAACCGACTTCCCAACGAAAACGACACTGCACTTCCGGGTTCCACGCCGATAGATAAAGCTCGCTTAACAAAGCGGCACTCTCTTCAGCCGGCATGTCCTTAATGTGCGAGGTGAAGGCGGCATTGACATAGAGTGCCCGCTGTTTGGTCTCTGGATGGGTGCGAACCACCGGATGCTCCATTGGCGGATAAATGTCATGCAATTCTTCCGGTGTTTTATTCAGCCGCTTGGCAAACACACGGGCAATATCGTGAACCGCCGTTAACGGCTCAATTTTTTCCTTCATGGCGTCAGACAGCCGATCATAGGCGAGCGCCATATTGGCGAATAATGTGTCACCCCCAACCGGCGGCAATTCAATGGCCCGCAAGATTGACCCCAAAGATGGACATTCGCGCCAGGTGACATCCGAATGCCACATATTTTCAGAGCCGCGCGAGTCAGGCCCGTGCTCAATGCGCAAAACTTCCGGGTCTTCTTGCCCTTTCGGCGTGGCGGGGTGAATTTCAAGGTCACCAAACTGGCGGGCGAAATCAATGTGTTGAGCCTGCGTCAAATTTTGGTCGCGGAAAAAAACCACCTTATAGGTCAGCAAGGCGTCGCGAATTTCGGCAATCATATCATCGTTAAACTGTGCCAAATCTAGATTTAGAATTTCAGCGCCAATGAACGGTGTCATTGGATTAATGGTGAATTTTTGATGCGCCATTTTGGCTTGTGTCATGCTCATAGTTTTGCCCCCCAATATTGATTAACTGTGCCAGCCGATTTTTGATGCGTCAAGCCACCCCTTGACGGCAAACTGATTTCGCGGGAACAATGCGCCCATAAGATAAACGACTCGCGGCAAGGGGAGCTGTTCATGAAAATCGTCATTCTGGGCGCCGGTCAAGCAGCGCTGCAAACAGCTTTGAGCCTGCGGCAAGGCCATTTTGACGGCGACATTGATATTGTCGGCAATGAACCGTTTTTGCCCTATCAGCGCCCGCCCCTGTCGAAAGCCTATTTAAAAGGGGCGCTCGAACGCGAGCGGCTTTTCCTAAAACCTCAGGACTTTTTTGACGAGCACAATATTACCCTGCATTTGGCGCAACAGGTGAGCGCCATTGACAAAGAAGCGAAACGCATCAGCGGCGACAATGGCTTTGCGCTGGACTATGACAGATTAGTGTTGGCCACCGGCAGCCGCCCGCGCCGCCTCGATTTACCGGGTCGCGATTTAGAGAATATTTTTGACCTGCGCGGCATGGCCGACGTCGACGCCATGGCTGATAAATTTCAAGCCGGCAAACGACTGGTGATTATTGGCGGCGGCTATATTGGACTTGAGGCGGCCAGCGTGGCACGCGCTATGGGTCTTGAAGTTACGGTTCTAGAAGCCGCGCCTCGGCTTTTGGCGCGCGTCGCCGAGCCGGAGATTTCTGAATTCTACACACAATTGCACAAAAGCCATGGTGTTGAGATTATCACCCAGTGCCAGATTAAGGGCTTTCAGGGCAGTCAGCAGGTGACGGCCATTGAATTTGCCGATGGCAGCACTTTGCCGGCCGATTTGGTAATCACCGGCATTGGTATTTTGCCGAATGTTGAACTGGCCGAAGCGGCTGGTATTGCGGTCGACAATGGCATTGTTGTTGATGAGTTGGGACGCACGAGTGTGGCGGGTATTTACGCCACCGGTGATTGCACCCTGCATCCAAATAAATTGCTGGGCCGAGACTTGCGCCTTGAAAGCGTGCCGCACGCCATTGACCAAAGTAAGGCGGTGGCCTCTGATATTCTCGGCGCGCCGCAAGCCTATGCTGAAGTGCCTTGGTTCTGGTCAGACCAATATGACGTCAAATTACAAATCTCTGGAGTGCCAACACAAATCGACAAAAAAGTTTTGCGCGGCGATGGCGGCAGCACGTCATTTGCCTGGTTCTATTTCACCGGCGACAAGCTAACCGGCGTCACGACAGTCAATCGGGCGGCGGAGTTTATGGCCGGCAAGCAGCTCATACTGAGAGCCTTGCGCGACGGCGCCAGTATTGAGCCCGAAGCCCTGCGCGACGAAACTCAGAAACCGAAAAGCTGGTTGGCAGATTAGCCTCAACGCCCACATGGCAAACGCCTAGGGTGATGAGGGCTAGAAGAGGAGGAAAACTAGCCCTCATCACGGGGGGAGAAACTGGCGTTAAGCGGCTTGCTTAGACTGTAAATAATCAAGCAGGTTTTGCGGCGCGGTCTCGCCGTACGGATCTTGCTCACAATTATCGCTGCGGCCAGGCTCTTCAAACCAAGCGCTGACCACCCCATTGTCAATAATCGCCGCATAGCGCCAAGACCGCATGCCAAAGCCGAGGTTGTCTTTGTCAACCAACATGCCCATGCCGCGCGTGAAATGACCCGACCCGTCTGGAATCAGGCCGATATTTTGCAGCTCATTTTTGCGGCCCCATGCGTTCATCACAAAGGCGTCATTGACCGAAACGCAGTAAATCGCGTCAATGCCAAGGGCACTGAATTGCGGGTAAAGGCGCTCAAAATCTGGCAATTGAAAGGTCGAACAAGTCGGCGTGAAGGCACCGGGCAGAGAAAACACAATGACTTTCTTGCCAGCAAAATAATCAGTCGTGCTCATCTCTTGCCAGCGATACGGATTGTCACCGCCAATGGCCTCGTCGCGTACGCGGGTTTTGAAGGTGGTTTGGGGAATGGTTTGGTTGATCATGGGAGGAATCCTTTGTTAGAATGTTTCTAATATATAGGGCGCACCCATCGACGTGTCAATGTTTTTTATAATAATTCTAAAATAAAAAACTGGTCTCAACATGAGAATTGTCTCAAAATTTGACACTGTTTTGTTAGCCATGTGAGCCACTCATGAACACAGAAATTCTTCACTCTATTGCGTCATTTGATGAGCAGTTTGATGCGTTTACAGCGCAATCTTATGAGCTTTTATTTGATCGCTATCCCGACTATCTAGATATGTTTGTGTTGGATGTTGACGGCGGTGTGCAACGCTCAATGATGCGCACCAGTATGGAGATTATCTCCGGCTATGCGACAGGCGCCGATGTCAATAATCGGCTTGAGGGCGCCCGCCTCAATCATTTTGGCTATGGCGTCACCGATGAGATTTTCGACCAGTTCTTTGAAGTGCTGCACGCGGTCTTTCAGCGCCATTTGGGTGGCGCTTGGAGCGACGACCATCAGCAAGCCTGGCTGGAAATGCGACAATATTTTGCCGCGACGGCTAGCTAAAAAGCGGCGATTCCGGTGATGGCACGACCTAAAATTAAGGCGTGCACATCATGCGTGCCTTCATAGGTGTTGACGGTTTCGAGGTTAATCGCGTGACGCATAACGTGATATTCGCCGGCAATCCCATTGCCACCGTGCATATCACGCGCCTGACGGGCAACGTCGAGGGCTTTGCCAACATTATTGCGCTTCACAATCGATACCATTTCAGGGGCAAACCGTCCCTCATCCATCAACCGGCCAACTCTCAGGCTGGCCTGATAACCGAGCGCGATGTCGGTTTGCATATCAGCAAGTTTTTTCTGGAACAATTGATTGGCCGCCAATGGTTTGTTGAACTGGTGACGCTCAAGGCCATAGTCGCGCGCCGCTCGATAGCAAAACTCGGCCGCCCCCATGGCGCCCCAGCTGATACCATAGCGAGCCCGATTGAGGCAGCTAAACGGGCCTTTCAGGCCTTCAACATGCGGCAAAAGATTTTCGTCAGGAACGAAAACCTCATCCATCATAATCATGCCCGTGACCGAGGCACGGAGCGACAGCTTGCCTTCGATTTTTGGCGCCGACAGGCCTTTCATGGCTTTTTCTAAAACAAAACCTTTAATCTGCCCGCCATGTTCTTCTGACTTGGCCCAAACAACGAATACGTCGGCGATGGGGGCGTTGGAAATCCATGTTTTCGACCCCGACAACGAATAGCCGCCGTCGACTTTTTTCGCATAGGTACGCATACCAGCCGGATCCGAGCCAGCGTCAGGCTCGGTCAAACCAAAACAGCCAATCCACTCACCGCTGGCCAGCTTCGGCAGATATTTCTGCTTTTGCGCCTCAGAACCAAATGTATTGATTGGATGCATCACCAAGGAAGACTGCACCGACATCATTGAGCGATAGCCACTGTCGACGGCTTCGACTTCGCGCGCCACCAGACCATAGCTGACATAAGAAGCACCGGCGCCGCCATATTCCGGCTTGATGGTTACCCCCAACAGCCCCTGCTCGCCCATTTCGGCGAAAATCTCTGGCGCCACAGTCTCATTGACAAAAGCATCGGCGACGCGAGGCAATAATTTTTCGCGGGCAAAAGCACGCGCACTATCAGCGATCATTCGCTCGTCTTCGGTCAGCTGCTCGCTGAGCAAAAACGGATCTTCCCAATTGAATTTAGCAATTTTTTCCATGCCCCTTTATCTCACAATTTTTGTTTCTGAGGCAAAAAAAAGCCCGCGTGCATCAGTTTAACGCACGCGGGCTAAATTTTATGGCGCGGCTTATTTTTTGATAATGCCGGCCAGCATTTTGCGGGTCTTCTCACCATATGGCGGGCGCAAGGCACCAGCAGCAAATTCAAATGGTGATTGACGGAACACTGTCTTGGCATGGCTGAAGTTAATAAACCCTTCCTTGCCATGGTATGAACCAGTGCCCGATGGACCAACGCCACCGAATGGCGCGTCTTCTTGCATGATGTGGGTAATCACATCATTGACGGCAACGCCACCTGAGGTTGTTAAGTTAATGACGCGATTTTCTTCATTGCGATCATCACCGAAATAATACAGGCCGAGCGGACGGTCATGGTCATTGACATAACCAATCGCATCATCAACCGTCTTGTAAGATTTTACCGGCAAAATTGGGCCGAAAATTTCTTCCTGCATCACCTTCATATCTTCGGTCGGCTCGATAATAATAGTTGGCGGAATTTTATGGTGCGGTTGCTGCGAGAAATCCTCATTGGCAGGATTAATTTCAACAATTTTCGCCCCTTTTTCACGCGCATCATCAAGATAGCTTTGCAGACGGTCATAGTGACGCTGATTGACCACAGACGTGTAATCGGCATTTTCTTTCAGTGTCGGGAACATGGTTTCTACTGATTTCGTGGCTTCCGCGACAAAATCATCAACCTTGCCTTCCGGCACCATGACATAGTCAGGCGCCAAGCAGATTTGACCGGCATTCAAGGTTTTGCCCATCATAACCCGCGCCGCGGTTTTTGTCATATCAGCGGTTTCTGAAACGATAACTGGCGACTTGCCACCCAACTCAAGGGTTACAGGCACCAGATTTTCAGCTGCCGCGCGCATCACATGGCTGGCAATCGCTGTCGCACCAGTGAACAGCAAATGGTCAAATGGCATGCGTGAGAAAGTGGCGCCAGTTTCCGGGCCACCCAAAACCACAGCGACTTCGTCTTCGCTATAATATTTTTCGCAGAGTTCTTTGGTCAGCAAGGCACTGCGCACGGTGTATTCGGAAGGCTTGATGATTGTCCGGTTACCAGCGGCGAAAATACTGCCCATTGGGCCGAAGCACAAATTAAATGGGAAATTCCATGGCACAACATTACCGACACAACCGAGCGGTTGATATTCGACACGTGTGCTGGCGCCCAGAACTCCCAATGGGAACATGGAGCTGCGTTTCGATGGTTTCATCCATTTGCGAACATTGTGTTTAGCATATTTCAGAGCGCCCAATGTGCCGCCAACATCTGTTGCCAACGTGCCTTCTGGGCTACGATTGCCGAAGTCAGCGACCAAGGCGTCGACCATTTTATCGCCATTTTCGACCAGGAGAGCAATTGTCCGGTCAATCAGGTCAATGCGCCGTTCGGCCGTCATTGGGCCCTCAGCAATGTGAACTTTCTTTTGCAGCGCAACAAGGCGACGCATCTCTTCTTCTGACGTCTCCGGCAGATCAATCATGTTTTCAGCGGCACTCATTTTACTATCTCCTTGAGTTATTGAAGCAAAAGTAAAACAAAATTAGCGCCTCTTGCCAATAGCTGATTTATCGCTAACCTAAGTGCAAATGAGTGGAGAGATTTAATGAGTGAAATTGTCACCCAAACCCTTTCAGATAGCGGTGTTTTAACGATTTGCATGAACCGGCCAGAGGTTCTCAATAGTTTGAACCGCGCCATCGTTGAAGATTTGGTCGCGGCGCTAAATGGCGCCAGCAATAATGACGAGGTGCGCTGCGTGATTTTCACGGGTGCCGGACGCGGGTTTTGTGCCGGCGCCGATTTGGCAAATGGCGGATGGCCGCGCGAAGAAGGCTGGACGCCGGGCGATGTGACCTGGAACAGCATGGAAACCGGTTATAATGTTCTTGGCCGCGCTTTGGTCAATTGCGATAAGCCGGTGATTTGCGCGGTTAACGGTGTTGCGGCGGGGGCTGGCGTCGGCTTGGCGCTCAGTGGTGACTTGACGATTGCCGCCCAAAGCGCCTCTTTTAAATTAGTTTTCGGCCCGCAATTGGGCATTATTCCCGATGTCGGCGCCTCTTGGCATGTGCCGCAGTTGGTAGGGCGTGCCCGTGCCAATGGTTTGGCGCTTTTGGGCGACAGCTTGCCAGCTGAAAAGGCTGAGCAATGGGGGATGATTTGGGAAGTGGTGCCGGATGAACAGTTAATGGAAGCCGCTATGGCCTACGCCGAACGCATGGCCGCCAGCGCCATTACCGGCCTCAAAGCGGTATCGCGGGCGCATGATAAAGCGATGGAGAACAGCCTTGACGCGCAATTGGATTATGAGCGCGACATGCAACGCCATTATTGCAATCAACCGGTATTCTTCGAGGGCGTATCTGCCTTTATCGAAAAACGCAAACCGAATTTTAGAGATATTGAAACAGCGCAAATTAAGGCCGCACGGGAGAATAAATAATGCAATTTGATCTTTTGACACTTGATATTGATGGCGACATTGCGACCATTACTTTCAATGACCCTGATAATTTGAATGCCATGTCTTTGCCAATGTTGCAAAGCATTGACGCCGCACTTGATCATATTGACGGTGAAGATAGCCCAATTCGCTGTTTGATTTTAACTGGCGCTGGCCGTGGTTTTTGCGCTGGAGCCAATATTGGCGGCGACGGGCCAGTGCGTGAAACCCGCAGCAGCAATCGCAAGCCTGATGCTGGCGAAGGACTTGAAAAAGTCTACCACCCTATTTTGCGCCGTCTGCGCGCCCTGCCGTGCCCGATTGTTTCAGCGGTCAACGGCCCATGCGCCGGTGTCGGTATGAGTTTTGCCCTAATGGGTGACATGGTGATTGCAGGCAAGTCAGCGTTTTTCTTGCAAGCGTTTCGCGGCATTGGCTTAGTACCAGATGGTGGCGCGACTTATATTTTACCGCGTTTGGTCGGCATGGCGCGCGCCAAGGAACTGGCTTTGATGGGCGAACGCCTGCCCGCCGAAACGGCGCTTGAATGGGGCCTCATCAACCGTGTTTACGACGATGGCGCGCTGATGGATGAGGCCAAAAAACTGGCCACCACCATGGCCGAGGGGCCGTATTCTTTGAGCCTTATCCGCAATCTTTTGTGGAATAGTGTCGATGCGACCTATGAAGAGCAGTTGAATAATGAACGCTGGGCACAGCAAAAAGCTGGGTGGTCAAAGGACTTCGCCGAGGGCGTGAAAGCATTTAACGAAAAACGCCCTGCCAAATTCACCGGTCAGTAATCAGCCAACTCAACCGACGACGCAGGAGGCCAAAAGCCCCAAAAAGCCAATTGCGAAGAAAATCACCAAATGAGGCATGGTGATTATTCTTCGAGGCCGAGTTTTTGCATGACCAATTTATTGACTGCTTGCGGATTAGCTTTGCCGCCGGTCGCCTGCATCACCTGACCGACGAACCAACCGGCCATTTTTGGCCGCTCGCGGGCTTGCTCTACTTTGTCGGGATTGGCTTGAATGACCTCATCAACCGCCGCTTCAATGGCGCCAGTATCAGTGACTTGTTTCAAACCTTTTTCCTCGACAATGACAGCCGGGTCTTTGCCCTGATCGGGGCCTTCTTCAAACATCAGCTCAAAAACTTCCTTGGCGATGCGGCTCGACACAGTGTCATTGCTTTGCAAATCGACCAATTGTCCAACTTGTTCGGCGCTGACCGGCGATTCCGAGATCGACAGACCGGCCTTATTGAGACCGGCGAAAACACTGCCGATGACCATATTGGCTGTTGCTTTGGCATCACGCCCGGCGGCGGCGGCTTCAAAGAAATCAGCATTCTCACCTTCCGAAACCAAAACGCTGGCATCATAGGGCGACAGGCCATAATCGGCGATGAAACGGGCTTTTTTGTCGTCCGGCAGTTCCGGCAGGCTGGCAGCAATTGTGTCGACGAATTCTTGCGAAAAGCTCAAGGGCAACAAATCCGGATCGGGGAAATAGCGATAATCATGCGCTTCTTCTTTTGAGCGCATGGAGCGTGTTTCGCCATTTTTCGGATCAAACAAACGGGTTTCCTGAGCGATGCTACCGCCATCTTCAATAATATCAATTTGGCGGCGTGCCTCGTGCTCAATGGCTTGGCCGATAAAGCGGATGGAGTTGACGTTTTTGATTTCGCAACGCGTGCCCAATGGATCGCCCGGTCGGCGCACCGATACATTGACGTCAGCCCGCAAACTGCCCTGCTCCATATTGCCATCGCATGTGCCCAAATAGCGCAAAATAGCCCGCAGTTTTTTGACATAGGCCTGCGCTTCAGCGGCTGAGCGCATATCGGGATAAGAGACAATCTCCATCAACGCCACGCCAGAGCGATTCAAATCAACAAAGCTCATGTTCGGATGTTGGTCGTGCAGCGATTTGCCCGCGTCTTGCTCAAGATGCAAACGCTCGATACGTACGGTTTTCACCTCGCCACCATCGAGGTCAATATCAATCACCCCCTCGCCAACAATCGGCTGCTGGAATTGCGAAATTTGATAACCCTGCGGCAAATCCGGATAGAAATAATTCTTCCGGTCAAATACGGAGTAATTGTTGATCTGGGCTTTCAAGCCAAGACCGGTACGCACCGCTTGCTCAACGCATTTTTGGTTGATCACCGGCAACATGCCCGGCATGGCCGCGTCTACCAGCGACACTTGCGTGTTCGGCTCGGCGCCAAATTCAGTGGCCGCCCCAGAAAATAATTTGGCATTGGACGACACTTGCGCGTGCACTTCCAAACCGAGCACAATTTCCCAATCGCCCGTGGCTCCAGCAATAAGATTTTTATTCGTCATTCGGCGCTCCACCAATCATCTGCACGTGCGGTAAACTGAGCGGCAGTTTCCAAAACCCCCGCAACGCGCAACAAATCTTCTTCTCCGAAGGTTTTGCCGATTAATTGCAAACCCAGCGGCAAACCTTTTGCGTCAACACCGGCGGGTACAGAAATGCCTGGCAAGCCAGCCAGATTTCCGGTCACGGTGAAGACGTCATTAAGATACATTTCCAAGGGGTCGTCGGATTTTTCGCCAATTGCAAAGGCAGATGACGGCGTTGTCGGCGTCAGCACGACATCGCATTTTTCATAAGCCTTGGTGAAATCTTCGGCTATCAGACGGCGCACTTGCAAGGCTTTCACATAATAGGCGTCATAGTAACCAGCCGATAGCGCATAAGTGCCAATCATAATCCGGCGGATAACCTCATCGCCAAAACCAGCGGCGCGGGTTGAGGCATACATATCATCAATGTCTTTGCCAGCAACGCGCATGCCGTAACGCACGCCATCGTAACGCGCCAAATTGGATGACGCTTCGGCCGGGGCGATAATGTAATAGGCGGGCAAAGCATATTTGGTATGCGGCAAGCTAATGTCGACAATCTCAGCACCGGCCTCGGTCAACCAATCAATGCCCTGCTGCCATAAGGCTTCAATTTCAGACGGCATATTATCGACGCGATATTCAGCCGGTATGCCAACCCGCAAGCCTTTAATGTCACCGGTCAAAGCGGCTTCATAATCGGGCACGGTTAGGTTGACGCTGGTCGAGTCTTTGGCGTCATAGCTGGCCATGGAACTGAGCATAATGGCCGCATCACGCACGGTTTGGGTAATCGGCCCAGCTTGATCCAGCGACGAGGCAAACGCCACCACGCCCCAACGCGAACAGCGACCATAGGTCGGTTTCAGACCGACTGTGCCCGTGAAAGCGGCGGGCTGGCGAATGGAACCGCCGGTGTCGGTGGCTGTCGCGGCAATGCCCAAACGCGCCGCCACTGCCGATGATGAACCGCCCGACGATCCGCCCGGCACGAGGTGTTTTTGGTCGGCACCGCGCCACGGATTAATCACCGCGCCAAAGCGCGACGTTTCATTGGATGATCCCATGGCAAATTCATCATTGTTCAATTTGCCCAGCATCACCGCGCCATCGGCCCATAGATTGCCGGTCACCGTGCTTTCATAAGGCGGTGTAAATTCGGCCAGAATATGGGAACATGCCGTGGTCCGCACGCCTTTGGTGCAAAATAAATCTTTAATGCCCAACGGAATACCTTCCAACGGACGGGCCTCACCCTGAGCAATTTTCGCATCGCTGGCGTCGGCCATTTCAAGGGCTTTTTCCGGCGTTTGCAAAACATAGGCATTGAGCTTTTCAGCCGCCGCCACGCGGTCAATATGGGCTTGCGTCAGCTCGCGCGCGGAAAATTGCTTGTCGCGCAACCCATCGCGGGCTTCGGCCAAATTCAAATCGGTCAGCTTGCTCATTATTCTACAACTTTCGGAACAGCGAAATAATCATCGTCGCGCTCTGGTGCATTGGCCAGAACATCAGCCGGATAGCCGCCATCGTTAATCACATCCTCGCGGCCCATCATGGTGGTTTCAACGGCACTGGTCAGAGGCTTAACGCCGGTTGTATCAAGCTCGGAAAGCTGCTCAACGAAGCCCAGAATAGCGCTCAATTCTTTGGCTAAGGCCGGCAATTGGGCGTCACTAACCCCAATACGGGCAAGGGTCGCAATGCGGCGCGCCATTTTTTCATCTACAGACATTTTTGGACCTTTAATCGGTGGTATGCGGAAGGTTTCGCGCGAAACTAGCAAAGCCGCGCCAGTGGTGCAACACGCCATTCACTTCTGCTATCGCTTTCTTTTGAGCTATGATAAACAAGCGCCATGGCGATTATCGAAAATGCATTAGAGTTGACACCGCATATGAGCAAAGGCCAACGGCTGATGGGGCTTGATTTGGGCACTAAAACCATTGGCATGGCGACAGCCGATATTGACCATAAAATTGCCACCCCATTTGACACCATTCGTCGCAAAAAATTTGGCCTCGATGTCGTAGCGCTTGAAAAAGTGCTGATTGGCGAAAATATTGGTGGTTTGGTGATGGGTCTGCCGCTGAATATGGATGGCTCTGGCGGGCCGCGCGTGCAGGCGACAAAAGCTTTTGTTCGCAATTGTATCAGCCGCCAAAGCTTCCCTGATATTCCGATTTTATTCTGGGACGAACGGCTGTCGACAGCCGCTGTTGAACGCACGCTCATTGCCGCCGATACCTCGCGCGCCAAGCGCGCCACAGTGATTGATAAAATGGCCGCCGCCTATATTTTGCAAGGCGTGTTGGATTTACTGAATCGCGATTAAAAATGGTCAATTGGCACGGCATGCAAAACCACTTGCCAGAATCTCGCGCGAAGCCTATACAATGTGCTTTTAATGGATAGTTCACAGGTCAAATTCACCTTCCCTCATCGAGACCTTCTCGGAATCGAAGGGCTATCTGTTTCAGACATCACCGGTTTATTGGATTTATCTGACGCCTATGTGGCGCACAATCGCCAGCGCGATAAGAAAATGTCGACGCTGCGCGGACGCACACAAATCAATTTATTTTTCGAAAGCTCGACACGGACGCAAAGTTCTTTTGAACTGGCCGGCAAGCGGCTTGGCGCCGATGTGATGAATATGAGCGTCGCCGCTTCGGCGGTCAACAAGGGCGAAACATTGCTCGACACAGCAGTAACGCTGAATGCAATGAACCCTGATTTGCTGGTGGTGCGCCATGCCGACAGTGGCGCCGTGGCGTTGCTGGCGCAAAAAGTATCCTGCGCCGTTCTCAATGCTGGTGATGGAGCCCATGAGCACCCTACGCAAGCGCTGCTGGATGCGCTGACCATTCGCCGTCGCCTTGGCCATCTCGAAGGCCTGCGGGTGGCAATTTGCGGCGATATTGCCCATTCGCGGGTCGCCCGCTCAAATCTATTATTGCTCAATCGCATGGGCGCCCATGTGCATTTGATCGGGCCGCAAACTTTGCTGCCCTCAGGAGCCGAGCAATTAGGCGCCTCGGTGTTTACCTCTATGCGCGAAGGGCTGGAGGGCTGTGACATTGTGATGATGTTGCGGGTGCAAAATGAACGCATGTCCGGTGCCCTCATCCCATCGGTAAGAGAATATTATCACCTCTATGGCCTGAACCGCGAAAAGCTCAGCTATGCCAAACCCGGCGCGCTGGTGATGCACCCGGGGCCGATGAACCGGGGCGTCGAAATTGATAGCGCCATCGCCGACGACACCGATATCAGCCTTATTCGCGACCAAGTCGAGATGGGGGTTGCTGTGCGCATGGCGGTGCTGGAAGCGCTGGCGGCAAATTTAATCAGTGAGAGCGAGGTCAAAGATGACTGACGCACCGTTTTATGCCTTTGTGAACGCACGGCTGATTGACCCTGTGCAAGACCGCGACGAAATTGGCGGCTTGTTAATTCAGGGTGATCGAATTGTCGATAGCGGGCCGGATATAATCATTCCAAGCGAAGCCGAAACCCTCGATTGCACAGGACTGACGCTGCTGCCCGGGTTGGTAGACATGCAGGTGTTCACCGGTGAACCGGGCGAAGAACACCGCGAAACGCTGGCCACTGTGTCGCGCGCAGCGGCGGCTGGCGGGGTGACCAATTTGGCAATGATGCCCAACACCTCACCGGTGATTGATGATGCGGCACTGGTCGATTATATTCTGCGCCGCGCCCGCGCCACTTCGATTGTGCGCATACATCCCATGGCGGCGATTACCAAAAACTGCGACGGCACGCATATGTCCGAGTTTGGCCTGCTGCAAGAAGCCGGTGCGGTTGCCTTCACTGATGGCGATAAAGCGGTGATGAACGCGCTGACCATGCGTCGGGCGCTTTCCTATGCCGCCAATTTCGACGCTTTGATTATGCAACATGCCATGGATGCCGATTTGCAAAGTGCTGGCGTCATGCATGAAGGCGAATTGGCCACGCGGCTGGGGCTGGCGGGTATTCCGGTGGCTGCCGAGACCGCTATTATTGACCGCGACCTGCGGCTTGTCGAACTGACCGGCGCGCGTTACCACATTGCGCAAATTTCTGCGGCTGATAGTGTCGCCACCATTCGCGCCGCCAAAGCGCGCGGACTGAACGTGAGCTGCTCGGTGTCGGCAACGCATTTAATGCTCAATGAAAATGACGTGGAAAGCTATCGCACATTCGCCAAATTGAACCCGCCGCTACGTAGCGAAGGCGATCGTCTGGCGCTGGTTGACGGCATTGCCGATGGCACGATTGACGTGGTGGTGTCGGGCCATAACCCGCAAGACGCGGAAGCCAAACGTCAAACATTTGCCCAAAGCGCCTATGGCACAGTTGGCGTTGAAACGCTGCTGGCCGGTCTGCTGACCCTGCATCATACCGATGGCATTGAGTTGAAATCTTTACTGGCCACAGTGACCTCGCGTCCAGCCGAACTTTTGGGGCTGGAAGCCGGCTCATTAGAGGCCGGAAACAAAGCTGACTTCGCGCTTGTTGACCTCGACGCCCCATGGATTGTCGACGCGGATAACTTGCGTTCGAAGTCGAAAAATGCAGCCATTGATGGAAGAAAACTTCAGGGTGTTGTTGAAGCATGCTATGTTTCCGGCACGCGCGTGTTTGATCTGGGAGGACAAAAATAATGAGCGAACAACTTCTCTTGGTAATGAGTCTTGTCTTGGCCTATGGGCTTGGATCAATTCCGTTTGGCTTATTGTTTACCCGTTGGGCCGGACAAGGCGATATTCGCGATATTGGTTCAGGCAATATTGGCGCCACTAATGTGTTGCGCACGGGCAATAAACTCGTCGCGCTTTTGACGCTGCTGGCCGACGCCGCAAAAGGCTTTGTCGCCGTGATAATTGCGTGGCGCCTAGTTGGCGACAATGTCGCCGCTATGGCCGCTTTGGCGAGCCTTATTGGCCATATTTTTCCGGTCTGGCTGACTTTCAAAGGCGGCAAAGGCGTTGCTGTGTTCATTGGCACCATGCTGATGCTCTCGCCTTTAGCTGGTCTTAACTTTTTGCTGTTATGGATTGTTGTCGCCATTATCGGGCGGCGTTCATCTTTGGCCGCTATTATCGCGTTTTTGGCAACACCGGCCTTGCTCTATGTTTTGGGCGAAATGGTAACAATGCAAGTAAGTTTGGTCATGGTGGCCATTTCGCTATGGGCGCATAAGGAAAATATTTCACGTCTGCTTTCGGGAACGGAACCCAAAATCGGCCAATAGGCATTTATCAGGTGACAGGCAAAAAGCCTGCGCGTAAATATCTCTAATAAGAACAATAATAATAAGGAGAGACGTTGTGTCCGAGAGTCACGAATCTATTTTGTCGGTGCAAGCACCGGCGACCCCTGCTTTGACTGACGCAACGTTGCAAAGCTATTTGCAATTGGCCCGCACGCCGACCATTGGGCCCATCACCTTTCAGCGGCTGATGCAACTTTATCCGTCGCCGCAAGAAGCGCTGGCCGCTTTGCCGGAACTGGCAGCGCGCGGTGGTCGCAAATCGCCACTCAAAATTGCCAGCCGCGATGAGGTGAAAAAAGAAATTGATATTACTCATGCGCATGGCGGCCATTATTTAATCTGTGGCGAGGACGGATACCCCGAAGCCCTATCGCATATTGCTGATCCGCCGATTGCCGAGGCTGTGCATGGCCATGTGTCCTTGTTGGCCAAACCAACGCTGGCCATTGTCGGTTCGCGCAATGCCTCGGCGGCGGGTCAAAAAATCACCGAAACCCTCAGCCATGAGCTGAGTGGGCGCGGTCTGGTCATCGCATCTGGCTTAGCCCGTGGCATTGATGCGGTCGCCCACGCCCAAGCCTTGAATGGCGGCACAATTGCAGTTTTGGGCAATGGCATCACCCATGCCTATCCGTCCGAAAACGCGGATTTGCAAAAGGCGATTTTATCTCAGGGCTTGGTGATCACGGAAAACCACCCCAACAGCCAACCGCAGGCCAGCCAGTTTCCGCGCCGCAATCGGATTATTTCTGGACTATCTTTAGGGGTTATCATTGTGGAGGCCGCGCGGCGATCTGGCTCTTTGATTACCGCACGACTGGCCAATGAACAGGGGCGCGAAGTTATGGCGGTTCCCGGCTCGCCGCTCGATGCGCGCTGTCATGGGTCAAATAATTTATTGCGCGAAGGGGCGCATTTGGTCGAAACCGCCGATGATGTGCTGAGCCTTATTCAACCCTTGCTCGATGTGCGGACATTGCGCGCCAAGCCAGCACGCCAATTGCGCTTGCAAAGGCCAAGCCCGCGCAGCCTGACCAGCCAGCAAAGAAGCGTCATTACGCGGCTGCTGGGGCCGGTGCCAATTACCATTGATGAACTGGTAACGCGCAGCAATGAGCCGGTGCCAATTGTCTATTTGGCGATTTTGGAACTGCAATTGGCGGGGCGTCTAACGCAGGATGCAGATGGTAAAATCAGCCTTTTAGAAACATAAACCGCCGATCAAGTGAGTGGTGTTAAAAAAATGTCGATTTGACAGACGCCCTACTTTTGCCCATATGATGCGCGCGGAACAGCTAGTGAGGCAAAAAATGGAAGTTGTTATTGTTGAGTCGCCAGCCAAGGCGAAAACCATCAATAAATATTTAGGCGACAATTTTATTGTGCTCGCTTCCTTTGGTCACGTCCGCGATTTGCCAGAAAAAAACGGCTCAGTTGATCCGGATAATGATTTCTCTATGGCTTGGGAAGAGCAAGGCGACGCCAAAAAACGCCTGTCTGATATTGCCAAGGCGGTGAAAGGCGCAGACCGACTGGTGCTGGCGACTGACCCGGATCGCGAAGGCGAAGCGATTAGTTGGCACGTGTTAGAAGTGCTGCGCAAAAAGAAAGTTTTGAAAGACACGGAAGTATGCCGCGTTGTTTTTAACGCCATCACCCGCAATTCGGTTCTCGAAGCCATGGCCAATCCGCGCCAGATTGATGAGAAATTGGTCGATGCGTATTTGGCACGTCGCGCCCTAGATTATTTGGTTGGGTTTAATTTATCGCCGGTTTTGTGGCGCAAATTGCCGGGATCGCGCTCAGCCGGACGGGTGCAGTCTGTGGCGCTGCGGCTAATTTGCCAACGCGAGCTAGAAATTGAAGCCTTTGTGCCGCGCGAATATTGGTCGGTCGACACTTTATTCATCACCAGCTCTGGCGAACAATTGCCAAGCCGTTTAACGCTTCACCAAGGCGAGAAACTCGACAAATTTTCTATCAATAATGAAGACAGCGCCAAACAAGCCGAAGCGGCCATCAATAGCGCCAGCTTCCGTGTCGAAAATGTCGAAAGCAAACCAGGCCAGCGCAATCCAGCCGCCCCTTTCACCACCTCCACATTGCAGCAAGAAGCGTCGCGCAAATTGGGCTTTAATGCCAAGCGCACCATGCAAGTGGCACAATTATTGTATCAGGGCGTCACCATCGATGGCGAAGAAACCGGTCTGATTACCTATATGCGGACAGATGGCACGCAGATTGCGCCGGAGGCTGTGACCGAAACCCGCCAAGTCATCAGTGAAGATTTCGGCGATGATTATTTGCCCGCCGCGCCGCGCGTCTATGAAACCAAAGCCGCCAATGCGCAAGAGGCCCACGAAGCGATTCGCCCAACCTCATTGGCGCGCCGTCCCGAAGATGTCGGCAAATATCTAGACCAAGACCAAGCGCGGCTTTATGAGCTGGTGTGGAAACGCACCATGGCCTCGCAAATGGAAAATGCCCGCGTGCAACGCACGACGATTACCATTAGCAGCCAAGACCATCAAACTGGCCTGCGCGCCTCTGGAACTGTGATTACTTTTGCCGGCTTTCTAAAACTCTATGAAGAGGGCAAAGACGACAGCGATGATGAAAAAGACGGCCCTAATCTGCCTCAGGTTTCTGCCGGCGAGATGTTAACCGTCAGCAAAATTTCGCCTGAGCAGCATTTCACCGAGCCGCCACCGCGCTATAGCGAGGCGACTTTGGTTAAGCGCATGGAAGAATTGAGCATTGGTCGCCCGTCGACTTATGCTAGTGTTTTGTCCGTGTTGCGCGAGCGCGACTATGTCGTCATGGACCGTAATCGGTTTATTCCGCAGGACAAAGGCCGCTTGGTGGTGGCGTTCTTAGAAAACTTCTTCGAACGCTATGTCGAATATGATTTCACCGCCGCCTTGGAGAGCGATCTCGATAAAGTGTCGGACGGCTCATTGAGCTATAAAGACGTGCTGGCCCGCTTTTGGGAGGATTTCCACACTACAGTTGAGAAAACCATGGAAATTCGTAACACCGAAATTCTCGACACGATGAATGAGGTTTTGGGGGCGCATATTTTCAAAGACACGGGCAGTGGCGACCCGCGTAAATGCCCAAAATGCGGCGACGGCCAATTGAGCCTGAAAACCGGCCGCTATGGCGCTTTTGTCGGGTGCACGCTGTATCCCGATTGCGGCTTTACCCGCCCGTTCGCCGGTGAACAAGCCGAACAGGGTGATATTGAACGACTGCTCGGGCAAGATCCGGAAACCGGCCTTGAAGTAAACATCAAAAATGGCCGCTTTGGTGCCTATATTCAGCTTGGGGAAGCCATTGAAAAAGGTGACAAACCAAAACGCGCGGGCATTCCGAAAGGCAAAACACCGGCGGAAATGACGCTTGATTATGCCCTTTTGCTGCTGTCACTGCCGCGCCTTGTTGGCACGCATCCGGAAACTGGCGATGAAATTACCGCCGATATTGGCCGCTATGGCCCCTATATTAAAGCCGGCAAATTGTCCGCCAGTTTAGAAAATCCGGATGAGGTTTTTGAGATTGGCGTCAACCGCGCCGTTACCGTTATTGCCGAACGCAAAGCCAAGGGCCCTGCCCGCGCTTCTGGCGGCAGTGTGATCAATGATTTGGGCGAACACCCAGATGATGGCAAGCCGGTGCGGGTGATGGATGGGCGTTTCGGGCCATATGTCAAATATGACAAGGTCAATGCAACCATTCCAAAGGACGAAGACCCGGCCCAGTTGACGCTGGAACGCGGGTTAGAACTCATTGCCGCGCGTATTGCCAAAGGGCCAGCCAAGAAAAAAACCCGCAAGGCCGCGCCGAAGAAAAAGAAGGCTTAGTGTTTGTCTCATTTCCCAACCCGTGACGACATCGTCAAATTTATCGGCGAGCAAACGGGCAAAATCAGTAAAAGAGATATCGCCAAGGCCTTTCAGATTAAAGGCTCTGACCGCATACCATTGAAAAAACTACTGCGTGAAATGGCCGCCGAAGGCTTGCTCGATGGCAGTCGCAAAAGCGGCTTGCAACGGCCCGGCGATTTACCAAATGTTTGCGTTGTGCGGGTGACCGGCTTTGACCGCGAAAACGGGTTAATGGCCCGCGCCGTTAATGATGGCCAAGTGCTCGACGGTGACGACGCGCCACATATTCAAATAGATGAAACCGCGTCGCGCAATCGCAACCACCGCACGGTAATTGTGGTGCCCGGCGACACTGCTCTGGCCCGCCTGCGGCGTCTCGATGCGGGGCGCTATACGGCGCGCATAATTCGCAAATTGGGGGGCTCTGAAGGGCAGATTATCGGCCAGTTAATTCGCCGCGCCGACGGCTTGTGGATTAGCCCAGCCGACCGGCGCGAACGCTATGAGTTTCGCGTCACCGAGGCCGCGGATGCAGCCGAAGGCGATTTGGTGATTGGCGAAAAATTGGCCTCACCGCGCATGGGCGCGCGCAAAGCCAAAGTCGTTGAAACGCTTGGCCCCGCCGACGCACCCAATGCGTTCTCGCTTCTGGCCATTGCCGAGCAAGGCATTGCTACCGTATTTCCCGATGCGGTTTTGGCCGAAGCTGAGGCAATTAAACCTGCGACCACGCAAAGCCATGAAGATTTGACCCATATCGCTTTTGTGACGATTGATCCGCATGATGCGCGCGACCATGATGACGCGGTTTATGCCGAAGCCGACACAGATCCGGATAATCCGGGCGGCTATATTATTTGGGTAGCCATCGCCGATGTGGCAGCTTATGTCACGCCGCAGTCAGAAATGGACCGCGAAGCCAAGAAACGCGGCAATTCAGTATATATGCCCGATCGCGTGGTGCCGATGTTGCCAGAACGGCTGTCGACGGATTTATGTTCACTGCGCGAAAACCAGCTGCGCCCCTGCCTTGCCGTGCGGATGACGATCAATGCGCAGGGACGCCGCTTGGGTCACCAGTTTCACCGCGGGCTAATGCGTTCGGCCGCCAAACTGAGTTACCAGCAAGCACAAGCCGCTTTTGACGGGGTCGTTGAGGCTGATTTTGCCGCTCTCGACAAGCCGGTGTTGCAACCCCTATGGCAAGCCTATCAATTGATGGCTGAAGCCCGCGAGGCACGCGGCCCACTGAACATCAACCGCCCGGAACGGCGCATTGAGCTAAATGACGACGGCCAGATTGCCCGTATTTACATACCGCCACGGCTTGAGGCGCACCGTTTGATTGAAGAAATGATGGTCGCCGCCAATGTTTGTGCGGCGGAAACCCTAGAGCGCCATAAGCGCACGCTGATTTATCGCATCCATGACGCGCCGCCAGCCGAACGGGTACGCGCCCTCGCCGATTTTATTCGCCCGATGGGGATTAAATTAGCACTCGGCCAAACCCTCTTGCCGACCATGTTCAACGGCTTGATGGCATTTGCCGCCGAAGGCGAGCACGCGCCGAGCGTCTCGGAGGCGGTTTTGCGCACCCAGTCGCAGGCACTTTATGCAACCGAAAACATTGGCCATTTTGGCCTCAATCTTGGCCGTTATGCGCATTTCACCTCGCCAATTCGCCGCTATGCCGATTTGACGGTGCACCGCGCGCTAATCGCCGCTTTGAAATTCGGCGATGATGGGCAAACCGTCGAAGAAGCGGAGAACCTGCCGGATATTGCCGAGGCGATTTCGCTGAGCGAACGCAATGCCATGTTGGCCGAACGCAAAGCCTCCGACCGCTATTTATCGGCCTATATGTCGAAACAAATCGGCGATCATTTCACCGGCCGCATTTCCGGCGTGTCGCGGGCTGGGCTGTTTGTCAAATTGGACGACAGCGGTGCCGACGGACTGATTCCGATCTCGCGGCTTGGTGATGAGCGGTTTTATGCCGATGAGGACAATTTGACGCTATCGGGCGGATCGAGCGGATTAACCTTTCGCATCGGCCAAGAAGTTGCTGTAAAACTAGAGGAGGCCACACCTATTCAGGGCGGCCTTCTGTTTTCGCTCGAAGAGGGCGGCAGTTATGAAAACACCAAGCGGCGGCCTGTTCGTCGCGCCGGTCACCCCGGTCAAAGACGCGGGAGACCAAATGCAAAGACGAAACCGAAAGGAAGACGCAGCCGATGATTTCAGAGCACCTTCTCGAAGAACCTCGCCAACGCAGCCAAGCCATGTGGCGCGGCGCGCGGGGGCAATGCCCCTCATGCGGCGAAAAGCATTTGTTTCGAGCCTATTTGAAGGTCAGTGACGAGTGCCCATCCTGCGGCTTGGCATTGAGCGGCCACCAAGCCGATGATGCCCCACCCTATTTCACGATTTTTATCGTTGGCCATATTATTGTGCCGGTGGCGCTGGTGGTCGAAAAACTCTATTCGCCGCCGCTCTATATTCATGCGCTGGTATTCAGCCTGCTGGCCGTTCTTGCCAGTCTGATTTCATTGCCAATTGTCAAAGGCGCGGTAGTTGGTCTGCAATGGGCTCTGCGCCTGCACGGTTTTGGAGCGACGAACGAAGACGACGCAACGGCGGCGAAATCATGAGCAAAGCGCAATCGCCTATCGGCCATACAAAAGCGGGCCCGGGGGAATATAATGAACCCGGCGCCAAAGCCGTTCGCCCGCGTGAAGCATCGACGCTGATTATTGTTCGGCAAGAAGAGCAGCCCAAAATTTTAATGGGTAAGCGCGCTGCCAGTCACAAGTTCATGCCCAATAAATTCGTCTTTCCCGGTGGTCGTCTCGATATGATTGACCAGAGGCTGAGGGTCGACTCGGATTTACAACCGTCGGTCTTGCAACGTTTGCAAAAAGAGACCCGCAAAACGGTCAGTGACAATAAATTACGCGGGCTGGCTTTGGCGGCAATTCGCGAAACCTTTGAGGAAACCGGCCTGATTATTGGCCGCAAAACCCCCAATTTACCGGCTACCAGCCACACTGGCTGGCGCGATTATTTTGCCCATGGCGTCACGCCCCCGCTGGAAGCCATGGATTTTATCGCCCGCGCCATCACCCCAACCTATCGGTCGCGGCGGTTTGATACACGGTTTTTCATGATTTATGATGACCATATTCACACCGACCCTGAAGATACCGGCAAAGCATCGGGGGAATTGCTCGATTTACATTGGTTGACACTAACCCAAGCGCGCGATCTTGACCTTCCAGCAATCACCAGACAAGTGCTTGATATTGTTGAGCAACGCATGGCCTTAAGCAAGGCGAAGCAGTTTCAAGCCGATGCGCCCTTTGTGCGTTTCATTCGTGGCAAGCCAGTGATTACGCCGCTGTCTCATAGAACTTGACTTTAAGCGGTAAATGCCTATCTTCACGCCCACGCGCCAAGGTGGCGCACGACTTTTAAGGAATTGAGCCATGGCTAAACCAACAACCGTCAAAATTAAGCTGGAAAGCACGGCTGGAACCGGGTTTTTCTACGTCACTAAGAAAAACGCCCGTACCATGACCGAAAAAATGGTCGTGAAAAAATACGATCCGGTTGTGCGTAAGCACGTCGAGTTTAAGGAAAACAAGATTAAGTAAATCTTGCCAATCCAATAAGAGGCGCCCTTGAGGCGCCTTTTTTATTGTCCGCAGAAACGAACGAGCTAAATTAGCTAGCATGGAACAAGAACAAGCAGAAATTCTGGCCCTCAAAGCACTCAGCTATTTGGTTGGTCTGGATGAGGAAATGGATCGTTTTTCCGCCCTCACCGGTATCGGCTCAGCCGATATAATGGAACGGGCCAATGACCCTGAATTATTAGCCGGCGTTGTTGACTTCTTTCTGGCCCATGAAGACTTGCTCACCGAATTTTGCGCGGTGCACGATTACGATCCGGAAACCCCTTTGCGGGCCCGCCAAGCTTTACCCGGCGGCGACTTGCCCCATTGGACGTAAAACAGAGAGACTAAGTATGATGCGTGAAGCCCCCCATGACGATATTTTGCTACAATTACGCGACCTTGAGATTGACCCTGAACGGCCACTGATTATCAGTGACGCCGATGAGGTGCTGCTGAAATTTATGGCTCGACTGGAGCACTATTTAGAAACCAAAGGGCTTTGGATTGATCTCACGCGCTTTGCAATCAACGGAAACATCAAATCAATTGAGACCAATGAACCGGTTGAAGTGCCGAATATGATTGATGATTTTTTCGCCACTCAGACACTGCACATTGAGGCCGCACCGGGGGCGGCGCAAGCCATCAACCGGCTTTCCGAACAAGCGCAGATTATTATTTTGACCAATCTACCGGCCAGCGAAAAACAATTGCGGATTGATAATCTGGCCGGTCATGGCATTGATTTTCCGGTGGTGATTGGCTCTGGCCTGAAGGGGCCGGCTGTGGCGTGGTTGGCGCAAAATATGCAAGCACCGGTTTTCTTTCTCGACGATATACCGCACAATATCGACAGCGTCGCCGAACACGCGCCAGATGTTCATCGCATTCATTTTATTGCCGACCCACGGCTGGCTAAACTGATCGGCCCAGCAAAAGGAGCCAGCCAACGTATTGATGTCTGGGAAGAGGCCTATGAGTGGATCAGCGATAAAATCAGCGCCCATGTCGGAAGATAAGCAGCCGGTCATTTGTCGCGATTGCGGACAGATCAACCAGCTTGCTATCGACCCACCGGTTAAACGTTGTCCGGCTTGCAAGTCGCCGCGCCTTCTCAAACATGATGAGTTGCTCACGCTTGGTATTGCGCATTTGGATTGCGATGCGTTTTATGCGGCGGTCGAAAAACGCGACAACCCTGATTTACACGACAAACCAGTCATCATTGGCGGCGGGCGTCGCGGCGTGGTGTCGACGTGCTGTTATATTGCACGGATTTATGGCGTGCACTCGGCCATGCCGATGTTTCAAGCTCTGGCCGCGTGTCCGGATGCGGTTGTTGTGCCGCCGAATATGGAAAAATATGCTCAGGTTGGCGGCGACGTGCGGCAAATGATGCAAGATCTGACGCCGCTGGTGGAGCCGGTGTCGATTGACGAAGCATTTATGGATTTGCGCGGCACGCATCAGCTACATGGCGGCCCACCAGCTCAAACCTTGGTCAATTTGGTCAAGCGAATTGAGCAAGAGATCGGCATTAGCGTGTCGATTGGCCTGAGCCACAATAAATTTCTCGCTAAATTGGCCTCTGATATCGATAAGCCAAAAGGGTTTTCGATTATTGGTGAGGCAGAAACTCTGAGCTTTCTTGCCGACTTGCCGGTTGGGCGCCTGTGGGGGGTCGGCAAAGCCATGCAGGCGCGGCTGGAGCGCGACGGCATTCGTTATGTGTCGCAGTTGCAAAATATGGACGAAAGCGACCTAGCGCGGCGCTATGACAGTTTAGGGCTACGTTTGGCGCGGCTGGCACGCGGCCAAGATGCCCGCGCCATTACCCCGCGGGCGCCGAATAAGAGCATTTCCAGCGAAACCACCTTTAACGAAGATTTGACCGACTATGCGACCATGGAAAAACATTTATGGCGGCTCAGCGAACGCACGGCGCAAAGATGCAAGAAACAAAAAATAGCCGGTAAAACCATTGTTCTGAAACTGAAAGCCGACCGGTTCAGCGCCCTGACCCGCAATCATGCCCTGCCCAATGCCACGCAATTGGCAGATGTCATTTTTGAAACCAGCCGCCAAATGCTGCAACAGGTGATGAAAGATAAGCCCGGCACGTCCTATCGGTTGATTGGGGTTGGCGTGGCCAACTTAGTGACGGCGGAAGGTGCCGACCCGCTCGATCTGGCCGATCCGGATCAACAAAAACGCAAAGCGGCCGAACAAGCGATGGACAAATTGCGCCATAAATTTGGCGATGACACTATTAAGAAGGGACGCGGGCTTTAGCTGTTCAAATCACAGACGGTTAGGGTTAGTCTAGACCACTGGATGCCCACCGCTTTACTCGAAATTTAGGATGAAACGCATGTCCGATAATCTGCAACGCCGGTTAGATAGTGCCGGTCTTATTTTGCCAGACGCCAAGGCGCCGATTGGTGCCTATGTGCCCTATGTGCAAACCGGCAATCTGATTTTCATCTCTGGCCAAGGGCCGGTCAGTGCCAGTGGTGTGTCAATTACTGGTCGCTTGGGGCAAGAATTGGAAATTGAAGACGGTACGCGGGCGGCGCAAATGGCGGCATTGAATATTATCGCGCACCTCAACCAAGCCTTATCTGGCGATTTTTCGAGGCTGATAAAAATTGTCCGCCTGACTGGTTTTGTTAATGCGACACCAGAGTTTACCCATCACGCCGCCGTGTTAAACGGCGCCTCGGAGCTGATGGCTGATTTGTTCGACGATAAGGGCCGCCATGCCCGTGCGGCGGTTGGCGTCGCCAGCCTGCCGATGAATTGGGCGGTCGAAATTGACGCCATTGTGGAGATTGCCCATGACTGAGTCATCGGCGCTTAATTTGCGCGTCGTCGCCAGCCTGTCCGCGATTAAGGCGGCCGATTGGGATCGATGCGCCAATCCGCCGGAGCTGGCCTATAATCCGTTTGTGAAACATGATTTTCTGTTAGCCATGGAAACAAGCGGCTCGGCCACTACCGAAACCGGCTGGCTCGGCCAACATTTGGCGCTTGAAGATGGCAGCGGCCATGTGCTCGGAGTGATGCCGCTATATTTGAAGGATCACTCGCAAGGCGAATATATTTTTGACTATGGCTGGGCCGATGCGTTTTACCGTGCCGGTGGCGAATATTACCCGAAATTACTCAGTGCCATTCCATTTACACCAGCCGGAGGGCGGCGTCTGTTGGTGCCCCCGGGGCCGCATCAAGAGGCGCATGAAACCAATCTTTTGGCCGGTGCTTTGACGCTGATGGATAAGCTCAACGCGTCATCCTTGCATATGAATTTTCTGCCCGAGAAAGATTGGCAATGGTTGGGCGACAAAGGGTTTTTGCAACGCACGGATCAGCAGTTTCATTGGCATAATGACGGCTATCGCAGTTTCGACGAATTTCTCGACGCGCTGGCCTCGCGCAAACGCAAGAATTTGCGCAAAGAACGCGCCAAAGCGTTGGAAAATGACATTAGCGTCGACTGGCTGACCGGCGCCGATTTGACTGAAGAACATTGGGATGAGTTTTTTCATTTCTACCTTGATACAGGTCAACGCAAATGGGGCACGCCTTATTTGACGCGCGAATTTTTCAGCTGTCTGCAGCAGACCATGGCCGATGATGTTTTGCTGATTATGGCCAAGCGCGACGGACGGTATATTGCCGGCGCGCTGAATTTTATTGGCGGCGACACGCTCTATGGGCGCAATTGGGGCTGTTTGGAAGACCATCCATTCTTGCATTTTGAACTGTGCTATTATCAAGCCATTGATTTTGCCATTGAGCGCGGCTTGCAGCGGGTTGAGGCGGGTGCGCAAGGCGCCCACAAATTGGCTCGCGGTTACGCCCCACACCGAACCTATTCTGCGCACCATATTGCCCATGAGGGCTTGCGCGATGCGGTAAGAAACTATCTTGAAAGCGAACGGCGTTATGTGGACAATGATATTGAGCAATTGGCACAGCACACGCCATTTAAAGCCACTGAGCAAACATAAGGAAACCGGCGATGAAACTAGATGAAGCCTATGACGACAATAATATTTTCGCCAAAATTCTGCGCGGCGACTTGCCATCATTCAAAGTTTATGAGGATGAGCATACGTTGGCATTTATGGATATTATGCCGCAAAGCCCGGGCCACGTGCTGGTGATTACCAAAACACCGGCGACTAATTTACTGACCATATCTGCTGAGGCGGCGCGGGCGGTGATGGAAACCACTCATAAAATCGCCCCATCGATTCAAAAAGCCATGCAGGCGCCGGGCTTTATGCTGGTGCAATTAAATGGCTCAGAGGCCGGACAAACCGTTCCGCATTTGCATATGCATATTTTGCCACGCACCGGAGGCATTGACATTGGATTCCATGCCCGCGATGTCGCCGACATGGATGAGCTGAAGGCGATTAGCGATAAAATTTCCGCGCAAATTGCTGCCGATTTGGCTGACTAATTTACCTTTTCGTCAGTTTTACCTGAGCTTTTCTGGGATTGGCCATCGCTGAATTTGAAGGTCAGTTTACCGGCTTTATCGCGCCCAACATTGACCACACCACCGCTGGTCAATTTGCCAAACAGCAATTCCTCGGCCAACGGCTTTTTGATGTTCTCCTGAATAATCCGCGCCAGAGGCCGCGCCCCCATTTGTGGGTCATAGCCTTGCTCAACCAACCATTTCATGGCTGGTTCGGAAATTTCAATAATCACATTGCGATCAGCCAATTGCATTTCAAGCTCAAGGATGAACTTCTCAACCACCCGCACCACGACCTCGGTTGGCAGGCTGTCAAATGGCACGACAGCGTCAAGGCGATTGCGGAACTCTGGCGTGAACATGCGGTTGATGGCTTCCGTGTCTTCGCCAACGCGGCGTTCACGACCAAAGCCAATCGGCTCTTTGGCCATGTCGGAGGCGCCGGCATTGGTGGTCATAATCAAAATCACATTGCGGAAATCAACCTTGCGGCCATTGGCATCAGTCAATGTACCGTGATCCATGACTTGCAGCAAAACATTGAACAAATCTGGGTGAGCCTTCTCGATTTCATCGAGCAATAAAACGCAATGCGGATTTTGGTCAATACCGTCGGTCAATAAACCGCCCTGATCATAACCAACATAACCGGGAGGCGCACCAAGCAGACGCGACACTGTGTGGCGTTCCATATATTCCGACATATCAAAACGCAGCAACTCGACGCCCATCATCGAAGCCAATTGGCGCGCCACTTCGGTTTTGCCAACGCCGGTAGGGCCAGAGAATAAGTAGCTACCAATCGGCTTATCCGGCTCACGCAATCCGGCGCGTGACAATTTAATTGAGGCGGCCAGCGCATCAATGGCTTTATCCTGCCCAAACACCACACGTTTCAGCGACATATCGAGGCCGCGCAGTTTTTCTGTGTCGTCTTTGGACACATTCTTCGGTGGGATACGAGCCATGGTGGCCACAACATTTTCAATGTCTTTGACGCTCACCGTTTTCTTGCGTTTCGACGGCGGCAGAAGCATTTGCGCCGCGCCGACTTCGTCGATCACATCAATGGCTTTATCAGGCAACTTTCGATCCGCCATATAGCGGGCCGACAATTCAACTGCCGCTTTCAACGCATCATTGGTGTAGCGGATGCTGTGGAAATCCTCGAAATAGCTTTTCAGACCCTGCAAAATTTTAATCGTATCGGGCACGCTCGGCTCATTAACATCGATTTTTTGGAACCGGCGAGCCAAAGCACGGTCTTTTTCAAAATGCTGACGGAACTCTTTATAAGTGGTCGAGCCCATGCAGCGCAGGCCACCGCTTTGCAATGCTGGTTTCAACAAATTGGAGGCATCCATGGCCCCGCCCGAAGTTGCGCCGGCACCTATGATGGTATGGATTTCATCAATAAAAAGAATGGCTTCTGGCATATCTTCAAGTTCTGACATGATTTGCTTGAGGCGTTCTTCAAAATCACCACGATAACGAGTGCCGGCCAATAACACGCCCATATCAAGGGAATAAATCACATTATCTTGCAACACATCAGGCACGTCGCCCTCAATGATTTTACGCGCCAAACCCTCTGCAATAGCGGTTTTACCAACGCCCGGATCGCCGACCAATAACGGGTTGTTTTTATTGCGACGGCACAAAATCTGAATCGCCCGCGACACTTCCTTGCTACGGCCAATCAAAGGGTCAACTTTGCCCTCTCGGGCTTTGTCATTCAGATTAATGCAATAGGCGGCCAGCGCCTCGCCGTCGGCAACATGCACATCATCATCGTCAAAATTATCTGCCCCCTCAACGTGGCGCTCTTCGCTGCGCCCCGGGGTTTTGGCGACACCATGCGAGATGAAATTAACTGCGTCATAGCGGGTCATTTCCTGTTCTTGCAGAAAATAGGCGGCGTGGCTCTCGCGCTCGGCAAACATGGCGACCAGCACATTGGCGCCGGTCACTTCGTCGCGGCCCGATGATTGCACATGAATGACAGCGCGCTGAATAACCCGCTGGAAACCAGCCGTGGGCTTGCAGTCTTCGCCATCGTCGACAATCAAGCCGGTCAGCTCATTGTCGATATAGCCCACCAGATTGTCGCGCAACACCTCAATATTAACCCCACAGGCCTGCATGACCGAGAGCGCCTCTGGGTCTTCAATGAGCGCCAAGAGCAAATGTTCCAGGGTCGAATACTCATGGTTTCGGTCATTGGCCAAAACCAACGCCCGATGCAGACCCTCTTCTAGTTGTTTTGAAAATGCTGGCACGGTGTGCTCCTTCGCTTGCTCATCAATCTTTTTCCATTGTGCACTGCAGCGGATGGTCATGCTGCTGCGCTAAATCCATCACTTGCGTAACTTTGGTCTCGGCAACTTCATAGGTAAATACGCCACAGATACCGACACCATTTTGGTGCACATGCAGCATAACTTTGGTTGCATCTTCAGCACTTTTGGAGAAAAAACGCTGTAAGACATAAATGACGAATTCCATCGGCGTGTAGTCATCATTTAACAATAAGACTTTATACATCGACGGTTTTTTGGTTTTTGTGCGGGTCAGCGTGACCGTGCCAGTACCAGTGCCGCCGGATTTACCGTCGTCATCTTGGTCGGGGCCGGCAAGCCGAGGCGGTATTTGCTGCGCAAACCCCATGCCTTTTGTATCCATCTCAATGCGTTTTATTGTCATAGGGTATTTTGGCCTTATTCTTTGGTTCGCTTCAAGAAAAACTCGCGTGGTTGGGATGATTTCCTCTTTATAGATAGGGTGAATCGAGGCTCACACAAGGGCGCGCAGGCTTATTTTCGCAATCGTCAGGTGAAATCGCGCATTAAAACGTCACGCGCCTCATTCAATTGCGCCGCCAACCAGTCGGTACCGCCTTGATCAGGATGGTTTTTGACAATCAGCGCTTTATAGGCTGCATCAATGTCATCTGGCTGCGCCCCAACCTCTAGCCCCAAGACGTCAAGCGCTTGAGCGCGGCTCATTTGTCCAGACGGGCGCGGCGAGGTCGGCGGCTCTTGTGGCGGTTGGCTTGTTCGGGCCAAACGCAAAAGCCAAAAAACATAGGCGCCAATAGCAATCGCCAGCCCGATCCGACCGCTCATCAATAAAACAATCATGGCAAGCGCGCCGAATATGACAATCGCCGCAACCACTGTCGTGCGCAGCGTCGACACCGATAAACGGGTGACCAGTGACGCCAATAGCAAGCCGACCACTAAAGTGACGGTGCCAAGTAACAACATCCCCATTAGCGCGCCTTATTGGGTAATTGCAGGGCCGCCAGTAAGGCTCTGACTTCGGCCCGCGCCGCGACATGCGACATGGTAAGACTGGCATTTGCTTCCTCATCGGTGAGGTCAAGCAAGGTAATGCCGGCCGGAAACATTTCACGAAACACCACCCGTTCCGACAGGCCGGACACCTGCCGAAAGCCCAGCCGATGTGACAATTCATCCAACGCTTTTTCAATACGATTGCGGTTTTTAGCGTGAATATGGCTGGTTCGGTTGCGGATCACCACCCAATCAATACTGGCACCATCGGAAGCCGCCCGCGCTTTGCGACACGACCACACCATTTCGGCATAGATGCTAGGTGCTTTAATCGCCAGACTATCGGGGTCGACGTGAGCCAAAAGGTCAAAATCGACAAAACTCTCATTGATCGGCGAAATTAATGTGTCTGCCGCCGCATGACCCAAACGCGACAAATGGCTGTCTGACCCCGGGCAGTCAACCACCACAAAATCATGATTGGCCGATAAATGCGCCATGGCGTGAAGGAAGCTCTCTTTTTCAAGCTCTTCGCGCTGAGCGGTATCATTTATGGCGAGCGGCTGTAAGACAATGTGTTCAGGCATGGTAATATTACGCCGCCCAACCCAGCTTTTGCGGTTTTCAATATAGCGGGTGAAAGAACGCTGGCGGATATCAAGGTCAAGCGAGCCAACAGAATATCCGGCCATTAACAAAGCTGTTGTTATGTGCATAGCTGTCGTGGTTTTGCCCGACCCGCCCTTTTCATTGCCAATCACAATAACATGCGCCCGCCCAGCTTTTGGCTGAGCGCCTGCACGGTTTTGAATGGTGATTTCTTGCTCCACAGTTCGTCCTTATGATGCGACAAAAGGAGTATAAACCCGATTCCGAATTTTGACTGCAATTTCGCTGTAAAATCTGTAGGATGCCGCCATGTCTTTGAACGATAAAATTATTTTGATTACTGGCGCCAATGGTGGGCTTGGGCGTGCCATGGCAAAAATGGCGGCTGACCGCGGTGCCCGCTTGGCTTTGGCCGAGCTGAATAGCGATAAAGCGGCTGCGGCTTTGGCGGCTTTGCCACCGGAACATCAAGCCCAAAGCCAAGCTTTTGCCGCTGATTTGCGCGATGAGCCGGCGATTGAGCGGATGATGCAGGAAATTGTCGCACACTTTGGGCAGCTGGACGGGGTGGTGAATAATGCGGCCATGCTGGCGGCCGATGATGGCAATGCCGTCGACACGCCGTTGGACAGTTGGCAGGCGACACTCGATGTCAATTTGACGGGTGCCTTTCTGGTATACAAATACGCCCTGCCACAAATGTTGGCGCAGGGGCATGGTAGTTTGGTGACCATGTCGTCAGTGGTGGCTCATAGCGCCTCGGCGGTGCCACAAATCGCCTACACCACCAGCAAGGGGGCCTTGGAAGCCATGACCCGCGAAATTGCTATGACCTATGCTCGCGATAATATTCGCGCCAATTGCATTGCGCCGGGGCCGATTTTGACCGCGCGCACGGCGCATTATTTTGACACGCCCGAAAAATGGCAAAGCCGCCGCCAGCATATTCCAATGGGCCGCCTTGGTCGGCCAGAAGAAATTGCCGCCCTCGCCTGCTTTCTGTTGAGCGAGGAAGCTGGCTGGCAAACCGGTGGTGTGTATCGCGCCGATGGGGGCATTGCCGCCTCTTATGTGGTCGATGACCGCAATGGCGCCCAAACCCCCTAGTGCGGAGATAGTTTCAATGGTCGACATTATTAGTCCCGTGGATGGGCGGATTTATGCGCAACGGGCTCTGGCTGGCGGCGAGGACATTGAAACCGCCCTAGCCAAAGCCGAAGCCGCGCAAGCCAAATGGGCCAGCACGGACATTGCCACGCGGCGACAATTGATTGCCGCCATGCTGGCCATTATCGACCCACAACGCGACGCCATAGGTGAGGAATTGGCTTGGCAAATGGGCCGCCCGGTGCGCTATGGTGGCAATGAAATCAACGGCTTTATTGAACGCGCCAGCCATATGGCGGAGATTGCCGAGAGCGCCTTGCAGCCTGTCGTGCCAAGCGAGAAATCTGGCTTCACCCGCTATATCGCCCGCCGCCCGCTTGGCGTTGTGTTTGTCATTGCGGCGTGGAATTATCCTTATTTAATCGCCGTCAATTCGATTGTTCCAGCTTTAATGGCCGGCAATGCGGTGGTTCTGAAACATTCTGCCCAGACCATGTTATGCGCCGAGCGCATCTTGGCCGCTTTTCAACAAGCCGGTATTGACGACGGATTGCTGAGCGTTTTGCACCTTGACCATCAGCAAACCGCATCGGTCATCCAAGACCGGCGCATTGCGCATGTCAATTTTACCGGCTCAGTGGCTGGCGGGCGAGCCGTGCAACAGGCGGCGCGCGACCGTTTTATCGGCCTTGGTCTGGAATTGGGCGGCAAAGACCCAGCCTATGTAAGAGCCGACGCCGATGTGCAGCGTACGGCCGAGGAACTGGTCGATGGCAGTTTTTTCAATAGCGGGCAGTCGTGCTGCGGCATTGAACGGATTTATGCCGATGCCGCCGTCTATGATGATTTGATTGACGCCATGCGACAGGTGACGGGACACTATATTCTGGGCAATCCTCTGGACAGCGAAACCACATTGGGGCCGATGGTGCGCCCCAGCGCCGCGCGCTTTGTGCGCCAACAAATCAGCGAGGCCGAAATAGCCGGTGCCAGCGGTTTGATAAATGTTGCCGATTTTCCCGCCGATGATCCGGCGACCGCCTATATGGCGCCACAGATTTTGGTCGATGTGAACCATGATATGTCTGTGATGCGCGAGGAGAGCTTCGGGCCGGTTGTTGGCATTATGCCAGTACACTCTGACGCCGAAGCCATTGCGCTGATGAATGATAGCCCGTTCGGTTTGACTGCCTCAGTGTGGACGAAAGATCTCGCCGCCGGTGAAGCCATTGGCCAGCAGACGCAAACCGGCACATTTTTTATGAACCGCTGCGATTATCTCGACCCCGGGCTGGCTTGGACCGGCATTGGCGATACGGGGCGCGGCGCCAGCCTGTCGCAAATTGGCTACGAACAATTAACCCGACCGATGAGTTTTCACCTAAAGCATGAGCAGTAAATGAGTGAGATAAGAATAGTACGCACCATCCATGATATGCGTGCGCAAGTGGCGGCATGGAAAGCCGAAGGATTGCGCGTCGGGCTGGTGCCAACCATGGGGGCGTTGCACGCAGGCCATCTATCGCTGGTTGACCAAATTAGCCAAAAAGCCGATCGGATTATTGTTTCGATTTTTGTCAATCCAACACAATTTGCCGCTCATGAAGACCTCGACACCTATCCGCGCCAAGAAGCCCGTGACCTTGAAGCCCTCGCCGGCCATGCGGCTGATTGCGTCTATGCGCCACTGGCCCGTGAAGTCTACCCTCAAGAGTTTGCCACCGCCATTCACATGCAAGGGCCGGCTTTGGGGCTTGAAACCGACGACCGGCCGCATTTTTTTGGCGGCGTTGCCCTTGTGGTTGCTAAATTATTTACCCAAAGCCAAGCCGATGTGGCGATTTTTGGCGAAAAAGACTACCAGCAATTATTGGTCATTCGACGGATGGCGCGCGACCTTGACTTGCCGGTTGAAATTCTCGGTGCGCCAATTATCCGCGAGGCTGACGGCTTGGCTATGTCATCGCGCAATGCTTATCTCAATGCCGAACAAAGACAGGTTGCCGGCAAGCTGAGCGGTATTTTAGCCGATTTGGCGGTGTCAGACCTGCCGATTGAAGAAGCTGAAAATGCCGCGCGTGAGCAGCTACTCGAGGCAGGCTTTACGCAAGTTGACTATGCCGCCTTGCGCGATGGCGACAGCTTGCAAGCGATTGGCGCCGACAGCCAGCATCGGCGGGCCCTGATTGCGGCGCGTATTGATAACATTCGGTTGATTGACAATATGCCGGCTTAAAGCAGACCCATTTGCATTAATTCGCTGCGCAAATCTTCCGGCATGTCCTCATCGACCTCAATACCCTGCGGCATATCAATCGGTGCATCCGACGGTTGCAAATAACGCCAGCCCTGAAACGGACGTCGTGCCATCAGTCGGGTTTCGATCAGCGTTGGATCAAGAATCAAATGACAGCGACGGATGCCCTGATCATCCACAAACTCCTCGACATCGAGGATTGATTGACGAACCCGGATTTGCCGTTTGATGACCCAATAAATCGACCCGCCTTCAAGCAAATCAGGCACACGTTTGGGCACCATGCGCGTGGTGTGGAAAATGCGCTTGAAGCGGCTTTGCAAATGCGTCTGCCAATTGACCAAATCGGAAATGTCATCGGCGCCGACGCATAATTTTACAAGATGAATCGTCATGCTTGAGATAATAGGGCACGCCGATGAGAAAGCCAGACGGTGGCGGCAAAAGCTGGGGGATTAATTGGCAAAAATTATGGCCGGAAAATCGTCACACGGTCAGAAGCGGTAAACAGTGAGTAAAACCCACCGCCCATGGCCCCACCGATAATAATCAGCTCATTGCCTGTGCCATAATAGGCCATTTGGTGGCGCGCTTCGGGCAAATTGCTGAGCTTTTTCCAGCCCGCGTTTTCCAGCATCACATGCATATTGAGAACTTGGCGGCCAATTTGGCTATAGCCACCGGCATAGTGTAAATGACCGCCGACTTCGCCCAATGCGCCGCCACTTGCCGCGCGCGGCAAATCTTTGAGCCGACGCCAACTGCCTTTTTGCGGGTTAAATGCTTGAACGGCGGCCACGTCTTTGCCTTGGGCATTCGTGCCACCAGCGAAAATATACTCTTCACCGAATTTGGCGACGGCGCTATTGGCCACCGCAACCGGCATCTCGCTTGGCCATTGTTTCCATCTGCCATTATCCAAATCATAGCTTTCAACGCGCGCCACTTGCTCGCCCTCGCCGCCAATGATGAACACTTGGTTTTGCGACACAAAACTTGTGTGCCCAGAGCGCTTAGACGGCATCGTCGCCAGTTCGAGCCATAGCGCATTTTCCGGCGCATACATCCATAGTTTGTCGCTTAAAGCAGCGGTTTCTGCATCGCGTCCGCCAGAGACAAATACCCGACCGGCACCAGCCGCCAAAGAAAAATGTGACAGGCTAGCTGGCAGCGGCGTCAGCGGGCGCCAGCCATCATTGGCAATATCATAAAGCTCGAAGAACTGCCGCAATCCAGCACCGATGGTGCCACTCATAACATAGAGGCGGTTTTCCATTTCAGCCGCCACCGCTTTCGGCACTGACGTTGGTAACGAAGTGGCCGGACGCCATTCAGCCAACGCTGGCGACAGAGAAAAAATCATGACAGCCTGCAATAAGGCGATGCGTGTAAAACGATTCATATGTTCTCTATATCAGAAAAACTGTGGCAAAACTAAGAAACGCGAAAAACCCGATGACATCGGTGACTGTGGTTACAAAAACAGTGGAGGCCAAAGCCGGGTCAACACCGGCGCGATACAGGCCAATAGGAATGAGAATACCAGCCATAGCAGCGACGAATAGATTGACGACCATGGCAGCTGCCAAAACCGCCCCCAGCGCCGCGCTGTCAAACCATAAGGCGGCCACGATGCCCGTGACCAACGCGAACACCAGACCGTTTAAGATGCCGACGCCGAGCTCACGATAAACAACGCGCACCATATTAACCGCTTGCAGTTCTTGCGTCGCCAGACCGCGCACAGCAATGGTCAGTGTTTGCGTACCGGCATTCCCCCCCATGGAGGCAACAATCGGCATGAGAATGGCCAGCGCCACCATTTTTTCAATTGAGGCGTCAAACCAGCCAATGACAATCGAGGCGGCAATGGCCGTCAATAGGTTCAAAAATAGCCATGACACGCGCCCGCGTGCGGTATCATAGACGCTATCGGTCACTGCTTCGTCGCCAACACCACCGAGCAAGAGAATATCTTCGCCAGCCTCTTCAACAATTACCTCAAACACATCGTCGGGCGTTACCACGCCCAGCAAACGCTGGTCTTCGCCAACCACTGCGGCTGATACCAAATGGTAACGTTCAAAAATCCGCGCCACTTCTTCGCGGTCAAGATCGGCCTGCAGCAACATGAAATGATCATGCGTCAGCGACTCGATTTTTTCAGCCCGCTGAGCCCGCAAGATTTGTGACAAATGCACCGCGCCAATCGGCTTATAGGTCGGGTCGGTAACGTAAATTTCAAGAAAATCAGTTGGCAAGTCATCTGAGGCGCGCAAATAGTCGATAGTTTGCCCGACCGTCCAATAAGGCGGCACAGCGATAAACTCCGACTGCATGAGGCGGCCCGCACTGTCTTCGGGAAACTCAAGCGCGCGTTCCAGAACCAGACGGCTTGAGCGCGGAATTTTCCGCAAGATTTGCTGCCGATCTTCTTCGTCCATATCCTCAAGAACGAAGACCGCATCATCACTATCGAGCTCTTGAACAGTGGCGACCATTTTCTCAAGGTCGACAAACTCAATCACCTCATCGCGAATACTTTCATCAAGCTCGGGAAAAACCGCTGACGGAATATCAACCCCGACCAATGCCATAAAGGCCAAGCGTTGGTCATAGGTTAATAGGCTAATGATTTCGGCGATGTCGGATTCGTGCATGTCGTTGATGGCGGCCAAGACCGCTGAACCATCGCCTAAGCTGACTAAATCGCGAATATTATCGAGCTCTTCCGAGGTTAGCGCTTCAAGTGCTGAATTGCCTTCTTGGGCCGGCTCAATCTGATTCGACGACACATCCACTCCTTTATTCATCCATAGGCGCGGCAAAAACACTGGCCGAACGCCTTGCGACACTTTTAAGATAGACGTGTTCGTGATTCGACGAAACCTAGGAGAGAACGATGATTGAAATTATTTTAGCCGCACTGATTGTTTATTTACTGCAACTCATGCTGCCTGCCGTTATTGGTCTTTTGACCGGCCGCGTCAGCACCAGCTATTTGCTTGGCCCCCGCGACACCACGCCAGAAACAAGCCCTGGCATCCAACGTTTGAAAAGAGCCGCTAGCAATATGGGCGAGAGCCTGCCAGCGTTTATGACACTTGCTGTTTTGTCGATTATCAGCGGTGCGGCAAATGCCGAAATCGCAACATATTGGGTCGGTTTACGGATTGTCTATGTGATTACCTATTGGGCGCACATCAATAATGTGCGGACAATCATTTGGGTGCTGTCGATCGCCTGTTTGATCGCCATGGCACTGAATTTACTCTAGTCACCAGTCGAATTCATCCATCCACTCACTAAAGAACTCAGCCTCGTCGTAGAACCATTCTACGTCGAGGTTGGGGGCTGGTGGCTGTTTCGGCGGCCGCTTGAACGGCACAACATTATCACTGTGCTCGGTTTTCTTCTTGTCATCATCGCTGTGAACCATTTTCATCACCATCTTGCGTTTTGCCATCGAAATTTATTAGACTTTAATGTAAGTCGCTTGGCGCAGAAATAAAGGCAATGTCGACAGGGAGAGCAAAATGAGTAATTGGCCTTCAGGAAGCCTCAAACCACGTATTGCCATCATTGGTGCCGGCATGTCGGGCATCGCCGCTGTCATTAAACTGCGCAAAGCGGGCTATGACGACATAACAGTTTTTGAAAAAAGCGAGAAAGTCGGTGGCACATGGCGCGCCAATCGCTACCCTGGCCTCTCCTGTGATGTGCCATCGCATTGGTATAGTTTTACCTTCGCGCCAAACCCCGACTGGTCGCACAAATTTTCTTATGGCCCAGAAATTCAGGCCTATATGGAAAAAACCGCCGCCGACTTCGACGTGCTCTCGGTTTGCCGCTTCAACACATCGGTCGAAGCGTTGGACTATATTGACGGGCAATGGCGATTGGTCACGCAGCATGGTGATGAAGAGATTTTTGACATTGTGATTTCTGCCACCGGTATTTTGCATCACCCAAGCAAGCCCGACATCGCCGGTCTTGATAGCTTCGAGGGTAAATCTTTCCATAGCGCCGAATGGGATATGGAGGTTGATTTAACCGGCAAGCGCGTGGGCATTATCGGCACAGGTTCCACCGCCGCGCAAATTATTGGCGAGATCACCCCACGGGTCGCGGAAATGAATGTTTTTCAACGCACACCGCAATGGGTCGCCCCGCTGCCACAGCGCGCATATTCTAAATTTGAAAAAACCATGATGCGGCTTTTGCCATTTATTCCGCGCCTGCTTTATTGGCTCAATTACGGCATGTTCAAATTGGTGTTTGGCCCAGCCACCACGGGCGATAAAAAGGCTCAGGAAAAAATTTCACAAATCTGCCACACGCATTTGGAAGAAAACATCAAAGACCCTGAATTGCGTGCCAAGCTGACGCCGGATTATCAAGCGGCTTGCAAAAGGCTTATTTTCGCCTCGGACTTTTATCCGGCGATGACGCAAGAACACACGAATTTAATTACCGAGCGAATTTCGCAGATCGAAGCCACAGGCATTCGCACAGCCGATGGCCAATTGCATGAATTAGATATTCTGATTTTAGCCACCGGTTTTGACTCCTCTGCCTTTATTCTGCCGACCAAAGTGACCGGCGAAAACGGCAGCGATTTAGCTGAATTTTGGGGCCGCGCGCCACGCGCTCACCGTGGTGTTGCGCTCCCGAATTTCCCCAATTTCTGGATGCTAGAGGGCCCAACCAGCCCGGTGGGCAATTTATCGCTGATTATGATTTCCGAGCACCAGATCGACTATATTATTTCCATGCTCGACCTCATGGGTCGCAAGGGACTCACCAGCCTCGCCCCTACCCGCCAAGCCTATGAAGACTATAATAAAGCCATGCGTGAGCGCGTGAAGGATACGGTCTGGGTGACCGGCGGTTGCGATAGCTGGTATATTGATGAAAGCGGCCTGCCTAATCTGTATCCGTTTCCACCGCAACAATATTTGCGCGAAATGCACGCCCCGCATGAAGACGAGTATGAGGCAAAACCACGGCGCAATATCGCCGCTGAGTAGAACCGAAGCCGTTTAAGCTGAGCGACTGGCCCGCAGTAAACGAATGCTCAGCGCGACAAGCGCGTAGCACACGACAATAATTGGCCCCGCCGGTGCGTCGGAGACAATGGCAAAAAACACCCCCGAAAGCACAGCAGCGACGCCGCATAGCCAAGCGATGGCATAGGGCCGTGCCGCTTTAATTGCGGCAAGCGCTGGTAAGATCAGGCTGGCAAAAACCACATAAACGCCGACCAATTGCACCGAGGATGTAATCGCCAAAGCGAATAGGATATAAAACCTCACGCCTTGGCGCCAAGCAGGACGCAAAAACCAGAGCAGCAGAATAGGCCCATAAATGGGCGACTGGGTAGCGACGTCTTGCCAGGTAACAAATAACATTTGCCCTGACAGTAAATGCTGAATTTTTTCACCGGCCTGCGGATGATCGGCGAGCAATAAAATCGCCAGCGACGCGGCCAAGACAAAGCTCACGCCAATAATCGCCTCTTGTTGTTCGGGTAAATATTTTTCGACTTGGCGAAAAAACAAACCGGCCAAAATGGCCGCCAGCAAGGCCAATAATTGCGCTTCACCGGCTGAAGGCTCGTGCAAGAAATGACTGCTGGCAACCAGACCAAGACCAGCGATTTGCGCCACGGCGAGATCAATAAAAATAATACCGCGCCGTAAGACTTCAATACCAAGCGGTGCATGGCTGACGGCAATCATCAATCCGGCCACCAGAGCCGGAGCAATAATCGTCATCATTTCACTACTCAACATCGACATTTATCCAATAAAACAGCCAAAGTCGCTTCATACAGGGCAAATAAGTCACCGGTATTGGCGGCACCATCGATTGTATAGGGCAAAACGACGGCAGGTATATTGGTTTTTGACGATAGCCAGAGGCTGGCCGTATCCGGCTCATAGGGTGTGCGCAGCATAAGATTGGCCGGCGCGGCATTGAGCTGCTGAAGCAGGCTTTCCAAATGCGAGGTGGTCGGCGGAATACCCGGTTTCGGCTCTAATGAGGCAACGGTGCGCATTTGCAACCAGTCGATCAAATAGCTGAGGGATGAATGATGCACCACCACCTGCGCACCCTTGAGGTTCGTCGCTCTGGTTTCCCATTGCGCCAACGCCTGCTGCCAGCGCTGAGTAAAGTCTTGCAAGCGGGATTGGTAATGAGCGGCATTGGCCCGGTCGATTTTTGCCAGCCTGTCGCTCACTTGTGCCGCAATCGACACCATGTGATGCGGATTGAGATGAATATGCGGATTCCCCGCAGCGTGGACATGGCCCATACTGCGATCAACATTGGCGCCAGCACCGAGCAACGGCACATATTGCGAGGCCATCAAATGGCCGATGCCATTGGGCTGAACTTGCGGGCGTGCTTTTTGTAACAATATTGGTAGCCACCCCACCTCAAGCTCAGCGCCGGAACAAATAATTAAATCAGCGCGCCGAACCTTGGCAATCAGGCTTGGACGGGCCCGAATATAATGCGGATCCTGACGCGCATGGGTGGCCGAGAAGGTTTTGATTTTGGCGCCACCAATCTCCTCTGCCAAAGCCGCCCATTCAGGCTCGCAGGCAAAGACATTGACTTGAGCCATGGCAGTGAACGGGACTGCGGAAAGCAGCCCCGCCACGATGATGGTCAAAATTCTAGGCATCATAATCCTAATATTTATGAGCACCATGAGCACCAATGCTCATGACATATTGCAACACAGCTTGTTCATCGGTTTCGCCACCACTTAAATCCTCACGATTTAATTGCAGACGTACACGGCTGAACTCGCTATTGGTCCAATCGACCATGAGTGACAGAACCTCTGGGTCATGGCCTTCACTATCTAGATCGGTGCCGATGAGGTCGGTTGGTGTGGCATCGCTGCTTAATTCGCTGTAGCGAGCGCCGACACGCCATTGTGGGGCGAATTTATAAACCCCCTGCAAATACCAGCCATCATCGGATTTACCGTTCACCGTAGCCTCGACGACACCTGGGTCCGCCGTATAAACGCCGTCTTCTTCACGCTGGAAATATTCCGCTTGCACAATCACTTCGCGGTCGCGGGCATTGCCAGTTGGGGCCCAAGTATAGCGCAAGTCAATGATTTCCAAATCGCTGTCCCCCGTGAAGGTCACCGTTTCCTCATTGCTCACGCGCCCGCCTTCGGCCTCACCCGACAGCATATAAGCACCAACGCGCCAGCTTTGATTGTCGCCAATATCGCCACCAATACGGGCATAGGCCGACCAAGCGCCGGATCCGGAACCAGAATTGCCGCCATAGGGGAAGTCATCGCCGCGATACACGCCACCGCCAATTTCGGCGTAGCCATCGGTTGGCAAGAGATAAGACACTTGCAGCCCATCATCATTATAAGCGTGGTTCATAAACACACGATAGGGCAACGGACGGTCGGCAAAATCATCAGCATGACTATGGTGTTCGTTCAAATAACCTAATGTCCAAAAGGCACGCCCAGCTTTAACGCTCATGCCCACCGGCAGGCCAGCCCCCGGCAGTGTTTGAATATAGGCCTCTTCCAATTCGGTTTCGGTTTCCCCCTCATGCTCAGCAATGGCCAATGTACTGCTGGCTAAAAACTTGTCATCAACATTGGCTGACAGGCTGATTTCTGAGTGTCCGAGCCCCAAGCCCTCTTCGCCGCGTTCGCCTTCATGGCTGACCGCAAAACCGGGCATTTCACTTTCGCTTTGCGAGTACTGGCGAAATTGGCCGTTCAAAATCATGCCGATGGAGGGGTTGAAACTATTATCGGCAATACGACGCCGCGACGTCGCTGGCGGGGTGTTTGCAGTGGTTCCGACTTGCGCCCGATTTCCTTCCAGCTGATTGAGTTTGGCTTCAAGTTGATTGATACGCTGCTCATAGGCTTGGCGCATTTTTTCAACTTCATTGCGCAAGGCATTAACATCTGCATCGGCGGCGAGCGCCGGTGACGCAGATAGGACAGCGATGAGGGCGGCAGAAGCCGCTGTTTTGATTTTAAACATAATTGTCTCCTAGACATAGGCGCCGGCCACGTCGGCATGCGGCGCATTGAACTTATTTTTGGGTTTAGGAGAGATATGGCGGCGCGCGCGGCGCGGCAATGGTGTGGGGTTTTATTAGCGTAATTTGCTGCTGGGCGATTGGCACCAGATAAACAAAATTGAAGGCATCAGTGGTCAGAGTAAAGCTATCGAGCGCAGCAGTCTGGCCTTGTTCGCGCTGTAAATGAATTTGGCAAATTTTTCCATCATGCTCATGATCGCCCACACCATACTGAGCGATATGCGTGGCCACCATCAGCTGAGCGCTGATAAAACCAACAAAAAG
>ERZ887849.138-NODE-138-length-76118-cov-15.824422_pt1 | contig 76118 bp, 76 predicted proteins | sample MGYA00521267_ERZ887849 | MGnify/ENA primary metagenome ERZ887849 (study PRJEB32303, sample SAMEA104408601) | aquatic metagenome | biome: Brackish water; feature: Pelagic; material: water | place: Baltic Sea | collected 2014-06-06T16:11:00 | depth 2,863 m ...
CGCAGCTGCTGTTGCTGTAGGTGTTTTATTGGGTGGAATTGGCTCTACTCAAACTACCGTTTGTAACATGGATTTTTACGATACTAGAGATGACGAACTTATTGTTAATTACAATAAAAAAGTGAGTGGTGGTCTTGGTTCTGATGCACAAAATTTAATTAATGTTCTCATGAGGAAAGGAACTAGAAGAATTCCTTACACTAAATAGTTTTAGCACTCACCAGATTTTAGTGTTTTTACTTCTTACATCTTGGTTAAGGGTTGCCCAAAAGTACTCTTCATTGAATTTAATGCGTTCTACTTTAAGACGCCTAAAAACAATGTAAATTAAAATAATTCCTAGTAAAAATTTACTGATGTGATAAGATTCCCACCCACTATCTATCTCATAATTCCTCATAATCATTTATTTTTTGCCAGAAAAATTTTTACTAACCCTGGAAAAATCAAACTGTTTTTTGAAATTTAAACGCACATTTACACCCATTCTTGGTTTAATTGAATTATAATCTATAACTTTATAGAAGTAGATTCATTACTATGAAATTGACGCGATATTTATCCTTATTTGTTTCCGTAATCGTGCTGAGTGCATGGAGTTTTCAGCTGAACCGGCCTTCTATCTTTAGAGGAGGTACTTCAACAAATATGTCTGAAGAATTTGCTGCTTACGGTCTCAACGATTCTGTTATGATTGCAGTGGGAATCTTAAAGGGAATGCTTGCCCTATTGCTGTTGCTGGGAGGCATCAAATATCCCCAATTCATCAAGCCCTCTGCCGCTGCTATGGCAGTGTTTATGTCAGGAGCGGTGTATTTCCACATCCGTATTGGTGATGGTATAATTCCTACCCTTCCTGCTGCTTCCATGTTATTGTGTTGTTTGGTCTTGGTTTTAAACGCTAAAATTTTTGGCGATCAAAAATCCTAACTCCCATGCGTTGAGATTGTTCTTCATTTTGGCGATCCATTCGATTTAAATGCGCGAAGCTTCCTTGAATGTGTTTGGAGCACCCCTGATGGTTTGCGGTACCCAGCCGATGACGGGTGCCTTCCGGAACGGATGTTGTGATACGGGTGGGATGGATGTAGGAACCCATACAGTTTGTGCTGTGGTTACCGATGCCTTTTTAAGCTTTTCGAAGCGTAAAGGAAACGATCTCACACGCGCTTATCCCGAATATAATTTTCCCGGTTTGGTGGCCGGTGACCGTTGGTGTTTGTGTGTTTTACGGTGGTTGGAAGCTTATCAAGCCCAGGTAGCTCCACAAATTCTATTGGAAGCCTGCCACCAAAAAACCTTAGAATACGTCGATATAGAAACTTTGAAGAAATTTGCTTTTGATACCGCTTAACATACTTGTGATTTTTTCGGCGGCTTCATTTGCCTTTTTTGGCTTAAATTGTTTGCCAGTAAACACATGCGGGTGCCCTTCAATGGCTTGGCGCTATGGGTCTATTGATAGGTTTTGGATCGTTCATCTACAAATCATAAGTGCCGTAGGGCTTTCTCCTATGATGGTGATGGGGGTCATCACACCTTTGAAGATCAAAGACACTGTGGCGCAAACCCTTCCCGCTTTTTTGTACTGTCTGCTCAATGCTTACTTATCCATAAAATGGATTGGAATTGTAGGGTAAAGCCTATTGGATAAATTCGCTACGAGATCGTTCGAGAAATAGGGTAAAAGCTATCTTCTTCTTCCTTGAAACTCCATGGCCTCTCCCTTACCAAATCCATAACTGAATCCAACCACCCAAAACCTTCCATAGACCGAACGACTCCATATGTTGAAGTTGTTTCTAATGGTGCTGTTTTCTCTGACCCGAGTTTCAAAAAGGTCTCTTATATTAAGACTGATCACGCCTTTGCCCTTAAGTAGTTTTTTTCGCGCGCCCAAGTTGAGAAACCAACTGGGAGCGGATTCCCCATCTATGGTTTTGAAGCCCGACTGATCGTTCCAACTGACTTCTACATCCAGATCTTTGGGAAATTTAAATTTGGACGTTATTTCGGTATTCCAACTGTTGCCTTTAAAATCGAAAGACTGGCTTTGCCAAGTTGCTTTTCGGTCAAAAGTATTGTAGTTGAAATCCCCGCTGATGACAATCCTTTTGGAGGGATTAATTTTTCCATTCAACTCTAGGCCATTTACTCTTTTGGTCCCCAAATTTTCGGGTCCACTAACGCTGATGTTGTCTTGAAATGTAGTAACAGATTCAATCGTGTTGGTGGTATAAAGTTGGTATACACTCATGTTGAAAGACGCAATTCCTTTGAGGTATATGGCCGATATTTCGTAGGAATCGGAGTATTCCGATCTCAGATCGGGATTTCCTTTTCTGTAATTAAAACTGTTTCGAATGTTGAAAAACGGATTCAGATCCCACAATCGGGGGCGGTAAATTCTTCGGGAGTAGCCCGCCTGAAGCGAAAAGCTTTTGGTGAACTTATAAGAAGTGCTCATCGAGGGAAATAAATCGGTAAAATTCTGACTGTTGCTTTTTTGGGTGTTCACCAAATGAGTATCTACCCGAGTGTTTTCGGCTCTCAATCCCGCTTGTACTCCCCAAGTTTCCGATTCGTAGGCCGCTATTCCATAAAACCCCAAAACCCCTTGAACAAATTCAAAAACATTGGTCAGTCCTGGATCGACAACCCATTGACCCGCCTCATCATTTTTGACCTCAAAATCATTACTCACATCATTATTAGAATATTGGAACCCTCCTTCTGCGGTCCATTGTTCTCCAAATGGATGGGTGTAGTCCAATTTGAAAGTATGTAAGGCTTCTCTAAAATAGGTATGGGTTTCTTGATTGTCGAAGGTGTCAGATCCCGAAACGGGGGTATTGAAAAATTCAGAATTTTGATCCTTACTAAAAAGATTTCCTGTTGCACTGAAAATCAAATCATGATCTTCGTGATCTAAAAAATCTTTTTTGTAGATGAATTCATATTGATATTTAGGATTGCCCGCTGTGGTGATCTCTTCTCGGTTCCATTCCGAAATCAAACTTGTGATGTCTTGATATTTTTTGACATTGGTGTTTGAAGGTTGGTTTTCTGCCTCAAAGGCGTAAAATCCCGAGAGGGTGATCACATTTTGAGGGTTGATGTAATAGTCGGTCCCCAGAATGATGTTGTAGAATTCTTCTTTTCGGTATTGGATTCCTTCAGTAATGATCTGAGTATTGGTCAACAGATCATCGTTGATGTTGATTTCCTCCCGAGGATAGCTTCTATTTCCATAGCCTATTTGAGTGAACAAATTGAATTTTTCGGTACGCCTGTTGAGGCTCACCCCTACACTATTGTTCTCGGGTTGCCCATAATTGAGGCTAAAGGAGCCATTGATTCCTTCTCTCTCATCTTTTTTGATTACTATATTTATAATTCCTGCGGTTCCTTCTGCTTCATATTTGGCCGAAGGATTGGTAATGACTTCTACTTTTTCAATCATTTCTGCGGTGATAGATCCCAGTGCATTTCCTCCTTCAGATGTCAATACAGAAGGTTTTCCATTGATCAAAATTTGTACTCCCGAATTCCCTCTAAGACTGACTTGCCCCTCTATACTGACGGTGACAGAAGGGACGTTGTCTAAAACCTCGAGTGCGCTGGCTCCCGAACTGCTAAGGTCTTTCCCAACATTAAAAACCCTCTTGTCGAGTTTAAACTCTGTGGTGGACTTTTCGCCTCTGACTTCAACTTCATTGAGCATTTGGGATTTCTCATTGAGCTCTATTTTACCGATTTCAATCCGATTCCCCTCTATTGTAAAGTTTTCCAATCTCACGGATTCATAGCCCATTAAGCTGATTTCGACATAAATGTCTTTGGAAGAGGATACCACTCTAAAAGCGCCGTCATCCATGGTTGTAGCTCCTGTTATGGGTTGGAGGGTCGATTTTTCCCCCACCAAAATCGTAGCATATGGGATCGGTGCCTGGGTGGTTTGATCGACAACAGATCCTGTGATTTCAAGGTTCACTTGTTGGGCCTGAAGAAGGACAAAGCAGAAGGTAAAACAAAATAGAGGAAGAATAGTTTTCAATTTATATCGTTTAGCGGCTTAGACTTTCTTTTTTAAGGAAAGTTTAAATAATAATTGAAAATAAAAATACTGCTTTTTAAAACCTCAAAAATTGTAACTTTCTGAAATGAAAACCAAAGAAAATCGATCATGATTTTAGAGCTAAAACAGCTTTTTGGAGCTATTTTTGAAGAGGAACTAATACATGAAATCGCTAAGGTAGGAACGCTAAGAGAAGTTCCGGAGGATTACATGCTAATCGATATCGGAGAACAAATAAAAGGAATCCCTCTAATGATCTCTGGAGCCATTAAAATTTATAGGGAAAATGCTAATGGAGATGAACTCCTGCTCTATTATTTAGAAGAAGGTGATTCTTGCACCCTCACCTATACCTTGGAAATGAATGCTTCAAAAAGTAAAATCAGGGCCATATCTGAACTGCCCTCTAAACTCATCATGATCCCCCTTAAACAAATGAAGGTTTGGGAGCAACAATATCCCAGTTGGAGAAACTTTTTGTTTCGTAGCTATCAAATACGAATGGATGAATTGATTGAAACGTTGGACAGCTTGGCCTTTGATGGTTTAGAAAAAAGATTGATGAATTATTTGACCGAAAAGAAAAGAGTTAACGGGAAAAATGAGCTTCAGATCACCCACCAAAATATTGCCTTGGAACTCCATAGCTCAAGAGTAGTCATTTCACGTTTATTGAAAAAACTGGAACTCTCGGGAAAAATCCAGCTTAGGAGAAATGAAATCCTAATGGTATAAGTTGTGTAACATAGGTTACTCACTGTTCACTATTCTAATCTTATTTTTGAGGGCTAATAACAAATAATGCAACAGTATTTTCCTTTACTGGAATGGATAAAAACGTACAATAAAAGTCTTTTTAAAACAGACTTAACGGCTGGAATTACGGTTGGGGTAATGCTCATCCCTCAAGGAATGGCCTACGCGATGATTGCGGGGCTTCCGCCTGTTTATGGCCTGTATGCCGCTGTCTTTCCGCAATTAATTTATGCTCTGATGGGTACCTCCCGACAGCTTTCTGTAGGCCCTGTGGCCATGGACTCTCTCTTGGTTGCAGCAGCACTTCAGACCATGACGATCGTCGATGCTCAACACTATATCTCCCTTGCCATTTTTTTAGCCTTGTTCATGGGCTTAGTCCAAATATTCCTCGGTATTATTAAGTTTGGGTTTTTAGTTAATTTTTTGTCCAAACCTGTAATCAGCGGTTTTACCTCGGCGGCTGCAATTATCATTGGTTTAAGCCAACTGAATCACCTTTTGGGAATTGAACTCCCCTCGAGTAATATGATTCATGAAATAATCCAATCTCTTTGGGATAAGTCATCCGATATTCACCCCTTTACAGCGCTTATCACTCTGGGAAGTATCTTACTGATTTTTTTTCTTAAAAAGATTTCGAAGAACCTCCCTGCCACTTTAATTGTGGTGATCCTTAGCACGGTTTTAACGGCTTTACTTCAATGGGATCAAGTGGGTTTAAAAATAGTTGGATTCATTCCCCAAGGACTTCCCTCGATAAAACTTCAGGCCATCACGGTTCAAGAGATATACCAGCTCACCCCTATGGCAATAACCCTCGCGCTGATCGCCTTTTTAGAAGCCATATCCATTGCCAAATCGGTTGACCAAAAAAATAATGAGGACTTGGTAAAGCCCAATCAGGAGCTTATTGCTTTGGGCATGGCCAATGTGGTTGGGTCTTTTTTTCAAGCCTATCCCACTACAGGAGGTTTTTCCAGAACTGCGGTCAATCATCAATCGGGAGCAAAAACCGGAGTGGCTTCGTGGGTAAGTGCCCTTTTGGTCGCCCTAACACTCGTTTTTTTTACGGACCTGTTCTATCATCTCCCCAAAGCCGTTTTAGGGGCCATTATCCTATCGGCTGTAATCCATCTTATTGATTTCAAATATCCTTTGCATCTTTGGAAAACCCACCGAGAGGAGTTTTTTGTTTTGCTGTTTACCTTTACCATCACCCTCTTTTTGGGAGTCGAAGAAGGAATTCTTCTCGGTGCATTAGTGTCATTATCTCTCATGGTTTATCGATCCGCCCAGCCCCATATTGCTGTTTTAGGGAGAATCAAAGGAACCTCTCTTTTCAGAAATGTAGTCCGCTTTCCCCAACAGATTGAAACTTTTCCAGGGGTATTGATCATACGTTTTGACGGTCAGCTGTTTTTTGGAAATCACAACTATTTCAAAAAACAAATCACCGACCAGATCGAAAACCACCAAGACCCTATCAAATACTTGATCGTCGATGCCGGACCCATCAACTATGTCGATGCAACAGCATCGGGGACTTTACAAGAATGGATCCAAGAGCTGAAGCAAAAAAATATCAAGGTCATGTGGGTAAAAACCATTGGCCCGCTCAGGGATATTTTCTACAGAAATGGTATGATCAAAATCATCGGGAGGGAAAATTTTTTTCCCAGTTTAGAGACCGTAATACGACATATAGAAGGAGAAAAAGTTCCAAAAATCGAGAAAAAAATATCTAATCAAAATAACCTTAAAAATTTTAAACATGAAAGTTGAACAAATTTATACGGGATGTTTGGCGCAGGGAGCCTATTACATTGAGAGTCAGGGCGAAGTTGCCATTATTGATCCTTTGCGTGAAGTGGGTCCTTATTTGGAAAAAGCCCGGAAAAACAAGGCTCAAATAAAATATATTTTCGAAACCCATTTTCACGCCGACTTTGTGAGTGGACACCTCACCTTGTCTAAAGAGGCCCATGCTCCTATCATTTATGGTCCTAATGCGAATCCCGATTTTGAAACCATCATTGCTGAAGATGGACAAGTATTTCCCTTAGGAGAGGGTTCCATAGTGGCTATCCACACCCCTGGACATACCATGGAAAGCACTACCTACCTGCTCAAAGACAAAAAAGGAAAGGATCTCGCTATTTTTAGTGGAGATACTCTTTTCTTGGGAGATGTGGGGAGGCCCGATCTGGCTCAAAAAGCATCCCATATGACTCAGGATCAGTTGGCCGGCCTCCTTTTTGATAGCCTTAGAAACAAAATAATCCCTTTATCTGATGAAGTAATTGTATATCCTGCTCATGGGGCCGGATCGGCCTGTGGCAAAAACATGATGAAAGAAACTGTAGATACTCTCGGGAATCAAAAAAAGGTTAACTATGCCCTTAGAGAAAATATGACTCGAGAGGAGTTTATCAAAGAAGTTACAGATGGACTGGCTCCCCCTCCGCAATATTTCCCTTTGAACGTAAAAATGAATCAATCGGGTTACGATGATTTTGATGACGTTTTGAGTCGAGGGCTTAACCCTTTGACTCCCGAGTCCTTTGAACTTTTGGCCAATGAATCCGGAGCGCTTATACTGGATGTTAGGCATCAAGATGAATTTGTGAAAGGACATGTTCCACAATCTGTGTTTGTTGGTTTAGACGGTGGATTTGCTCCATGGGTCGGCACCTTGATTGGGGATGTCAATCAATCTTTACTGATCATTGCCCCAGAAGGACGAGAAGAAGAAACCATTACCCGATTGTCTCGAGTGGGCTTCGATCGGGCCTTGGGTTACTTAGAAGGAGGGTTTGAGGCTTGGAGAAAATCAGGAAAAGAATACGATATGATCAGTGGAGTGACTGCAACCGATTTGGAAAAATTGGTGAAAGAAGAGAAAGTAGCCGTCTTTGATGTACGCAAAGAAAATGAATTCGTTTCGGAACACATTACGTCCGCCCAAAACACCCCACTAGATTTCCTCAACGACCATCTGGACCAATTCCCAGAAAATCGCCCCTTTTATATTCATTGTGCCGGCGGCTATCGAAGTGTTATCGCTGCTTCTATTCTGAAAAAAAGAGGGATTCACAATTTAATTAATATTGAAGGCGGTTTTAAAGCAATCCAAGAGACAAAAATAAAATTATCGGACTTTGTATGTCCATCAACCCTTAAATAAAAAAGAATGATAGAATTTTTAACACAACCCTGGCCTTGGTATTTTGGAGGAGCCGTGATATCAATAGTGCTGTTTTTACTCCTCTGGACGGGTAAGAACTTTGGAATGTCTTCTAATCTTCGCACCCTCTGTTCGATGATGGGAGGAGGCAAAAAAGCATCGCTATTTCAGTTTGATTGGAGAACTCAACAGTGGAATCTGATGGTGGCATTGGGGGTAATCGTCGGTGGATTTGTAGCTAGCAATTATATCGCCAACGATAGCGCTGTTGCCATAAGTCAAAAAACCATTGATCAATTGGTTGCTATGGGCATAGAAGATGCTGGTAAAAGTTTTGCTCCCAAAATGCTCTTTTCCCATAGCGCATTTACAGACTTCAACAGCCTGATGATACTGGTCATGGGTGGGTTTTTGGTTGGCTTTGGAGCACGATACGCAGGAGGCTGTACCTCCGGTCATGCGATCTCAGGTCTTTCAAACCTTCAATTGCCTTCATTAATTGCTGTTGTTGGATTTTTCATAGGAGGTCTTTTTGTCAATCATTTTATTCTCCCTTTACTTTTTTAATTTTTTAATTATGAAAACAGTTGTGTTTTTTTCTATAGGTGTGTTATTTGGAATAACCCTATACATGTCAGAAGTATCGTCCTGGTTCAGGATTTACGAAATGTTTCAGTTTGACTCCTTTCACATGTACGGAGTGATTGGCTCCGCTTTGTTTTTTGGGTCCCTCATTATATTTTTCATTAAAAAACTGAAAATTAAATCGATTTTGGAGGGTACCCCAATTACGATTGCCGAAAAAGAAAAGGGTTGGAAACGGTATTTATTGGGAGGAGTAATTTTCGGATGCGGTTGGGCTCTTTCTGGGGCTTGTCCAGGTCCAATGTTTTCTTTATTGGGCGCAGGATTTTTTCCCATTATCATCGTCATTATCTCTGCCACTTTTGGTACTTTTATATACGGATTAGTTCAGTCTAAACTGCCGCATTAACACTCTTTGTAAAAGCTTATGAGAACCTTGTTCCTCCTTTTGAGTTTCGTCCTATCAGTGGGTTGTAAAAATCCCGCTCCAAAAATAGAAAAGAAAAATCCTCCTAACATCATCTATATTTTAGCAGATGATCTGGGTTATGGAGATATAGGAGTTTACGGTCAAACTCATTTTGAAACGCCAAATTTAGATCGTTTGGCCCAAGGGGGTATAAAGTTTTTGCAACACTATTCTGGCTCCACAGTATGCGCCCCTTCGAGATCGGCACTCATGACAGGACAACACACGGGACATACGTTCATAAGGGGGAATTCTGAAAGAGGGTTTACCTTGGAAAACGAAGGACAATACCCATTGGCAGCTGAGGAGCTTACCATAGCAGAAGTGCTCAAAGAGGCTGGCTACCGCACCGGAGCTTTTGGAAAATGGGGGTTGGGCTATCCCGGATCGAAAGGAGATCCAAATTTTCAAGGGTTCGACCAATTCTATGGGTATAATTGCCAGCGAGTAGCCCACAACTATTACCCTACTCATCTTTGGAACAATCAAAGCAAACAAATGCTGGAAGGAAATGACGGTACAGCCACAAAAACTTATGCACCCGAATTAATCCATCAAAAAGCTTTATCCTTTTTAGAAGAACATAAGGACGCCCCCTTTTTTATGTATTACCCCTCTGTGATTCCTCATGCCGAATTGGTGGTCCCCGAAAAATATATGACAAAACACCGCAATAAATACCTCCCCGAAAAGAAGTACACTCGAAAAAATGGGAATGATAATTATAGTTTAGGAGGTTATAACTCCCAAGAGGAAGGTCATGCTGCTTTTGCCGCTATGATAAATATTCTCGACGACCAGGTAGGTGAGATTATAGATAAAGTTCACGAATTGGGGATTGCTGAAAACACCCTCATCATTTTTACTTCCGATAATGGTCCACATATGGAGGGGGGAGCAGATCCAGATTATTTTGACAGCAATGGCCCCTTAAAAGGCTATAAAAGAGATCTTTACGAAGGAGGAATACGTGTTCCTATGATGGCTTATTGGCCCTCTAAAATTCAGCCGGGTTCTACTACCGATCACCCCTCTGCTTTCTGGGATTTTTTTCCAACTGCCATTGAAATCGCCGGAATAAATAAAACCATGGGGGAGATTGACGGAATTTCTTTCTTGCCAACGCTACTGGGCAAAGAACAAACCCGTCACCCCTATCTCTATTGGGAGTTTTTAGAAAGAGGCGGTCGTCAAGCCGTTAGGATGAATCAATGGAAGGGAGTTCGCTTGAATATGGCTAAAAATCCCGATGCGCCTATTGAACTCTATCGACTAACAGATGATATTGGAGAAGAAAATGATTTGGCGGAACAATATCCCGAATTGGTCATTCAAATGGACAGTATCATGAAAGAGGCTCACGAATACTCAGAAAATTTTTCTTTTTCCTTTGAGAAATAACCCCTCTGGTTTTAATCTTTAGAGCTGCCCAATATTTGATCTCTGTAGGCATTGGGGGTGAGTTGCGTAATTCTTCTGAAATTTCTAAAGAAATTAGAAAGGTTGTTGAACCCGCTCTGATAACAAATCGTTTTGATGTCGTCGTCGGTTTCTGAGAGTAATTTGGTCGCGTGATTGATACGGTATTCGTTTAAAAAAGAAGTAAAGGTTTTATGGGTACTCTTTTTAAAAAAACGACAAAAGGACTGCGGAGTCATATAGACCCGATCGGAGATATCCTCCAAGGCAATTGGCTCCATAAAATGATCTCTGATATAATTAAAAATGGTTTTGAGTCTTTTGTTTTCTGAAGGGCTACTAATGAATGCATAACCTTCTGCATTGAGAATTTGTTTGTCTCGCTCTTTCGCCAAATCGTAAAGTATTTTAATGAAAGTCAAAAAACCATCTATCTGTGTTTCGTATTGAAGGCCTTCCATTCTCAATCCAATATCCTCCTTGATGGTTCCGCTGAATACAATTCCTTTTTTGGACAGTTCTAATAACTGATTGATCACTTTTAATTCTTCCATATTTTGGAAGGCAGTCTCAAAAATATCGGGCTTGAACTGGATGACAATTTCTTTTTGATTTTCCTCCAATCCTTTTGTAAATCCCGTATGAGGGAGATAAGAACCGACCATAATCAAATCTCCATCTTGATAATTGGAAAGGTGAGTACCCACTTGTCTTTTTCCTACTCCAGAATTGATATAAACCAATTCTACCTCAGGATGATAATGCCACTTTATCTTATTGGTATTAGGAGCGTTTAAATCGAAATAAGCGTATTTATAGGAATGCCCTGTATCGGGAGATATCGTTTCTAAATCTGGTCTTAACATTCGATAATTTTATTCAAATTTACTAAAAATATGCCCCATTAACAATATTCCCTTCTTATGGGCTTTTTTGGGTTAATTTTATACATTTTATATGCTGAAATGGTTTTTCCCACCCGTATTTTGTGGCGTGGATACCCTACTCAAAAATCGCATTGACCTTGAGGGCAAATATTTATATCTTTATAATTGTAAAATACCTTCTCAAATGAACAAAACCGACAGAGCTTCGATTTTCATTGTGTGCCTATTTTATGTAGTTACAATGGTCTGTGGATACTTGATGTATTCCTATTCGTACCATGGCGAAAACAAACCCATAGAGCGTTTGATCCTAACCATCCACAGCCACGAAATTAATTCTGATCAAAACAGCACAATCGTGTACGAAGATCGAGGAGGACAAGAGCCCACACAAAAGATCTTTGATGCGGGATCGGTTATTGCCGTCTCCAACCTTTATGAAGAAAAAGGATATCAGCTGGAATACATTAGTGAATATTTGAAAAAGGTAATGGACCAAGAGGTTTTGGTTACTCGAATCTGGTTTTCAAAAACAAAGTAAATGGGATACTTTCTCCGAAATATTATTGTTTATTCTTTCATTATTTTTTTGATCTTTCTGGTCTATAAGGCAATAAAAGACATGAGAAAATAAATTTCTTTTTTAGACAAAAAAATTAGAACCGTTTGAAACTCATTATCTTTGAAAAAATTTTGAGTTGAAAAAGAAAAAGCCAGATCAGGTTGTTTGGGATGAAGAACAGGAGGACTACATTGCCCGCCTACTCCCCTATGCTGCTCAAGCAAGTGGTCCTGTTATTCAAGTTCCCAACGTGGATGCTTTCAAACAGAAAGGGGTAGAAAAGGTCTCCAAACAATTTCAAACAGAACTGGAAGAGCTTCAAAGCAAGATCAAAGATTTTGTAAAAACCGCCAGTGATACTCAAAAAGTTTATACCGCAAAATTCAAATTTGAGCCTTTAGTGGGAGAGACCTATTTTCTGTATGAAGGGGAAAAAGAAGAGTACCTTTCACTGATTGCCCCAGATCAATGGAAAAAAAAGTTTCTCGGCGCTTTTCGACTCAGTTCGGAGTACAAATGGGAGCAAATCGACTGGTAGGCTAACGAAAGTTTTGAGTGCCAAAGCCAATGCCTTCTTTGTCGAAATACAGCCCCACCCCCAAGTGGGTAAAGTCTCCTAAAATATTTTTGTAATGCGGCGGACTGTTCTTCCAACCCTTTAGCATGCAATTCGTCAAGCTTTCTGCTGATCGAGTATCCCCACATCCTCTTACATTTTCAAACCAGGGCGTTTTTGCTATATTTTCGGCTACTCCCGTAAAACGATTGCCTTTCCTAACCCAAGCCTTGACCTTTTGTTTTTCTGCACGATCTACAGGGTTGAGTCCCAGATGATCCACATGATCATAAAAATGGTACTTCACCATATTCTCGCTGTGCATTTGCGCTAAATCCATTAATGAATCCAGCAGTATCAGTTTGGGTAAGCCTTTTTCTGTTCTAAGGGCATTGGTTTTTTCAAATATCAACTGCCGCATACCGTCAATATCTCCTTGGGCAAAACAAGTGTTAAGGCTAAGGACCGCAAAAAAACGGATTAAAGATAGGTTTAGGTTGCGTTTTCTCATAGAGTCAAAAATAACAATTATCGCAAGTAATGCCTACTTTTGTGAAATATGGGAACTGAAAAAACACCGAGACAAAAAAAAGTAGGCACTGCGTTACAACAAGAGCTAGCTTCAATGCTGCAAGAAGCCATTCGAAATCAGGGGGCTTCTAATTTGGTGCTTTCTATTACCAAAGTGAATGTAACGGTTGACCTGTCGATTGCAAAAGTTTACCTCAGTATTTTTCCCCAAGATAAGGCTGCCGATTACCTAAAAGGTATCGAAGAAAATAATTTTCAGATCCGGCACGATATGGCGCAAAGGATGAAAAATCAATTGCGACGAATGCCTAAGTTTTTATTTTTTATCGATGACTCTTTGGACTACGTTGATGGCATTGAAAAAGCTTTAAGTCAACCCGAAAATCCTATTGTGGATGTTCACCGTCTTCCCAAAAGACCAAAAAAATAAATCATGCCCGTAGTGCTTAAGATTGCTTGGCGTTATTTTTTTTCGAAGAGCGGGCAAACCGTTATTAACAGAATCAATGGAATTGCCTTAGTGGTGATTGTGGTGGCTACTGCCGCCCTAATGATCGTCCTCAGTGCTTTCGCTGGACTTAAAGATTTTGGCCTTTCTTTCTCCAATGCTTTTGATCCCGACTATCGAGTGGTCCCCGTCCAAGGAAAAACGATACTCTTGGACAGTACTGCCCTAAATGGGTTGAAAATCATAGATGAAATCGCAGCTTTCAGTCCCATTTTAGAGGAAAAAGTTTTTCTTTCCTTCAAAGAAAAAAATCAGGTCGCCTACCTCAAGGGTGTAGGACCAGAGTATCTCTCTGTGATTCCCGCCGATTCGTTGGTTGCCGTTGGGGAGTGGTTGATTCCCGATTCGAGTGCTATTGTTGCGGGCTATGGCATAGGAGCGGAAATGGATTTGGGAGTTTACGATTACAACTCTTTTCTCAATATTAGTATTCCCCGCAAAAATGTGAAAACCCATTTGAGACAAAACCCTTTTTATACCCAACAAGTTGTGACCATTGGTTTGTATCAAATCAGTGAAGATATTGACAAAAGGTATGTTTTCAGTAATTTGGATTTTGCCCGTAATCTATTACAATACCCACAAGATGTTTTCTCTTCTATAGAAATTAAAACCTCTACCAAAGCCCACGAGAAAGACTTAAAGAATAAAATCTTCAGCATATTTGGAGACTCCGTCGAAATCAAAGATCGGGCCCAACTCAACCCTGCACTTTATAAAATGCTGAATACCGAACATTTGGCCATTTACCTGATTTTTACTCTGGTACTTATCATTGCGCTATTCAATGTGGTAGGGGCATTGGTCATGATGATTTTGGACAAAAAGCCTCAAATGAATATTCTTAAAGCAATGGGAATCCCCTCGTTTAAATTGCGTCAAACTTTTTTCCTTTTGGGTATGATGATCATTTTTTTTGGTGGAAGTATAGGGTTGGTTATATCCTCCCTTGTGATTTTCATTCAACAATGGATCCCCTTTATTTATGTTCCAGGAACCACTCTGCCATATCCTGTAAAGTGGGATTGGACGAATTTACTTTTGGTTATGGGCACCTTAATGATATTGGGAGGTGTTGCCTCAGCATGGGCAAGTAGAGGAGTAAAGGAATAAATTTATACCCAGATAGGCTCTTCCACCTCTTCCAAAACGCGGTCTAAAGTGTCGAAAACTTCATTGGGGTCATCGGCAGTAACCATTGCCGTTCTGAAGGGTTTGAAATGGGGGATGCCTTTAAAATAATTAGTATAATGCCGACGCGTTTCCAAAACGCCCAACACTTCTCCTTTCCAAGCAATGGACATCTCAAGATGTCTTCTTGCTACTTCTACTCGGTCTTTTAGGGTGGGGGGGTCGCAATGCGTCCCTTTTTCAAAATAATGTTTTACCTGATTGAAAAACCAAGGATTTCCTATACTGGCCCTGCCGATCATGGCTCCATCCAAGCCGTAGCGGTCTCGCATTTCCATAGCGCGTTCAGGACAGTTTACGTCTCCATTTCCAAAAATGGGAATATGCATTCTGGGGTTTTCCTTTACTGCAGCGATGGGTTTCCAATCGGCATCTCCTTTATACATTTGAGCTCGGGTTCTGCCATGAATGGAAATGGCCTTTGCTCCAGCATCTTGCAAGCGTTCTGCTACTTCTACTATTTTTATAGAATCGTGATCCCACCCCAAACGGGTTTTAACCGTTAACGGTAAGGAAGTGTGTTTGGCCATTTCGGAGGTCAGTTTGACCATCAGTGGAATGTCTTTGAGAATTCCTGCTCCAGCACCTTTACTGACTACTTTTTTGACTGGACACCCAAAGTTTATGTCAATGATATCGGGTTTGGAAGCCTCGACAATTTCAACAGACCGCAACATGGAATCCAAATGAGCGCCAAAAATCTGAATGCCTACGGGACGTTCTTTTTCGTATATATCGAGTTTTTGTACGCTTTTAGCAGCGTCTCGAATAAGGCCCTCACTGGATATGAACTCTGTATAAACAACATCGGCACCGTTTTCTTTACAAAGGGCACGAAAAGGCGGATCACTCACGTCTTCCATAGGAGCCAGCAAAAGAGGAAAGTTTCCTACCGATATGTCGCCAATTTTGACCATTTGTTTTTACAAAAATAACAAAATCCTCCGCGATATTGAGTTATTATTCTAAGTCGAAAGTATTGAGGATATTTTGAGAAAAATTGGCGTCCCAGATTTGATCTACCTCTCCGTTGTTTAGATAATAAATTCTTGGAGGAGCATCCCCTATCAGATCAAAAAAGGTATTGACATTGATAAAATCGTAGGGAAATGACGATTGGGTCAGATTTTCAAAAGCCTCAACGCTCGTAGAGCCTTCTTGATAAAAAAGCACATAGAGTTTTGGAAAGTTTTTATATAATCTTTGTAGCTTACCCAATTCTGTAGCCGCTTCCTGACAGTGTTCGCAGTCCAGATTTAGAACAGCAATCAAATTTTTGCCACTAGAAAGATCCACCCTGCCTTTGGGTTCGAAATGGGTAAAGGTATCGAAAGGGAAGTCCTCATGATTGGGCATGGGCAAAAACAACCACATGCTGAAAATGACTGCTCCCGCAAATCCTATGGGAATCTTTTTGGAGATGCGTTGGGGTTGGGCTGTTTTGAAAATGACAAATGCCACTGCCATCATCACCCCATTTTTGAGGATCGACTGTTCGGGGGTCATGGAAATCATTTCGCCAAAACATCCACAATTTTCGGTATCTCCAATAAACCAGAGGTAGGTCAAATGAACGGTAAATCCTCCCAACAACAACAAAGTGAATTGCATTATTTGTTTGACATAAAAAGGGAAAAACATGAGGAAACCCAAGGCAAACTCAAGTCCTATAAAAAAGCGTGCCATATGGCCCGCAAAAGCTCTACTGGATGCCAAACCTTGGTCCATCAGGGTAATTTCAAAAAAGCCAGGAGCCACCGCTTTGGTATAGGCCGAAAATATAAAAGTGACCCCCAAAAGCACTTGAAGGGTTTTAGAAAGGTAATTCATTCCATAAATTTTAGTGAATTTAATGAAAAAAATAACCCTTCCTTTATGATGTTGTATTAATAAATTACCAGGAGTAAAAACTAATCTACTGAAAACTAAAAATAATTGTAAAAGAAAAAAAGCAAGCTTTCAAAATAAGTATCTTTGTCTTAGCAGAGGAAAATGCGCGGATGAAACACCTTAGAAATTTTTGCATTATAGCCCATATCGATCATGGGAAAAGCACCCTAGCCGACCGATTATTGGATTTTACGGGAGCGGTGACCTCTCGCGAAAAGCAAGAGCAGTTGTTGGACGATATGGATTTGGAGAGAGAGCGGGGGATCACCATCAAATCTCACGCCATCCAAATGGAGTATGAACACGAGGGAGAGCAGTATGTTTTTAACCTGATTGATACCCCTGGACACGTTGACTTTTCTTATGAAGTGTCACGTTCTATTGCTGCTTGCGAGGGTGCTCTATTGGTCGTGGATGCCGCCCAAAGCATTCAAGCACAAACCATTTCCAACCTCTATTTGGCCTTGGAAAATGATCTAGTAATCATTCCGGTTCTTAATAAAGTGGACCTACCTTCTGCCAATCCCGAAGAGGTAACCGACGATATCGTTGACCTGTTAGGATGTAAGGCCGAGGAGGTCATTCCTGCTTCCGCAAAAACAGGATTGGGAATTAAAAATATTTTGACCGCTATTATTGATCGTATTCCTCCTCCCAATGGAAAAGTAGATGCCCCACTGCAAGCGCTGATTTTTGACTCTATCTATAACCCTTTTCGAGGAGTTGAAACTTATTTTAGAGTGGTCAATGGTGAGATCAAAAAAGGACAAAAAATACAGTTTGTTGCCACGGGTAAAACCTATTTTGCGGATGAAATTGGAACGCTGAAACTCAAGCAAGTTCCCAAAAACGTAATTTCTGCAGGAGATGTTGGTTACCTCATCACGGGAATCAAAGAGGCCAAGGAAGTTAAGGTTGGAGATACGCTTACTGGAGCGGACAATCCCACTCAAGAGATCGTAGATGGATTTGAGGAAGTTAAGCCTATGGTTTTTGCTGGAATTTACCCCGTAGATACAGAAGAGTATGAAGAGTTGCGTGCCAGTATGGAAAAACTACAGTTGAATGATGCCTCACTTGTTTTTGTGCCAGAAAGTTCAGCGGCACTGGGGTTTGGTTTTCGTTGTGGTTTTTTAGGAATGTTACATTTGGAAATCATCCAAGAAAGACTGGAGCGAGAATTCAACATGACCGTTATCACTACGGTTCCAAACGTTTCTTACCACGCTTATATCCGGAAAAACCCCGATGAGATTATTCTGGTCAACAATCCCTCGGATTTGCCTGATCCTTCTTTTTTAGATCGGGTTGAAGAGCCCTATATCAAAGCTTCCATCATTACCAAATCGGATTTTGTAGGAAATGTCATGTCGCTTTGTATTGAGAAAAGAGGGGTGATTACCAATCAAACGTATCTCACTACCGAAAGAGTAGAGTTGAATTTTGATATGCCTTTAGCGGAAATTGTTTTTGATTTTTATGACCGCCTGAAAACAGTTTCAAAAGGATATGCTTCTTTTGACTACTCACCCATTGGAATGCGTTCTTCAAAATTAGTAAAGGTGGATATACTCCTTAATGCCAACCCTGTTGACGCACTTTCTGCATTGATTCATTCAGATAATGCATACTACATTGGGAAAAAAATGTGTGAAAAGCTTAGAGAACTAATTCCCAGACAACAGTTTGATATTCCAATACAAGCTGCTATTGGTGCGAAGATCATTTCTCGAGAAACCATCAAAGCGCTTCGTAAAGATGTTACCGCTAAGTGTTATGGAGGAGACATCACTCGAAAACGTAAACTTCTCGAAAAACAAAAAAAGGGGAAAAAGAAAATGCGTCAGATTGGAAATGTAGAAATTCCCCAACAAGCTTTTATGGCGGTCTTAAAACTCAATGATTAAGGGGAGGAAAACCCTTTGTGCTGTTTATTTAGCGCTCTTTTCATTCCCTCAGCTGTAAAGCTGATTGTTCCCTAAATGATCGTGGGATCTATCACTGATTTGAAAAATACGGTTGAGGTTCATATGATTCGATTGAACAAGCATTTATAGCATTTTTGTACCGGTAATTTTGTTTTAAAATATTTAAAAGATAATTTAGTAAGAGACCCTCTATATGAATCGCTTTGTGGTTTTCATCTTCATCGTTTCAAGCTTTTTTTGGGGTTGTGAAAACGCCCCAACTCGGCAAAACAAACTGCCAAATATAATCTTACTATTGGCTGACGATATGGGCTACGGGGATTTTGAAATGATTGGGGGGGCAACCAAAACTCCCCACTTGAATCGACTGGCAAGTGAAGGCTTGATCTTCAAAAATTTTTATGCTGCAGGTCCCAACTGCTCTCCCTCAAGAGCCGGTTTAATGACCGGAAAAAGCCCCGCCAAAGTGGGTATGTACAGTTATCGACCTCCCGATCATCCGTTGCATCTTCCAAGGCAGGAAGTAACCCTCGCAGAATTACTAAAAACCAAAGGCTATCGGACAGCACATTTTGGCAAATGGCACTTGGGAGCGCTCAGCCATGATTCTGAACTTGAACACCCTCAACCTCATGAGCACGGTTTTGATTACTCTTTGGGAACTGAAAACAACGCAGAACCTTCTCATCTTAATCCTAATAATTTTGTGCGAAATGGTAAAAATTTGGGAATCGTTGAGGGGTATTCTTGTCAGATTGTTGCCGATGAATGTATGGATTGGCTCAATCAAAAAAGTGACGCCCCCTTCTTTGCTTATCTTGCATTTCACGAACCTCATGTCAAAGTCGCTTCTCCCCCCGAACTGGTAGAGAGATATAGTGATCTCCCGAGAAAAGACGCAGAATACTTGGCCAATATCGACCATCTGGATACTGCCATCGGAAGAATTCTCTCCTACTTAGAACAAAATAATTTAATGGAAAACACGATCATTGTGTTCAGCTCCGACAATGGTTCTTATCGTTTGGCCTCCAATGCTGGTTTGAAGGCCGTTAAAAGTTATTTGTACGAAGGTGGAATTAAAGTCCCGGCAATAATGAGATGGTCGGGCATTAAGACCAAACAAAAGGAAATCGCCCGACCAACAGCCTTGGTCGATATAGTGCCCACCCTATGCGAAATCGTGGGCATTGAACCTCCTGAGAACTTGGATGGAACAAGTTTATTGCCTCTTTTGGAAGGAGCGGACTTTCATCGTAAACGTCCGCTTTACTGGTTTTTTTACCGCACTAGCCCTGAAATTGCCATGCGTGTAGGAGATTATATGATATTAGGGCTCGATCATGATACCATTCCACGACCTCATCAATTTTCTCAAGACGATTATGAATATCTGAGAAATATTAAACTACAAGATTATGAATTGTATGACTTGAGTAAAGATTTCTCTCAGGAAAACGATCTATTTGATACGCACCCCAAAAAAGATTCTCTCAAAGCCCTTCTCGATAATCAATTGACAGAAATAAAGAACAATCTCTATCCTTGGAAGGACTTGCCGCTCAATTTGGAGAATAGGAAAATGAAAAAAAATTGGGTTAGATACTAATAATAAATTTGGATGCTGAGTATCGAATTTCTATATTAAAGCTATGAGTTCAGTAAGCTTCAAGAAAATTCTGGTTGGATTTGCCTTCTCACCCAACCTTAAAGCCAATGTTTACGAGGCTTTGAGGATGGCTGATTATTTTGAGGGTGAGTTGGTTTTTGTTCATGTAGGAAGAAAGACAGTTGAAAAAGAATCTCTTTTTAAGGAAATTGTTGCTTCGAGCCCCGCACAGTCAAAAAAAATTTCCATCTATTGGAAAGAAGGGAATCCTGTAACTACCCTATTGCAAACGAGTGAGGAGCTGCATGTAGATTTAATTCTCTTAGGAGCGCTAAAAAGAGAAAATGTTGTCAAGTTTTATTTGGGATCAATTGCACGAAAAATAACCCGCAAAGCTAAATGTTCTGTACTCCTTTTAATAAATCCTTCGGTAGAGCGAAGCCCTTGTCAGCACATTGTGGTCAATGGATTTGACAGTCCCCAAACAGAGATAACGATTGGTACCGCTTTTATGGTAGCCAAGGCTTTGGGGTCTAAAAAAATCTCCTTGGTGGAGGAAATCAGTAGATCAAAGGTGGCTGTTGCGGTAGACGACGACAGAAGTTTAAGGCAAGCGACTTTAAGAAAGGAAGAGTTGAGAAAGCAGGAACAAACCCGGGTAAAAGATGTGGTTCAAAAACTAGCTGTGGGACTTACCAAAGATGTTAATTGGACCACCCAAAGTATTTTCGGGAGAAGAGGATATTCCATCGGTCATTATGCCAAAGTAGTGCGTGCAGATTTATTGATCATGAACGCAAGGGAGAACCTCAGTTTTATCGACCGGCTCATTACAAGAGATATAGAACATATTTTAGCAGAATTACCCACGGACGTTTTAATCGTAAACTCAAAAGGATATGAATAAAACCAAACCTTTATTGCAGTTTATCGGAGACTTGCCCAAGAATCTTTTTTCGGGTTTTGTCGTTTCTCTGATTGCTTTGCCCTTGGGATTAGGGTTGGCCATTGCCTCAGAGGCGCCTCCTATGGCCGGTATCATTGCCGCCGTTGCCGGAGGTATGGTCGTATCTATCCTAGGGGGATCGCACCTCACCATTACTGGTCCAGGAAATGGACTGGTCATTGTAATTCTCTCTGCCATTGTCGGTATGGGAGAAGGAGATTTGTATCAAGGTTACTTGCATACTTTAGGAGCCATTATGATTTCGGGCTTGTTGCTGTTTATTTTTGGAGTTTTCCGATTGGGAGCATTGAGCGAGTTTTTTCCTTCTACAGCCCTTCAGGGAATGTTAGCAGCCATCGGGGTGGGTATTTTGGCCAAGCAATTCCACGTTATGTTGGGCTTTACCACCGTAAAAGGGAACACCATCGATCAATTGATTTTGATTCCCAGCTCACTCAAGAATTTATTGGCCAATCCTTCTACAGAAATGATTTTGGCAAGCGGCATAGGAGTAATAAGTCTGATCTTTTTGTTTTTGTATGCCCGGATTAGAAATTCTGTTTTTCAATTGATCCCTGCCCCTATGTGGGTGGTAATTGTCTCTATTGGAGTGATGTATTACTATGATATTGTCATGAAAAACCCCGAAGTGTTGGGAGCGAATCTTATGATTACCCTACCCGAAAACCTTTTAGCATCTCTTCCTTCTCCTAATTTCAGCAAACTCCTTTCTTCCGATTTTATAGGCTATACCCTGTCCATTACTTTGGTGGCCGGAATAGAATCCTTGTTGAGCATTAAAGCCGTTGATAAATTGGATCCCCTCAAAAGAAGGTCAAATATCAACAAGGACCTTAGAGCATTGGGAATAGCCACAGGAATCAGTGGTTTTTTTGGAGGACTCAATGTGGTTACAGTAATTGCGAGAAGCTCAGTAAATGTAAACAATGGAGGAAAAAATCGTTCAGCGAATTTTTTTCACGCTGCCTTTCTTGTGCTTTTTATTCTTTTGTTTGCCAAGCAAATTCAAAAAATTCCATTGCCTGCCCTTGCCGCCATATTGGTTTATACGGGTTACAAACTTTCTGCGCCCAATAATTTAATACGGATCTATAAAATTGGGAAAGAGCAAGCCTTAATCTTTGTTACTACTTTGGTCGCAACCCTATTGACCAGTCTTACTACAGGAATATTACTCGGGATACTCTCTACTCTTTTGATGCATATCATCTTAAATAAAAGTGTTGTGCTGTTTTCACGCAACTGGCTTAAACCCAATGTATTGATGTACTTGGAAGAGGAAGCGGGCAACTATTATGTGAGTGTAAAAAACTTTTGTAGCTTTTTGAACTTCTTTAAACTAAAATCTAAACTTGATGAAATTCCCCCCAGCGAACACGCTATCATTGATTTTTCGCTCTGTGAATTTGTGGACCATACCGTTATGGAGGGCCTCAACGACTACAGTCGAAGTTTTTCCCGCCAAGGAGGGTTTTTCGAAATCATCGGTCTGGATATTCATGAAGCCAAAACAGAGCATCCATTTGCCATTAGAAAAAGTCTCCCAGAATCTTCTCTTTTCAATTTTCAAGTTTCTTTGACCAAGAGACAAAAGCTATTACAAAAACTTTCATCCATTTTGAATTGGAATTATCTGCCCGATCCTGTTTCAAATTATGTAGACTTAGAGCGCTTTTTATATTTCAAAACCAGGTTGATCAATTACCGTTATAATAGTTTGGAAAGCCAAAACAAAGAGTTTTTGCTTTTCGATCTTTCCTACAGTGAAGGGGCGTTTATCGCCAAGGAAGATTTGAGATCTACTTTTTTACAAATCAAAACCAGCAAGAATATGCCAATTTTTGTCTTGGATAAAGAAAACTTTATGACTGCACTATTTCAGCTTTCGGGCCTAAAAGATATCAACTTCAAACAGCATCGTAATTTCTCCAGAAGATTTTACCTCAGTGGCGAAAATGAAAAATCCATCCGTTCTTTTTTTACGGAAGATCTTATTGTTTTTTTCGAAAGCCACCCTGCTTTCTACTTGGAGTCAAAAGGAGACAGCATATTGATTCGCGGCAAAGAGCGGCTGGCGAGTATTCAGGAGGTAAAACAAATATTATCTTTTGCCGAAGAGCTGCTTAAAATACTTGAAAATAAATAAAAAAATTTATCTTTCCCTAAGGAAACCATTCGCACGTCTTGTTATTAAATATATAAAAACTATCACTATGAAAATCAAGTTTACTCTATTGTGTATTTTTTGCTTTATGTCAATCCTCAATGCTCAACAAAAAAAGACCCTCGGTTCTATAGATCGTTTACTTCCAGAAATGGACCGTTACGTTGCTCAAGGAGCTGAGATCGAAATTCTTGCAGAAGGTTTTGGTTGGTCGGAAGGTCCTGTATGGGTTGACACTCTCAATGCCTTATTGTTCTCTGATGTTCCCAATAATAAAATTTATCAGTGGCATGAAAAGAATGGACTTAGCGTTTTTCTTGAACCCAGTGGCTATACAGGTATTGCTCCAGGAGAGAAAAAAGCAGGCTCTAATGGATTAATTTTAAATGATCAAGGGGAGCTCATCATTTGTATGCACGGAGATAGAAGGGTCGCTCAACTCGATAGTTGGGAACAGAAAAACTTAAAAACTTTGGTGGGTAAATACCAAGGAAAATATTTCAACAGCCCGAATGATTTGGTATATGCTAAAAATGGGGATTTGTACTTTACCGATCCTCCTTATGGTTTGCAAAAAGGAGATGATGATGAACTGAAGGAACTTCCTTTTAACGGCGTTTTTAAACTCACTACTTCGGGTGAGCTTTCACTAATCATTGATGATCTGACCCGACCCAACGGTATCACGATCTCCAATGACGGAAAAACCCTTTATGTGGCTGTTTCTGATGCTAAAAATCCCCGAATCATGGCCTATGATATTGTTCCTAAGGGAGTGGAAAACGCAAGGGTTTTCTTTGATGGCAATGCCTTGGCAAAAAAGGACAAAGGAAGTTTTGATGGGCTTAGAGTTCATCCTTCAGGAACGGTTTTCAGTACCGGCCCGGGGGGTGTTCTTGTAATTACTGCCGAAGGGCAACATCTCGGTACCATTAGAACAGAAGAAAGAACAGCCAACTGTGTTTTTGATACTAACTTTGAGTACCTCTATATGACCACGCATATGTACCTTACCCGTATTAAACTATAAAATCGTGCAACTTCATTCCATAGCCTGTGGAAATTTTAAACTAGACGGTGGAGCTATGTTCGGCGTTGTTCCTAAGCCCATTTGGGAGCGAACCAACCCTGCCGACAGCAACAATCGTATAGAAATGTGCAGCAGATCCTTATTGATAGAGGATGGCAACAGACTCATTTTGATCGACACAGGAATGGGAAACAAGCAAAGTGAAAAGTTTTTTAGCCATTACGACCGGTGGGGAAATGATAATTTAGACCAATCCCTTCGCCAAAAAGGATTTCATAGAAATGATGTCACGGATGTGTTTTTTACCCATCTCCACTTCGATCATTGTGGTGATGGTGTCATCAAAAACAGTAGAGGAATACTTGAACCCTCCTTTAAAAACGCCTTATTTTGGTCTCACGAAGACCATTGGCAGTGGGCTACCCAACCCAATTTGCGCGAAAGAGCTTCTTTTCTGCCTGAAAACATTTTACCCATTCAAGAAAGTGGGCAACTAAAACTTCTCAAGGGAGCAGACTTTATGATGAAAAACACCCCCTTGGGCTTTGATATTATTTTGGTCAATGGTCACACCGAAAAACAAATGTTACCCGTTTTGAAATACCGTGATAGGACGCTGGTTTTTGCGGCAGATCTTATCCCAACCGTTGGCCATCTGCCCATTCCCTATGTAATGGGCTATGATACCCGTCCACTGATCTCCATGGAAGAAAAAAATCAATTTTTGAAAATGGCTTGCAAAGAAAATTTCTTGCTATTTTTAGAGCACGATCCTTTCAATGAAATGATATCGCTACAAGAAACCGAGAAAGGAGTAAGAATGAATGAAAAACACAACCTAGCCTCTTTTTTTTAATGAAAAAACTGTTTTACATACTGATGTTTCCCCTTCTGATTTCTTGTGGAGGAATAAAATTTGTTGGAAACCCAACCCTCACGACTCTGACTCAATTCAACAAAAAGCAGTCTTTGGTGGAAGAAGAAGAAAAGTATTGGCACTTAATGGATTTGAGCCAAGACAGTATCCCAGGAATGAGCGTAGATCGCGCCTACCAAGAGCTGATTAAAGATCAAAAAGGCGAGGAGGTTATTGTCGCTGTCATCGATTCTGGGGTCGATATTGAACATTCTCAGCTTCTATCTTCTGTTTGGGTAAACGAAGATGAGATTCCCAATAATAATCTGGATGACGACCAAAACGGATACATAGACGATGTACACGGATGGAACTTTCTTGCAAATGCTGAACTCGAAAATATGGAATCTGTTCGACTACAAAAAAAAGAAGATCCAGAATCTAACGCTTATAAAAAATGGGAGAAAGACCGAATCAAAAATTTAAAAAACAAAGAGGATGAGTTGATGGGTATTAAAGAAATGCTTCGTCAATTTCGAGAGTCAGACAGCATCATTAAAATTACATTAGGAAAAGAAAACTATAGTCTTGAGGAAGTGGAAAGTTTTTCTCCAAAAACTTTTGCCCTCTTGGAAGCCCTTATGTTCAATCGGTTTTTGAATGAAAATCAATTGACAAAATCAAAGCTCGAGAAATACCTAAAAGGAGCCGAAAGTGGAATTAAAGCCCACTACAATATTAATTTTGACGGAAGGGTCTTAGTGGGAGATAATCCTGACGATATCAATGACAGAAACTACGGCAATGCCAATGTTATTGGCCCATCAAAAGACGGTGCTACTCACGGGACGCATGTCTCAGGAATCATCGCTTCAAATCGTGGAGATGGTACAGGAAACAAAGGGGTTTTTGATGGTGCTAAAATTATGGTTTTAAGGGCTGTCCCAGACGGGGACGAATACGACAAGGATGTGGCCCTTGCGATTCGTTATGCGGTTGACAATGGGGCAAAAGTGATCAACACCAGTTTTGGAAAGGGCTACTCACCCCACAAAGAATGGGTTTGGGATGCCCTAAGACATGCCGAAAAAAATGATGTTTTGATTGTCAATGCGGCTGGAAATAGTGGAGCCAATATTAATCCCGGTGAGAAAAAGTCATATGTAACCGATGAAGTGGACGGTAAAGAGATGGTTTCAAATTTTATAACCGTAGGTGCCGTAGGGTCTTCTTATGACCCCGATCATATTGCGTCTTTTTCAAACTTTGGTTCAGAAAATGTAGATGTTTTTGCCCCTGGTGAAAAAGTTTGGTCTTCTGTTCCAAACGAAAAATACGAATTCTTCAGTGGAACTTCTATGGCAGCCCCAAACGCTTCAGGTGTTGCTGCTGTGGTCAGATCTTTTTTTCCAAAATTGAAAGCGCATCAGGTAAAAAAAATACTTATAGATTCTGGTATGCCTCTTTACCCTTCTGTTAAAAACCCCGATTCTGGTTCACTGGTTCATCCCAAAACTCTTTCGCGTTCCGGGAAAATGGTTAACCTTTACAATGCTCTCATATTTGCCTCAAACAAAAATTATAAAAAATGAAAACTATTCCCTACTTAATTCTATTGATCATTATCAGCTCCACAACATATGGCCAGTCCTATTGGCAGCAAGCCGTGGATTATAAAATGAATGTCGATATTGATGTTAAAACTTTTCAATATTCAGGAGAACAAGAACTGTTGTACACCAATAATTCTCCCGATAGTTTAAAAAAAGTATTTTATCATTTGTATTTCAACGCCTTTCAGCCCCAGAGCGATATGGCGGTAAGAATAAAAACAGGAAAAGATAAAAACACTCGTTTTGATTTGGACATCGATTCACTACAACCCCATGAAATCGGCTATTTGAAGGTTTCCGATCTGAAACAGGACGGTACCCCAGTGCATTATGAGCTGTCTGAAACCATTTTGGAAGTGGTATTGGCTCAAACGCTTTTACCTGGAAAAAGTACACTCTTAACCTTAAAATTTGAGGGGCAAATCCCTAAAATAGTGCGTCGTGCAGGAAGAGATTCCGAGGAAGGGGTTTCCCTTTCTATGGCCCAGTGGTATCCCAAAATGGCAGAGTACGATTACGAGGGATGGAATGCAGAACCTTATCTTGGGCGCGAGTTTCATGGCGTTTGGGGCGATTTTGATGTGACCTTAAATTTGGATAAAAAATATATTGTAGCCGCAAGTGGTTACCTACAAAACCCCGATGAAATAGGGCATGGCTACAGTTCAAAAAAAGGAAAGGCAAAGAAAGGTGAATTGAAATGGCATTTTGTAGCACCAAAGGTGCATGATTTTACTTGGTCGGCTGATCCTCAATACATTCATGATACTTATGATGGTCCCAACGATGTACGTCTCCATTTTTTTTACAAAGACAATCCTAAGTACAATGAGAACTGGAAAAAACTGCAACCCAAAACGGCTGAGTTAATGCGTTTTTTTAATCAAACCGTTGGCGATTATCCTTACAAACAATACACGGTGGCCCAAGGGGGTGACGGAGGAATGGAATACGCCATGTTGACGCTCATTACGGGGCAGAGAAAATTTGGCAGCCTGGTCGGAGTTACAGCTCATGAGTTGGCACATTCTTGGTTTCAACATGTACTGGCAACAAACGAGATGAAATACGAATGGATGGATGAAGGTTTTACAACTTATATCTCTACCCTAGCCAAAGATAAAATCCTCGATCAAAACAATTTTTTTCCTTTAGAATCGTCTTACAATAATTACCTCCACCTCGCTAAGTCTGGAAAAGAACAGCCACAACAAACCAATGCCAACCGTTATGATTACAATATGGCTTATGAAATTTCGGCCTACAGTAAAGGTGCTGTTTTTTTGAGTCAACTGGGATATGTAATTGGTGAGGATAATCTGGCAAAAACCCTAAAAGAGTATTATCGACAATTTCAATTTAAACACCCCGTTCCTGACGATTTTAGGCGCGTGGCCGAACAAGTATCTGGCATTCAATTAAGGTGGTATTTGACAGATTGGACGCAAACAACAAATACCATTGACTATGGTTTAAAGTCGGTGAAGGAAGCCGACGGAAAAACAATCATTAGATTAGAAAGAATTGGTTCTATGCCTATGCCATTAGAGGTGCTAATTAATTTTAGAGATGGAACCTCAGAGGTTCATTACATTCCTATTGCATTGATGCGTGGTGAAAAAAAGAATCCTTACGCGTTGACGTGGAAGGTTCATAAAGATTGGTCTTGGGCCAAACCCGAATATGAGTTTATTGTCGATCGTCCCAAAAGTGAGATTGTAGATTTGTATGTTGACCCTACCTACTATATGGCCGATATTGACCGTGACAATAACTCTTATTTTAACGGACCCTGATGTCTGGTCAACAGATAAAAAAACTGAAGAGTAAAACTCAAATTGACCGGGTTTTCAAAAAAGGGAGAACCGTAAAATCTGGGGTATTAGCCATGCACTATATTGAGAAAGGTTGCGAACAAAATTATGTTCATATAGGGGTTGGTGTTCCCAAACGATTTGTTTTGTTGGCTTGTCGGCGAAATCGAATAAAAAGACAAATTAGGGCGGTTATTCAGCAACAGCAAAAAGAAGTTTTTGAGGTGCTTCGTCCTGGTTATTACATGATATTGTACAAAGGGAGGGTGGTGGCCGATACCGATGATCTGTTTACAAGCCTCCGGGGGCTGATGCGGAATTTATCAAGCTGATGTCAAGGTACATGGCGCAGTGGGGAATTCCGTCCTCTAAATATATTTTTCCTTTCTCGACAAAACCCAAGCGTTTATAAAAGTTTTTAAGGTGATCTTGGGCTGAGATTGTGATGGACGCGCCGGCAAATTTACTCCTACAAAACACAATGCTTCTTTTCATTAAAGAAAGTCCAATACCTTTTCCCCTGTTTTCTTTTTGGATGACAACGCGTCCTATCTTGGCGTATTTATCATCTATTGTGCCGGGAGCAAAAACGCGAGAATAAGCGACTAACTCTTTTTTGGAATAACCCATTACATGTGTGGCTTGATCGTCTTTTTTGTCCAAGTCTTGATAGGCACAGTCTTGTTCTACTACAAAAACAGAGGCGCGTAGCTTTAATATATCATAAAGCTCTTTCAATTCAAGATTGTTAAATTTTTTAAAGGACCACTTTATCATTTACATACAAGGTATTTTGTCGATTCTTTTTCGGTGTCTTCCTCCTTCAAAAGGAGTGCTCAAAAAGAGGTCAACCATTTCTATGGCTTGCTCTAAATTGACGAAACGTGCGGGGATGCTAATGATATTTGCGTCATTATGTTGTCTTGCCAATCGAGATATTTCTGCGGTCCAGCAAAGCGCAGCTCTTATCTTTTGATGTTTATTGGCTGTGATAGCAGCTCCATTTCCACTACCACAAATGATGATACCAAAAGTAGCTTTATTCTTTTCTACATCCTGAGCCACAGGATGCACAAAATCTGCATAGTCAACACTGTCCTCATTGTTGGTGCCGTGATTGTAAAGCAGATGCCCTTTTTCTTTTAGGTGAGAGATGACTGCTGTTTTTAGATCAACACCAGCATGATCATTTCCTATTGATATATTCATTCTTTTTTTCTAAGGATTAAAACCGGATTAAACTGTTGGTTAATGTTTTGATTAAATGTTGATAATTACTTTTTATTAATTTGAAGTATCTGATTAAAAATTACAATCAAATCTACAAATCTATTTTCCAAATTTAGTTATCAATTATAGTCTCGAACTTATGAGAAAATGAATCCCAATTTTCAACACTAAATTTACGTATTTACGCTTTATAAAGTTAACAATATTTTTATGTTAACCATTGTTTATATTCTATCTAATCTATTCATTGGCAGAATGTTATTGTTATTTATATTATTAATAAAATGTTCGTTTTTTTGTGTTTTTTAATTTTACATTATTTATTTAATGAACTTCTTAGCCCTATTCACACCCTATAATAAACATCATTATTTTTTAAAATTTAAAAAAAAGAAATTTATTATTGTTAAGGGTTTTAATAAGTTAATAGCCAGACAAGAAAAGAAAACTTAAATTTGCTGTAGATAACAATTTAATGTCGAAAAAGAAAAAAACGGATAGGAATATTCAAGGAAAAGTTCTTACAGTTTTTAAGGAAAGTCCAAAGAAATCATTCAATTATAAGCAAATAGCTGCAAAACTCAATATAAGTGACACACAGAGGAGAAATGCGGTAATTAAAGCCTTAGGCCAACTTTCATCTCAGAAAATAATTGACCAAACAGGACCGGGCAATTATATCATAAGAACAGAAAAAAAAGATTACATAGAGGGAGTTATAGAGATTACTTCTACAGGCAATGCTTATCTGCTTACTTCAGACGATCAAGAGGATGTATTTATCGCAAGAAAGAATACAAACAGATCCTTAAACGGGGATACTGTGTTGGTTTATCAAATTAAAAAATCAAAAGGAGGGAAAAGAGAAGGTGAAGTAGTTGAGGTAATACAACGAGCTACTAAAAACTATATAGGAATATTAGAAAAAAAGAAAGATTTTGGCTTTGTAAACATGAGATCTTCAAGAATGCATACTGATTTTTTTATAGAAAAAGAAGAGCTTAAAGATTATGCAGATGGCGACAAAGTGGTTGTACAGTTTAAGAGCTGGCCAAAACAAACAAGCTCCCCTTTTGGTAAAATAGTAAAATCATTAGGGAAACCCGGAGATCTAAACACCGAGATGCATGGTATTATGTTTGAATATGGCTTCCCGGAAGAATTCCCGCCCGAAATCGAAGCATTTGCACAGAATCTAAATCTTGGTATAGAAGAAAACGAGCTGGCAAAAAGAAAGGACTTTAGAAGTAAAACCACCTTTACTATTGATCCCGTTACGGCCAAAGATTTTGACGACGCCATTTCATTTATAACCTTAGAAAATGGTAAAACAGAAATAGGGATTCATATTGCTGATGTGTCTCATTATGTAAGACCCAACAGTGTTCTTGATGAAGAAGCGTATAATAGGGCAACATCTGTATATTTGGTTGACCGAGTTGTCCCAATGCTACCAGAAATATTGTCAAATGGAGCCTGTTCTTTGCGACCACATGAAGAAAAATATACCTTTTCTGCAGTATTTACAGTCAATGAAAAAATGGATATAGAACACGAGTGGTTCGGAAAAACCGTCATTCTTTCGGATCAACGATTTTCATACGAAGAGGTACAATATATCTTAGACAGTGGCGGAAAAACTGTCACAGAGGAAGTTTCACTTACAAATAAGGAATACGAGGTGGATAATGAAACATTTGAAGCCATCCAAAAACTTGATTTTTTTGCAAAAATATTAAGAAATAAAAGAATGAAAGAGGGAGCACTTTCTTTCGATCGTGTGGAAGTAAAATTCAATTTGGATCAAGAAAACAATCCTGAAAGCATTTTTTTTAAAACGTCCAAAGACGCGCATAAACTCGTTGAAGAATTCATGTTGCTTGCCAACAGACGAGTAGCAGAATATATAGGAAAACAAAAACCAAAAAAACCTTTTGTTTATAGGGTTCATGATCTTCCAGACGAAGACAAATTGACGAATTTAAAAACAATCGCTACCAGCTTAGGCTATCAACTCAATTTAGATACCCATAGAGTTAATGACTCCTTAAATAATCTATTAAAAGAAAGCCACGGCCAAAAGGAGCAACAACTTATTGATACCCTCACCATAAGATGTATGAGTAAAGCGGTTTACACGATAAACAACATTGGTCATTACGGATTAGCATTTCAATACTATACTCACTTTACATCTCCCATAAGAAGATATCCCGATGTTTTGGTCCACAGACTGATGGAGTCTTATTTGAATGGTCAGGATCAAATCAATCCGATACTGTTAGAAGAAGCCTGTGTTCATTCATCAAACAGAGAGCAATTGGCAACCAAAGCGGAAAGAGATTCCATAAAGTATATGCAAGTGAAGTTTATGGAAGACAAAATTGATCAAAGTTTTGAAGGGGTTATCTCAGGGGTTACAGAACGAGGAATTTATGTAGAAATCGTTGAGAACAAGTGTGAGGGTATGGTAAAAATATCTGAAATAAAAGGAGATTATTACGTTTACGATGAAAAACGTCACCGTCTTATAGGAGAGCGAACCCAAAAATCATATCAACTGGGCGATCCTGTAGTTGTAGTGGTCAAAAAAGCGGACATTATGAAGCGACAATTGGATTTTATTTTAGACCAAACAAAAGAATAATTATTTAATTTTATAAATAATAAACCCAAAGCATATGTTACGTTCGCTATTGTATAGCTATTTATTCCTTTCTCTTTCTTTATATTCTCAAGCACAAGAGACAAGTGCCCTATCTGAAAGAACTCTCGGATTAAACGAATTTATAAACCTCAAAATTTACTCTGGAATAGAAGTAAAGCTTATTCCTGCAAAAGAGAATAAGGTTGTAATTAGCGGAGAGGATAGAAATGATGTTGTAGCTGTAATAAAAAGAGAAACCCTAAAAATAAGGCATTCTTTAGAACATATACTCAATCCTTCTTTTACCTATGTTGAGATTTATCATACAGCAGATTTGGATGAAATTAGCTTGTATCAAGGATCAAAACTGGAGACAGACAGCACATACCGCCAAACCAGCATTTCCCTTAAAATCCAAGAAGGGTCTACGATGAATTTTCAGTTCGAAGGCGAAAAGTTAACCTCTATCATAAACTCTGGGGGTAAGTTATTCGTCACAGGTAAAGTGACCAATCACCAAACCGCAGTAAGTAGCGGAGGGTCTTGTGAAGCCGAAAATCTTCAGACAGAGCAAACAAAAGTAAGCGTTACGGCTGGAGGACTCTCTTATGTTTACGCCTCAACTTTATTAGAAGCTAAAGTTACGGCAGGAGGCATTATTAGAATTTATGGTAACCCTAAAAAGATGGTTACCAAAAAGACCATCGGGGGGCAAATTTTTGAAATGAAATAAAAAATCCCGTTTGTAAAACGGGAAGAAGAGGCATCGAGCGGATTCGAACCGCTGTACAAGCTTTTGCAGAGCTCTGCCTAGCCACTCGGCCACGATGCCATGTGGCAAAAATAGTAAAATTTTAACCTTTTTCGGTATTAGCGTTTTTCTTTTAAACGAACACAAACTTCTTTTACATCTCCACCTATAGGGGGGTTTTGTTTAGCAACAGTTACCACTACACTTTTAACCTCATTGAATCCGCTAAACACTCTATTGATGATGCGTTGGGCAACATGTTCCAGTAGTTTTGAGCGAACCAACATTTCTTCTTTGACGATGGCATTCAATTTTACATAATCTACTGCATCTTCAAGCTTGTCCGATTCAGAAGGCAAATCCATATTTCCCCCTACCGTAAGATTTACAATGTAATCGCTGCCAATTCTTTCTTCTTCCTCCATACACCCGTGAAACGCATAGACTCTGATGTTGTTTAATATTACTTTTCCCATCCTGAAGATTTCAGCAAATATATAATAACCACATTATTATATTTAATGATTAAGCCTTTTAATATCTTTGTCAAAAGTTAAGATGTCAGAAAAGCCGCTCAATTTTATTGAACACATCATCGAAGAGGATCTGAGATCGGGTCTTTCCCAAGACCAATTGAGATTCCGGTTCCCGCCAGAACCCAATGGGTATCTGCACATAGGTCACATCAAAGCCATTTGTCTTAACTTCAATTTAGGGCATCGTTACAAAGCCCCGGTCAATTTAAGGTTTGACGACACCAACCCCGCCAAAGAGGAAAGCCAATTTGTAGAGGCCATCAAAAATGATATAGAATGGTTGGGATTTCATTGGGACAAAGAATGTTATGCGTCTGATTATTTTTCTCAACTCTTTGATTGGTCTAAAATATTGATTAACAAGGGATTAGCATATGTAGATTCTCAAACATCCGAGCAGATATCCGATCAAAAAGGCACACCTACTCTGCCGGGAGTACCCAGTCCATTTCGCAGCCGTTCCGTGGAAGAAAACCTTATGCTTTTTCAAGAAATGAAGGAGGGTAAGCACGCCGAAGGGAGTCACGTACTCCGAGCGAAAATCGATATGGCTTCTCCCAATATGCTTTTGAGGGATCCTGTCATGTACAGAATTTTGTTCAAAAGTCATCATAGAACGGGAGAAGAGTGGTGTATTTATCCCATGTACGATTGGACCCACGGTGAATCGGATTATATTGAAAAAATTTCCCATTCTTTGTGTTCGCTCGAGTTCAAACCGCATCGTGAATTGTATGATTGGTTTTTAGAATCCCTTTTTCCAAAAGAGCACTTTCGCCCTAAACAAAGAGAATTTGCGCGCCTAAACCTTTCTTATACGGTGATGAGTAAAAGAAAATTAAAAAACTTAATTGACCAAGGCCATGTTACCGGATGGGACGATCCCAGAATGCCTACCATTAGTGGATTAAGAAAAAGAGGCTATACGCCCGAGTCATTGCAAAATTTTGTCAATACTGCGGGTGTGGCTAAAAGAGACAACCTTATCGATGTTTCTCTTTTGGAGTTTTGTGTTCGGGATCATTTAAATAAAATTGCTCCAAGAGTTATGGCGGTTTTGGATGCGGTGAAATTAACAATTAAGAATTATCCAGAAGGACAAACGGAATTTCTCAATGCCGAAAACAATCCTGAGGACGAAAATTCGGGCTGTAGGGACCTTCCCTTTTCGGGGAGTCTGTATATAGAAAGAGAGGATTTTAAAGAAGAGGCCAACCGAAAATTTTTTAGACTTTCCTTGGGTAAAGAAGTACGATTAAAAAACGCATACATTATCAAAGGTGAAGACGTCATCAAAGACGCTCAAGGAAATATTACCGAAATCATTTGTTCCTATGATCCCATGAGTAGGAGCGGATCAGGAACCGAAGAAAGCCAAAGAAAAGTCAAAGGAACTTTGCACTGGGTATCTATAGAACATGCTAAACCGATTACCGTAAACCTTTACGACCGATTATTTTCAGTTGAGGAGCCAGACAAAAATAAAGATGAAGATCCAACTCAATTCATTAATCCAGATTCCCACAGTGAAGCAAAGGGATACATTGAACCCAGCGTAGTAAGCGCAAAAGAGGGCACCCAATTTCAGTTCCAACGCTTGGGCTATTTTATATTAGACAGCAAAAGCGAAGGAGGGACCTTGGTTTTTAACAAGACTGTAGGCCTTAGAGATACTTGGAAAAAGAGTTAACTTATTCTCCTTTCTTTTTTAGATTTTCTTTCTTCATGGCCTCTCCAATTTGGTTGCTGGCAGTAAAAGAAGCGACCATATTATTCAACATATCACTTCCCGCTTGTGGAGAATTGGGCAATAAGATTAAATTACTGTTGGTAGCTTCTCCAATAGATTGTAAGGTATCATAATGTTGGGTAACTACAATAAGCGCAGATGCCTCTTGAGAATTGATCCCTACATTATTTAACACATCGACAGACTCTTCAAGCCCCCTTGCAATTTCCCTTCGCTGGTCGGCAATTCCTTGGCCTTGTAGCCTTTTACTTTGAGCTTCAGCCTTGGCCTTTTCAACGATCAAAATCCTTGCAGCATCTCCTTCATATTGAGCTGCAATCTTCTGGCGTTCGGCGGCATTAATTCTGTTCATGGCAGTTTTAACCTCTGCATCAGGGTCAATGTCGGTAACCAAAGCTTTGATGATATCATATCCATAATTGATCATGGCATCATTCAATTCTCCTTTTACGGCATTCGCAATTTCATCTTTCTTTTCAAATACATCGTCCAGTCTCATTTTAGGAACCACTGCCCGAACAACGTCGAAGACATACGAAGTAATTTGGTCTTGAGGAAAGTCTAATTTGTAAAAGGCATCGTAAACATGATCGGGAAGAATTTTGTATTGAACCGAAACTTTAAGCTTAACAAAAACGTCATCTTTGGTTTTGGTTTCAACGATTACATCGAGTTGTAAAACTCTCAGACTAACTCTTCCAGCAATCTTATCAATGAGTGGAATTTTAAAATGCAAACCGGGGTTGCGAAAAGCAATGAACTTTCCGAATCGTTCGATCAAAGCTGAAGTTTGTTGTTTGACAACAAACACACCCGAAAGTAAAAAGAGTACAACAAATAAGATAATTACGTAAGTAGATAAATTCATGTTTTTTTAGGTTAGTGAATAATAAAATTTTCAAGTCTTACTAAAGTTATCTCATTTCCGATAATCTCGCAAATGTTAAAAATATCAGGCCCGCTTAAATTTCCCACAATGGCCAATCGTAAACTTTGCATAATGGCTCCAAAAGGTAAGCCTTCATTTTCGTTCCATTTTTGAATACGTTCTTTCCATTCATCAACAGGAATATCCTCTTGTGCAAATCGTACGAATTGAGAAATAATTTTTTTAGGGTTGTGTTTTAGAATTTTATCCAAAACCTTCGAGTCGTATTCTTTTGGGTCTTTCCAAAAAAGCTCAGACTCTACTTTGAATTCATTCAGTAAAAATAACCGATCCCTCAGAAGGGCGTAGACGTCACTTCTCTTTTTTTCAGACCAATCGTAAGGCAGGCAATCTAATAACTCAGGAAATCGCTCTAAAATGATTTTCGGGGCTGTAATTTCCAAAAATTTATGATTTACCCACTTGGCCTTTTCAAAATCAAATTTCGCCCCCCCCTTTTGAATTTTCTCCGGGCTAAAGATTTTAATTAAATCTTCTTTTTTAAAAATTTCTTCTTCTGTTCCAGGGTTCCATCCCAAAAGCGCCAAATAGTTCATCAACGCCTCAGGCAAAAAACCTCTTTCTTTAAATCCTTCAAAATTTTCCCATTGTAGAGGATAAACAGGAAATCCCATTTTTTCCCCATCTCTTTTTGACAACTTTCCTTTTCCTTGTGGCTTGAGTATCAAAGGGAGGTGCATAAATTTCGGAGCTGTCCACTCAAACGCATCATAAATCATTTGATGCAAGGGAAGCGAAGGCAGCCATTCTTCTCCTCGTATGACATGAGAAATTTCCATGAGGTGGTCATCCACCACATTCGCAAAATGATAGGTGGGCATCCCATCCGCTTTGAGCAATATCTTATCGTCAATTTCACCACTTTGAGTTTCTATAAACCCTCTAACACCGTCTTCTACTTTTATGGCTGTGCCCCCTTCAACTTTTAAGCGAATAACATAGGGAATGGTTTGTATCAACTCTTGGGTTTTCTCCTTTTTTTGAGTCAAAGAGTTATTGAATTGCATACGATTGTGAGCGCCATATTTAAACGTTTTTTTCTGTTCTTCGTGACGGGTTCTGATTATTGATAATTCTTCGGCTGTATCGAATGCGTAATAAGCTTTTCCCTTTTCAATGAGCATTTCGATATGGTCTCTATAAATGTTTTTTCTTTCGCTTTGCCTGTAAGGGCCATATTCTCCCCCTATTGAAGGCCCTTCGTCAGGCACAAGACCACTCCAATTTAGGGCCTCTACGATATAGGCTTCGGCCTTTTCAACTTTACGATTTTGATCGGTATCCTCAATTCTGAGTATGAATTTTCCTCCTTTGCTTTTGGCAAAGAGGTAATTGTACAATGCCGTTCTTAAGCCTCCAATATGAAGCGCCCCTGTGGGACTGGGTGCAAATCTTACGCGAACACTCATTCTTTTTTTTATCAAAGATAACATCAAGGTTTACTCCAATGAAATTATTTGTTTTTTCTTTGTTCTATATTTGTAAAAAAAACCGTGGTAAGCTTTATTCACGACAACTTTCTTACTCTTCAGGAGCCTGATCTGGCCCATTGGCTCAGTAGTGTTGCCCAAAGGGAAGGCTATACTTTAGATCGGTTAGAATATAACTTTGTAGACGCCGAAACCTTATTTTCCCTTAATCAAGAGTATCTCCAGCACAATACCGACACCGATATCATTACCTTTGATTATACAGAGACAAAAGCGATTCAAGCCGAGGCCTTTATTTCTTACCCAGCATTACGTCGAAATGCCAAATTAAATGGTCAAACCATTGAAAATGAAGTCCTTAGACTATTGTCACATGCGTTGCTTCATTGTATGGGGTACAACGATAAGTCGGATGAAGAAAAGAGTACGATGCGATTAAAGGAGGAGGAGTGTATAAATTTGTTCCACGTGAAACACGGATATGTTTGAAGGAGTATACGATGTAATCGTTGTTGGGGGAGGTCATGCGGGGGCAGAGGCGGCTGCCGCTGCGGCCAATATGGGTTCAAGAACAATCTTGGTCACCATGAATTTACAAACCATTGGGCAGATGTCTTGTAATCCCGCTATGGGAGGAATTGCCAAAGGCCAGATTGTTAGGGAGATTGATGCTTTGGGTGGTTACAGCGGAATTGTGTCGGACGAGTCTGCCATACAATTCAAAATGCTTAACCGCTCCAAAGGTCCAGCAATGTGGAGCCCGAGGGTACAGTCCGATAGAATGCTTTTTGCCAAAAAGTGGAGAGATCTTTTGGAGCAGACCCAAATGCTTGATTTCTATCAAGACATGATCCAAGACATTATTGTAAACAATGGACGAATTGAAGGGGTGGTTACTTCTTTGGGGATACCCATACGTTCCAAAAGTGTGGTATTGACCAATGGAACTTTTTTGAATGGACTCATCCATATAGGGGAAAAAAATTACGGAGGCGGTCGGGCAGGCGAAAAAGCTTCAACAGGCCTTACTCAAAGCCTGGAAAATCTGGGATTTGAAGCAGGTCGTATGAAAACGGGAACCCCCCCAAGAGTGGATGGCCGTTCTCTCAACTATGAAGTGATGGAAGAACAACCCGGCGACATCAACCCTTCTAAGTTCAGTTATCTTAACACCACTCCACTCAGGCGACAGCGCAGTTGCCACATTACTTATACGAGCCCTGAGGTTCATGACCTGTTACGCACAGGCTTTGATCGTTCCCCTATGTTTAATGGAAACATACAAAGCACAGGACCGAGATATTGCCCTTCTATCGAAGACAAAATCAATCGTTTTGCCGACAAATCTCGACATCAAATATTTGTAGAACCTGAGGGGTGGGATACGGTTGAGGTTTATGTGAATGGATTTTCTACTTCTCTGCCTGAGGACATACAGTACCAAGCCTTGCGCTCGGTTAAAGGGTTTGAAAACGTCAAATTTTTTCGTCCGGGATACGCCATAGAGTATGATTATTTTCCCCCTACTCAACTAAAGAGCAGTTTGGAGACGAAATTGATCGAGGGTTTGTTTTTTGCGGGACAAATTAATGGAACTACGGGGTATGAAGAAGCCGCATCTCAGGGGCTCATGGCGGGGATCAACGCCCACCTCAAGACCCTTGAAAAAGCACCTTTTGTACTCAAAAGAAATGAGGCTTACATAGGGGTCTTGATCGATGATTTGATTACTAAAGGTACAGAGGAGCCGTACCGAATGTTTACCTCGAGGGCAGAATTCAGGACCTTATTACGCCAAGACAATGCCGATTTACGATTGACCCCCCTTTCTTATGATTTGGGTTTGGCCAAAAAAGAGCGGTTGCAAGCGGTGGAGAACAAAGCTTTCAAGACGAAGGAACTCGTTCAGTTTTTCAAAACGCAAAGTTACTTCCCCGAAGAAGTCAATCCAATTCTCGAAAAGAATGATTCGGCGACAGTTAAACAGTCCGATAAACTCAGTAAAATATTATCACGCCCCAAAATTACACGTCAACACTTGGCAAACATTCCCGCCATTAAGGCTTTTGTAGAGGAGCAAAACATTAGCGAAGAGGTTTACGAGCAGGCCGAGATTCAGATCAAATATTCCGGTTATATCGAGAAAGAAAAAACCAATGCAGAGAAACTGAATCGTTTGGATCACATCAAAATACCAGATGATTTCGATTACGAGATACTCGCCTCACTTTCACTTGAGGCTAAGGAAAAACTCAATTATATTAGACCCACCAACCTTTCGCAGGCTTCACGAATCAGCGGGATCAACCCTAGCGATATCAGTGTGCTTTTGGTGAAGTTGGGCCGTTAAATGTTCCACGTGGAACCTATGAATTCGTCAAAATCAAATAAAATATTTCAAGCTACCGACCATTTGGTGAGTGGTGAATGTTTTGACGTTTACTGGGACGATGTTCGTCAAAGGGCTTGGACAGATGTAGAACACTTAGAGTCAATGGATCTTTATTATGAATCTGCCGATTATATTTCTCATCACACCCATCCGCACTCATTGGTTCAACAACTGTATGTTGGGGCGAGAACTCTTATGTTGAATTACAAATACGCACTCCTAAAAACGCACCTTTCTCCCAAGGCCAAATTATTAGATATAGGCTGTGGAACAGGCTCTTTTCTGTCCTTTATGAAGAGTAAAGGATTTGCCGTTTTTGGTGTTGAAAACCACCCTAAAGCAAAAAGCATTTGTCTTGAAAACAACTTAGAGGTTCATTCCAATGAAGATGATATTGCTGAAGCTGGTTTTGACCTCATCACACTTTGGCATGTGTTGGAGCACCTGCCCAATCCCGAAAAGAGAATTTCTGTCTATAAAAATTTGCTTAAAGTAAACGGTCTTTTGGTCGTTGCAGTTCCCAATTTTGAGAGCCACGATCGCAATCATTACCAAGAGGATTGGGCTGCTTTGGATGTGCCGAGACACTTATGGCACTTCACCTCAACAGGATTGATAAGCGCGGTGGAGAAAATGGGTTTCGAACTGGTCAAAATAAGAACCCTGGGATTTGACGTTTTTTATGTTTGTTATCTTTCAGAAAAACAAAGAGGTAAGTCCTTTTCTTTGTTCAGGGGAATATTAAAAGGCGCTTTCTTTTCTTTAAAAGCCCTCTTTACAAAGAAGCACTCTAGTAGGGTATTTGTGTTTAGGAAACGGTCTCTTTAGTATTCAACAAGCGCGTCATGGCCAAAGCAAAATGGCTGAAAAGGATCTTCGGATTGGCGTTGCGTTCCAAATGATAGGCAGTATCCTCTAGCAATCGGACCATCGACAGCAAATTGGAACTGTGAACATAGGGAGCAAATTTTTTCATATCAAAGTCGGAGTGAATCTTTAGATCATATAACGCATCCGATTGGTAAGAGAGCAGCATGGCTTGTCGCACAAATTCCAAGGCATAACTTAGAAATGCCTTTTGTGGTTCTCTTTGAAGATCGGTGATGGCATCAGCCCATTGCATCAAATCAATAACAATGGCTTTATTTGCCCTGGCCTTAAAAGAGGCCCTGAGGCACTGAATCCATAATTCTTCAAAACGGAGGGTGTGATCTGGGGCACTAAGATCTTCCAAAACTTTTCGCCAGCTCCCTTGACTTGAGGATGCCATCGACGAAAATTCTGAGGGCACTTCCATTCTCCTCAGCCCTCTTTGGATGTCTTCAGAGCTTAAAGGAGTGAGTATTAGCTGTTGACTACGTGAGAGGAGGGTGGGCAATAGTCCTTGGGTCTGATCACAAACCAACAGAAAAAAACTATTTTTGGGAGGTTCTTCCAGCAATTTTAATAATTTATTGGAAGCACTTTCAGATATTTTTTCAGCACCAAACAAGATCATCACCTTATTTCCGCCATGGTGGGCTTTGAGAGACATCTTGTGATGCATTTTGGACACTTCTTCCACCCCAATGGTTCCTTGTTTATTGGCTCCATCCAGTTGACGAATCCAGTCTTGAGTTGAACCATAGGGATGATGTCTCACAAAATCATCCCAAAATGTTTTAAAGTCGTCAGAAACCACTTTTGAGCTACCCGTTGATGTGTTGACAACAGGATACACAAAATGAAGATCGGGATGATTCAATAATTTTTGGGAAGGAACGCCTTTTTTTTCTTCCGATTCCACCTCACCGGCTCCATAAAGTAACCCCAGGGCGGTATAAAGCGCTAAAGGCAGCCCACCAAAGCCCTTCGAATCTATAAACAACTGACAATGAGGCATTTGACCAACAGAAATCATCTTTCCCAGTTTGTCTTTTAATCGATCTTGTCCAATGATTTCGCTTGAATACATCCTTTTATAACCGTTTCAGAAGTATAAAAATAATCAATCCTTTTGGATTAAACTTTTCTCTAAATATTTATGTTTTCAATCCCGTTAAAACCTTTTGCTCAACGGTATAAAAAAAGTATTTTTGATAAAAATTTAAGTATGCAAACCTTAGTCAATCAAGACTTTTCAAACCGCAGAGTCATTGTCAGAGTAGATTTTAACGTTCCCATTGACGATCAACTTCAGGTAACCGATAGCACCAGAATTAGAGCGGCAAAGGAAACCATTGATTACATCCTCAAACAAGGAGGGAGTTGTGTTTTATTGTCTCATTTGGGACGTCCTATGGGTAAAGACCCCAAATTGTCTTTATCACACATCGTTAGCAAAGTACAAGAAGTTTTGGAGGTACCTGTAACTTTCTTTGGCGATTGTGTTGGGCAGCAAGCCGAAGCGGCTACGGCCTCACTCGCCCCAGGTTCCGTAATTCTAATGGAAAATTTGCGATATTACAAAGAGGAAACGGCTGGAGATATTGAATTTGCAAAAGGTCTTTCTAAACTAGGAGATTGCTACGTCAATGATGCTTTTGGAACGGCACACAGAGCCCATGCTTCCACTACCATTATGGCACAATTTTTTAAAGATCACAAATATTTTGGGAGACTTCTTGAAAAAGAAGTCAATGCCATAGAAAAAGTAATGAAGTCGGGAGACAAACCTGTACTTGCCATTTTAGGGGGCGCTAAGGTGTCTTCCAAAATTACCATCATTGAAAATATGTTGGATAAAATTGACCACCTCATCATTGGAGGCGGGATGGTCTATACTTTTGTGAAGGCACAAGGAGGAAAGGTGGGGCGTTCGATATGCGAAGACGACTACTGCGACTATGCCCTAACATTATTGGATAAAGCCAAAGCCAAAGGAGTCCAAGTCCATCTGCCCTCCGATGTGATCATTGGCGATGACTTTTCTAATGAAGCCAATAAAAAATCGTGTAAAGTCGATGAAATACCAGACGATTGGGAAGGTTTGGATGCGGGCCCTGAGACCCTAAAAAGCTTTCAAAAAGTAGTCATGCACTCCAAAACTATTTTGTGGAATGGACCATTAGGTGTTTTTGAATTGGAAAATTTTGCAAAAGGAACCATTGCTTTGGGAGAGTTTATTTCCGACAGTACCCAGGCAGGAGCGTTTTCGCTAGTGGGGGGGGGAGACTCTGTCGCAGCGGTCAAACAATTTGGATTTGAGGAAAAAATGAGCTATATTTCCACTGGTGGTGGTGCCATGTTAGAAAGTTTGGAAGGGAAAACATTACCTGGAATCGCTGCCCTTCAGGGATAAGCCCCAATGTTATGAAAAATGCCGCTCTTTTTCTTTTGCTGATTCTCATGGCTTCTTGCAAAGAATCAAAAACTAAATTGAGATATTTACCCGATTCCAACGCTAATCTCAATCATCTTACGGTAGTGATGCCCGAAAAGAGCTGGAACGGTTCTTTAGGAGAAAAAACCAGAGCACTTCTAGAAATCCCTTATGAGGGTTTGCCTTTTGATGAGCCACAATTTACACTCAAGTATCTCCCTCCCTCAGTTTTTACGGGTTTTGCCAGAAACAGCCGTAATGTATTATGGTTTGTCAAAGATTCTACTGCCCGATTTCAAATGATTGAGAATTTAATGGCAAAACCTCAACTGGTGGCCAAAGTTACCGGAGAAGACGACGAAGTCCAAGCGTATTTCTTAGAGGACAACATTTCACTTCTTAGAGCCACACTCACCGAAAAAGAAAGAATAGAGAAGTTGAGAAGAATCAAGAAGTCCCCAGCCAAAGAACTTGATTTACAAAAGCGTTTTCAAATCAGTTTAGTTTACCCAACGGCCTATAAAACAGTAAAAGACACCATTAATTTTGTATGGATTCAGAAAGAAATTCCCAAGGGCCATATGAATTTGATCGCCTATGCTCTTCCAGAGTCTGGCTTGCGGGGAAATGTAAAAAAGCGTATTCTTGAAATACGAGATTCTATTGGCAAAATATACGTTCCAGGAAGGTTAAAAAAATCTTTCATGATTACCGAAAAAGCCTATCGCCCCTTCATTTACAAGACCCAGAAAGAGGGGAGGCTCACCTATATCACCATAGGAACTTGGGAGGTCGCCAACGACTTTATGGCAGGCCCTTTCGTGAATTATATGATAAGGGATGAGTTGAAAAAAAGGTGGATGGTGATTGAGGGCTTCACTTTTGCACCCGCATCGAGCAAGAGGGATCAAATGTTTGAGCTCAATACCATTATAGATGCCGTAGTTTTTGAATAAACTACTTTTTGCTATCTGGCTTTACCTCAGCATTTTCCTCGTCTTCTTTGGTAGCATTTTTAAACTCCTTAATACCGCTACCCAACCCTCTCATTAATTCGGGAATTTTTCTTCCTCCGAAAAGCAAAAGTACCACGACAACTATGAGAATGATTTGTGGGGCACCGATCATACCTAATGAATAGACCATTGAATACATTGTTTCTAATTTTAATCAAATGTAAATAATTATTCAATGTAATCTAAATTTCTTTACCAGACCAACAATTTATTTTTATGGGTAAATAGTATCTTTGTTGGTAATGGCAGAAGAAAAAAAAAATAAACGCCTCTGGATTCAAAACTTATTGAATCGTTACCGCATGGTGGTTATCAACGAAACCACATTTGAGGAAAAGTTTTTTTTGAGAATTTCTCAATTTTATATCATTATCCTTCTCACTCTTGTCATAACTCTGATTGTGGTAGGATCATTTTTCTTGGTGGCCTACACTCCCCTCAAAGAGTTTATTCCTGGATACACCAGTTCGACCCTCAGGAAAGAGGCCCTCAGAAACAGTTTTTTGTTGGACTCTCTTAGTGCCGAATTTCAAAAAAAAGATCAATTCATTTTGTCCATGAAGACGGCACTTACTGGAGAAACAGAGGGAGAGCCTAGCTCTCTATCAGAGCCTGTAGGTCAAAACCCCTTGCGACTCAATTCGGAAAACCTACTGACCAAGGCAGATTCCTTGTTGCGTTTAGAAGTCCTTCAGGAAGACAAGTACAATGTAATTCCCAACGATATAGCGAATGTAAAATACTTGCTTTACCCCCCTGCCAAAGGACCGATTTCACAAGAATACGAACCCGACAAAAAACATTATGCTGTTGATGTAGTACTCAAAGAATATACCCCTATCATGGCAGTAGCAAACGGTACCGTGATTTTTTCTGAGTGGACTGCCGAAACAGGGCATGTCATCATCATCAAACACGACTATGGTTTATTGTCGGTTTACAAACACAACTCCTCTTTGGAAAAGGCTCAAGGAGATATGGTAAAAGCGGGAGAAGTAATTGCTAAAGCAGGCAATACAGGCGAATTTTCCACGGGTTGGCACCTTCATTTTGAGCTCTGGCTCAATGGATATTCGGTGGATCCCAAAAATTTCATTGATTTTTCTGATGTATTATGATAAAAAAAATAGGCGCAAAAATTTTTGCCCACCTCATTCATAAAAAAAATCAAAAGTGGATTACAAACCCCTTATCTGCTCAACAAAAAACATTTGATTTTTTGATCCAAAAAGCCAAAGAAACAGACTTTGGCAAAGATCACCATTTTCACAAAATTAAAAACTATAAGGATTTTCAATCTTTGGTTCCGGTTAGGGATTATGAGGGATTGAGACCTTATGTCGATAAAATGTTAGCCGGCAATTCCTCGGTACTGTGGCCTGGAAAACCACTCTATTATGCAAAAACCAGCGGCACCACCTCGGGTGCCAAATACATTCCTCTTACCCAAGAGTCTATGCCTACCCACATAGTAGCGGCTCGAGATGCCATGCTCAATTATATTCACGAAACAGGAAAAACAGATTTTGTAACCGGTAAGCAAATTTTTCTTCAAGGCAGTCCAGCGCTCAATACAGACACGGCCAATATCATTGGAAGACTTTCAGGTATTGTGGCCCATTATGTTCCGAAATATTTACAAAAAAACAGAATGCCCTCCTGGGAGACCAACTGTATCGAAGATTGGGAAACCAAAGTAGATGCTATAGTAAACGAAACCCTACCCGAAAATATGACCCTGATTGCGGGGATTCCCTCCTGGGTACAAATGTATTTTGAGAAGTTAATTGAAAAGACCGGACAACCGGTAGGAAGAATTTTCCCAGAGTTTTCATTATTTGTATATGGAGGAGTTAATTTCGAACCCTACCGTCCTATGTTTGAAAAATTAATAGAAAGAAGAGTAGACAGTATTGAACTTTTTCCTGCTTCGGAAGGATTTTTCGCCTATCAGGATTCCCAAAAGGACAAGGGCCTATTGTTATTGCTCAACAATGGAATATTTTATGAATTTATAAAAGCAGCAGATTTTGGAGATAAGGATTCAAAAAGACATACCCTAGAGGAAGTGGAATTGGGGGTCAATTATGTCTTGATTTTGTCGACTACTGCTGGGCTTTGGGCGTACAATATAGGAGATACAGTCCGATTTGTCTCTTTAGCACCGTATCGATTGGTAGTAACCGGCCGGATTAAGCACTATATTTCTGCTTTTGGGGAACATGTAATTGGCAAAGAAGTAGAAACTGCCATGCAAATGGCGTGTAACGAGACTCAGGTTCAGGTTAAAGAATTTACAGTTGCCCCAAAAATTGATCCAGAGAAAGGCCTTCCCTATCACGAATGGTTTGTAGAATTTCAAAATCCGCCGGTGAAGATGGACGAATTTATCCACAAACTGGATCTTGCCATGCAGAAACAAAACGTCTATTATGAAGATTTGTTGAAAGGAAAGGTCTTAAGAACTTTGGTGATTCGTTCGGTGGCTTCTGGAGGGTTCAAAGATTATATGAAAAGTATTGGAAAACTCGGAGGACAAAATAAAGTCCCACGACTGGCCAATGACAGAACAATTGCCGATAAACTTCCTTTAAAATAATCGATGTATAGCAATCACTCACACGATAAGCGATTCCAAAAAACCTTAGATTTTTTGAATCGATACATCGATCCAAAATCATCCATTTTAGATTTAGGAGTTGCAAACCCGCTGTCTGAATTGATGCAGGATCAAGGTCACGAGATAGAGAACACTCTTGGTCAGGACTTAGACGAAGACCAGAGTCAGTTGATCAACTCTAAAGCTAAAGTGGCTACTGCTTTCGAAATATTAGAACATTTGCTTTCTCCTTATCAAGTTTTAAAAAGTATAAAAGCAGAACAACTCATTGTGAGTGTCCCTCTTAAGCTTTGGTTTGCCAGTGCTTATCAAAGCAAAACGGATCGTAGAGATCGACATTATCATGAATTTGAAGACTGGCAGTTGGATTGGCTTTTGGAAAAAACAGGCTGGAAAATAATGGCAACTGAGAAATGGGTCAATCCTCCTCAGTCTTTTGGCTTCCGATCCATACTGAGGTATTTTGTGCCCAGATATTATATCGTTTATGCCGAAAAAAAAATGCATAAAGCTTGAAAATCTATATTGTCATACCCGCACACAATGAGGAGAAAAGCATTGCCAAAACCCTACAATCGCTGGTCAATCAACAACTCAAACCTTCCAGATTGGTTGTGGTCAACGACCACTCACAAGATCAAACAGCAGAAATCGCAAAGGATTTTGCTGAAAAATATTCTTGGATTGAGGTGGTCGATAAAACGTCATCAGACCTACATCTTCCGGGGACAAAAATTGTCGAAGCCTTTTATAAAGGCTATGAGCTTTTGGACGATCAATACGACATCATTTGCAAATTTGACGCCGATATGGTTTTCGAAGAGGATTACTTGATGCAGTTATCGGTTCACTTTGGCGAAAATAAAAATTTAGGAATGGCCGCAGGACAGTGCTATATCGAAAAGGGCAACCAATGGATACTGGAAAATCTCAATCGAGAGGATCACATCAGAGGATCATTGAAAGCCTATCGAAAGGATTGCTTTATCGAAATTGGAAAAATTGCAAAATCGATGGGTTGGGACACATTAGATGAGCTATTGGCCCAATACTATCATTGGGATATATTGGTGGATCCAGCATTAAAAGTAAAACACCTAAAACCAACGGGTTTTAATTACAGCCCAGGGACTGCTCGTTTACAAGGGGTGGCCACTTATCGAATGAGATTAGGGCTCGTTCTTACTGCTATAATAGGATTCAAACGTGCTTGGGTAATGAAAAAACCAGGGCTTTTTTTCAGTTATATAAAAGGATATTTTCAAGCCAAAAGAGAAAAGCTATCATTTATAGCCGATTCGAAACAAGGAAAGTTTTTGAGAAATCACAGATGGAAAGGGATTTTCCAAAGGTTTAAATTAAAATAACACACACTTAAGTATATTTGTTTTCTATGAAAAATTTGAACATACTGGTATTGGGCAGCGGAGGAAGAGAACACACTTTTTGTTGGAAACTCGCTCAAAGCAAAATCAAGCACCGACTATTTGTAGCGCCTGGAAATGCGGGTACGTCAAGATTAGCAACCAATTTAGAGATAGGCGTTAATGATTTTGAAGCACTCAAAGATGCTGTCATTCAAAATAATATAGATTTTGTAGTTGTGGGGCCTGAGGATCCATTGGTCCACGGCATCCATGATTTCTTTCTCAACGATGCACAGTTAAAAAAAATTCCCGTCATCGGACCCCAAAAGTGGGGAGCCACACTCGAAGGAAGCAAAGAATTTGCCAAGGCTTTTATGAGTAGGCACAATATACCCACAGCACAATACGGAAGTTTTACTGCCGAAACCCTTCAGGAAGGGTATGAATTTTTAGAGCAAATGAACGCTCCTTATGTGCTCAAAGCAGATGGTTTGGCTGCCGGAAAAGGGGTGCTGATTATTGACAATTTGGATCATGCCAAGAAGGAACTATCTAATATGCTCGTACATCAAAAATTTGGCAAAGCATCTTCCAAAGTAGTTGTCGAAGAATTTCTCAGTGGAATTGAGCTTTCCTGTTTTGTTTTGACCGATGGGACCCACTATATAACACTACCTTTGGCCAAGGACTATAAGCGAATAGGTGAAGGAGACACAGGATTAAATACAGGGGGGATGGGAGCCGTTTCTCCAGTCCCTTTTGCAGACGAAAAGTTTGTTAATGCCATTCAGGAAACAATCGTAAAACCTACTATGGAGGGACTCAAAAAAGATAAAATTCCCTATGTTGGTTTTGTTTTCATTGGTTTAATTCGCGTAGGAGATGCTCCTTTTGTCATCGAATACAATGTAAGAATGGGCGATCCCGAAACTCAGGTGGTTTTACCCCGAATCAAAAACGACCTGGCAGAACTATTATATGCCACTGCCATGGGTAAACTTGCCGAGGTAGAACTTATTGTTGACCCTCAAAGCGCAACTACAGTGGTGGCCGTTTCTGGAGGGTATCCTCAAGCATACGAAAAAGCAAAAAGAATAGACGGATTGCCTTCGACCTCCAATACTATGGTGTTCCATGCCGGGACAACCCTTCAAAAAGGAGAAATTTTCACCAACGGAGGAAGGGTTTTGGCCGTCACATCCTTGGGAGACGATCACAAAGAAGCCGTTCAAAAATCATACGAGCTTATGGAAAAAATAAGTTTCGAAGGAATGTATTTCCGAAAAGATATTGGATTCGATCTATAAAAAAGAATGAGCAGAAGGATCTTTATTTTCCTCTCCACTTTTGTCGAATTGTCGCAATTGGTTGATCCAATAAACAGCAGCGACAAATCCTATCGTTAAAAAAACAAATGTCACTCCATTGGCCAACCACCAACTGAAAGATTCAAGCTGAGTTAGCATTTGGTAGGGCATAAATAATAGCTCGTTAAACAAACTGGCTATGGCTTCAAAAAAATTTTTCATTAGGAGCACTTTAATTATATTGCAAAAGTAATAAAATAGGGAATGATAGTAAAGATATTTAAGACAATTGGTTCGAGAACCTACCTAATATCTCTCATTCTTGTCATTTTTGCTGTATTTTTTTCTTTTTTATATGTGGGGGGTATGAATTGGCCCTCCATTTATTGGACGGAAATATTTTGGAATATTGGCCTTATAGTTTTATCCATGTGGCTGATTACCGCACAAGAAATCAAAATTAAAGGAAGAAAGTTTGACGGGATCCACCTCATCGCTTTCCCCGTTATTTTTCTTTTTTCCCCGTTTCCATTCCAATTAGAAGCATTCCCTGCAATTCTTTTATTTTTATTGATTTATGGCCAGTTTGCTTTTATTCAATCTCTTCATTCTAAGAACTCAGAAAAGGGGATTCTAGACCTTTCCCTTATCATATCCATAAGCATACAATTCAACATTATTTTTGCGGTTTTCTTCTTCCTCCCTGTTATGGTTATACTCCTAAAAGGCCTCAAAGACAATAAACATCTCATGGCTTTATTATTACCAATAGCATTGATTTCTTTCATTTTTAGGGCTATAATAAACGTTTTTCCCTCAATTATGTCGGATTTAACAACCCCCTCTGTTCAATGGGATATATTAAGCGTCCAGGCTCTTTCTATTGAAGAAAGGGTTTGGTTGGCCTTGCTCATCATTTCGGGTTTAATTTGCATTTTTAGATTTCCGAGAAGGTCGAGAAAGTTTGCTTTTCCTGAACTGTATTCAGGCTTTCTATACATGACCTTTTGGCTTTTTTTTAGTATGGCATATGAAGTATTAGTTTTGAAATCCGGAGAGGGACCTTGGTTTTTTAGCTTTATTCCAGTCGCGTATTTTTTTGGGGTTTTGCTCGAAAATATTTCATCCGATTTTATGAAAAACACATTACTAACCTTTTTGTTTTTTGGAATCATTCTTTTCAAACTTTTTCTACCTTAGAATTATATTTGGAGAATTGCCTTTTCCAAACCAAAAACATTAATGATCAAATTGTATCTTCGTTCCAACGAAAAAGACAAACATGAGCCAAAATACTTCAAGTCAGATTTCCATTAAAATTTTCAGAGAAAGTATTGATAAATATCACCTTATAGATGAGGTAGATCAAGTATTTGAGAACCCATACCCCACCGATTCATTAGAATATTTATTGTATCGGAAAAACTGGATTGACACCGTACAATGGCATTATGAAGACCTCATCAGAGATCCAGAAATTGATCCAGTTGAAGGCATGAAACTCAAAAGATTGATTGACGCTTCCAATCAAGATCGCACGGATACAGTAGAATTCATCGACAGCTATTTTCTCCACCAATACAAAGACACAACTGTGCAAAAGGATGCAACGGTAAATTCCGAAAGCCCTGCTTGGGCATTAGACCGACTCTCTATTTTGGAATTAAAAATTTACCATATGGAAGAAGAAGCAAACCGCCAAGAAGCCAGCGAATCGCATCGGAAAAAATGCCATGCCAAACTTCAAGTACTGCTCTCCCAAAGAGAGGATCTCAGTTTGGCCATAGATCAACTCCTCGAAGACATTGCAACTGGATCCAAATACATGAAGGTGTACAAGCAAATGAAAATGTACAACGATGAGGACACCAACCCTGTGTTGTACAAGGACAAATCATAGACAGCGATGAAAGACCCGCACCTGCTGTTAATTCGATTTTCTGCTTTAGGAGATGTAGCCATAACAGTTCCGGTGATAAGGGCTCTTTACCAAACCTACCCCAATCTCAAAGTTACTTTTGTAAGTCGACCTCATGGAGCTCCATTATTTCAAGAATTTAGAAACTTTCATTTTTACCCAACCGATTTCAACAGCCGTCACAAGGGCATAAAAGGGATTTGGACTTTATTCAAAGAACTCAAGAAAATTCCTTTTACTGCGGTAGCAGATTTGCACAGTGTTTTGCGGACACATCTCCTTACATTTATCTTTAGATTTCACGGCTACAAGGTCAAAACCATTGACAAAGGGCGGCGAGAAAAAAGAGCACTCGTACGAAGAAAAAGTAAAAAGTTTCAACCCCTTACCCCAACCGTTTATCGTTATGCAGATGTCTTTAGGAGATTAGGCTTTCCTGTTTCCTTGGATCAACATGAGTTTCCCGAAAAAAAAGAACTCTCACAGAAAATTTTACCCTTTCCTCAAACCAACGAAAAAAAATGGATTGGAATTGCTCCTTTTGCGGCACACAGGGGCAAAATGTACCCTCTTGATCTTATGCAGCAAGTAATCAATTTCATACAAAAAGAGCACCAGATTTTTCTTTTTGGAGCAGGTGAAAAAGAAAAGGAACTTTTGGAGGTGTGGGAAAAAGCGTTCACCAATGTATTCAGTTCGGTTGGAAAAATTAATCTAAGGGAGCAAATAGATCTTATGGCCCATTTGGATTTAATGATTTCTATGGATTCTGCCAATGGACATTTGGCAGCCAATACGGGAATTCGGGTACTCACCCTTTGGGGCATGACCCATCCCTTTTGTGGATTTTCTCCCTTCAATCAACCGCCAAATCACGCCCTTATATTGGACAGAAACAAATTTCCCTTAATTCCTACTTCGGTTTACGGAAACAAGATTCCGAAGGGTTATGATGAAGCTTTCAGATCTTTAGATCCTAAAAAAGTCATTGAAAAAACGTTGTCGTTACTGCAATAACAAACCTTAAACATCATCGTAATCCACCACCAAATGATCGCTAGTGGGATGGGCTTGACAGGTTAAAATCAATCCCTCCTCGATTTCCTGATCGGTAAGAATTTGATTTGAGGCCATGGCGGCACTTCCAGATTTGATACGGGCAATACAACTCGAACAAACGCCCCCTTGGCAAGAATAAGGGACATCCAGTTTGTTTTGAAGGGCAGCCTCTAGAACGCTTTTCCCTGCTGTGTTTTCAATTTTGTGTGTAAGCTCATCATAGATGATTTCTATAGACGCAGTTTTGTTTTCACCGTTTATTTCTTCCACTTCAGAAGAGGAAGTAAACAATTCAAATAAAACATCCGCTTTCTCGACCCCACTTGCCGTCAAAGTATTCGATACTTTTTCTATCATTTTTTCCGGTCCACAGAGGTAGAATTTATCTGCGATTTTCTCCATCTGCTTTAGGGCATTTTTTACGACACCCGGTTCTATACGTCCAAAAAGACTTCCGTCCACATTGGCGCGACTGAAAACCCACTGAATGGTAAGACGACCTTCAAATGTATTTTCTAAAGCTTTCAATTCTTTGTAAAACATACTATCCTCTGGAGTTTTATTCCCATAAACCAGATGAAAACGGTTTTCGGGATGATCCAAAAGCATGGTTTTCAGAATGGACATAATGGGCGTGATCCCACTTCCAGCAGCAAATGCAGCGAGTGTTTGGGCCTCGTCTTTAGATTTGTAACGAAACCGACCCTCGGGGGGGGCAACCATCAAACGCTCTTTTTCTCCCAAAGATCGATTGGCATAAGTCGAAAAAATACCTTCTGGAACTTCTTTGATGCCCACCTGTAATCCTTCATCTTCAGCACTACAGATCGAATAGGACCTTCTCACAAGATTTTTGTTTATATTAGCTTCCAAAGTCAGGTATTGCCCCGCTTCAAATCTAAACCTTTCTTTTTCTTCATCGGAGACCTCAAAAGAAATTAAAACAGCATTTGGAGTATTTTTGGTGATTTTTGAAATCACAAGAGGATGCATCTCTGGCATAGCTTATTTTATTTGCAAAGTTATTTTAAAAAAAAACAATGACAATATTAAAGTTTTGGCAGCTTGAATTTAAGGCGTTTTTTAGAGCTCCTCAGTGGGAAGTTGCAGCCATTGCAAAAATTTTCATAGGGCTCATGGTTCTGTTCATGTTTATGTATCTTATGGCTTTGGGTCCTGGCATTTATTACATTTTGAAAAAAATGTTTCCGAATCATTCGACCATAGATTTAATCAATCAAGGAGTGTTTTTTTTGTTCCTGATTGAATGCGTCGCGCGCTTTTTTTTCCAACAACCCCCTTCAACTCACATTCAATCGTGGATTCTCTTGCCGATTAAAAAGAGAACCCTACTCAACAACTTGTTGCTCCGCTCTCTATTAAGTCCTTATAATTTCACCCCTTGGTTGCTGTACCTTCCCGTTGCAGTCGTAAGGGTGATCGAAGGAACTTTTTGGACGACTTCAGGAACGTGGTTTATTCATCTTTTATGCATTACGTTGATCTTGAATTATTTGATACTGTTGGTCAATAAAAGCAATCGCTTTTTTATTTCGATACTTATTTTGACCGTATTGGGAGTTGGACTCGAGTTTTATACCGATTTTTCTCTAACCAAAACCTTTGCCCGTGGAATAGAATGGTTAGAGCAAAATCCGATTTCATTGTTAGTCACCTCAGCTATTCTATTTTTAATGTACAAGCTTGCTTATCAATATTTAAGGGCACGTTTTTATTTAGACTTGGGCTTGGCCAAAAAACCCGAAAAAGTAAGGCAATTAGGCTTTGCTTTCTTGGGGGGCTATGGGAGATTAGGGGCTTTTTTGAAAAACGATTTAAGACTTCTTTTTCGCAATACAAGACCCAAACAAGATCTCTTAGTTTCATTTATGTTCCTTTTCTATGGACTGCTCTTTTTTTCGATGGAGATGTACAACACCAATTCGATAATATTAGTTTTTGCTTCCGTCATGATCACAGGGGGATTCTCCTTCACTTATGGTCAAAAAGTTCCTTCATGGGACAGCGAATACTACGCATTGTTGATGACCCAAAACCTCACTTATCGAGAATATTTGGATTCAAAATGGTGGCTTATGGTCGTTTTTGTAATGATCTCTTTGATCGTATCTACCTTTTATCTTTTTTTTGGATGGAATATTTTTCTTTACGTTGTGAGTGGAGCCCTTTACAATATGGGAATAGGGTGTTATATCAATCTTTATTCAGGAGCGTACTATCACCTGCCCATAAAACTTAACGTCAAGGCAGGAGCATTTGCCAATTCTAAGGCATTCAGCCTTACCCAGCTGTTGTTTACGATCCCTAAATTGGGCCTACCTGTATTGATTTTCTTTATGGCAGATTTTTTTATGGGTGAATCTGCCGGTTTCTTGGCGCTATCGGCATCCGGTATTTTAGGGATGGTTACCAAGAAGTATGTTCTCAACCATATCGCTAAAATTTATAGTCATAGGAAGTATAAAACCATTGAAGCATTTTTAAAAAATTAAACCGATGATTCAGATTGAAAAGCTCTCCAAAAAATACGAAGACAAAGAAGTCCTCAATATCGATCAATTGACCATCCAAAAAGGAGAAAGTTTTGGATTGGTAGGCAATAATGGCGCAGGAAAAACCACTCTTTTTAATCTCATCTTGGATCTTATTAAACCCAATGAAGGACAAGTAATCAACAATAGTATTACCGTAAACAAAAGCGAAGATTGGAAAAAACATACTTCAGCATTTATAGACGAAAATTTTCTCATAGGCTATCTCACTCCCGAGGAATACTTTTATTTTGTAGGAGAGTTGAGAGGGGTGAAAAAATCTCAAGTGGACAGTTGGCTTCTGCAGTTTGAAGGATTTTTTAAGGGTGAAGTCTTAGGTCAAAAGAAATACATTCGCAACCTCTCCAAAGGAAATCAAAAAAAAATAGGATTGATCGCTGCTTTTTTGGGCCATCCAGAGTGTGTGATATTAGACGAACCTTTTGCCAATCTTGATCCCAGTTCTCAAATTCGTTTTAAAGAAATTGTAAAAAAGCATATTGAAAACACGACTACTACCTTTTTGATTTCCAGTCACGACCTAAACCATATTACCGAAGTTTGTAATAGGATTGTTTTATTAGAAAAAGGGGTAGTCCTAAAAGATCTAACCACCGATTCAGATACTTTTGCGAAATTGGAGTCCTATTTTAAGACTTAAAAATACTAAATCAATGCTTTTTGAGTTATAAGTATAAACTTTTTCCATTGCAAAAGGCAATACATTTTTGGACAGGGGGAATGATGGTCATGCTATTGTTTTGGGGCTGTTCTACACAAAAAAACAAAATGCTCAATCGGGGATATCATTCCCTAAACACCAAGTACAATGTCCTCTTCAATGGGCAGGAAGCCTTTAAAGTGGGCGAATCCATTTTGGAGCAAGCCCACGACGACAATTTTTTCGAGCTTTTGGAAGTGGAGCCTATAGCCATTAACGGAGAGCGAATGGATCAAACGACCATAGTGCCAGGGTTTGACCGAGCCGAAGAAAAGGCTGTCAAAGCCATCCAAAAGCATTCCATGAACATCAATAACATTCAGCGCAACAACAAAATAGACGAGGCCTATCTTCTTTTGGGAAAATCACGCTATTTTGACCGACGCTTTTTCCCGGCCTTGGAAGCGTTTAATTTTTTGTTGGAAAATTATGCCGACAAGAACACCTACATAGAAGGGAGAATATGGCGTGAAAAAACCAATATTCGTTTGAGAAACGATCAGCTTGCTATAAAAAATCTCAGAAGTTTGGCCCGATCGATTACTCCAAAAAGTAAATTCCACAGTTCAGCCAATGCCACCCTTTCACAAGCTTTCATCAATACCCAGCAGTTGGACTCTGCCCTTTATTACATCCGAAATGCCGCCCTTTCTGCCAGAAACAATCACGACAAAGGGCGTTACTATTTTTTGACAGGCCAACTCTATGAAAACCTTAAGCAACCCGATTCCGCACTTTGGGCTTTCGAACAGGTTGTGGGCTTGAAGCGAAAAACCAACCGCAAATATTGGATTAATGCACAAATCAAAAGACTCCAAATCAGAAGCATTCAGGACAGTATCGATCCTATAGAGTCCTTTAATAAACTCGCTAAAGATTTTGAAAACTACCTTTTTGATCATTCGATCAATCGCGCTATAGGAATCCACTATTTTCTGCAAAAGCAAGACAGTCTTGGCGCATACCATCTCCATCAATCCTTAAAGTCGGAAAACATAGACTTCCCCACCAAAAAAGCCAATTACCGAGATTTGGCTGACTTTAATTTTGCCAGAGGCCAATACGTACTTACGGGTTCTTACCTCGATAGCCTTCTCACAACTTTACCCGATGAAACCTTAGTCAAAAGGAGAACACAAAGAGAAAGAGACAACCTCGACGACGTAATCAAATACGAAGGAATCATTAAGGCAACAGACAGTTTGCTGTACCTCACCTCTCTAAATAAATCGGCTCAAATAGAGTATTTCCAAAATTACATCCAAGAGAAACAGACACGCGCATTGAGAGAAATATCTACAGAAGAAAAAAGTGCTTTTCCCTTTTTTGGCAAATCTTCAAAAGCCAACGCCTTTTACTTTTATAACCCCAAACTTGTGATACAAGGACAACAAAAATTCCTCTCCACATGGGGCGATCGACCCAATACAGAGAATTGGGCCATTGCTGCAGTCATTCGTTCTGTGCGCGAAGAGTCCAATAATGTTCAAGAAAATGAAAAAGAGATCGCGAAGACCTTTTTTGTTGAAAAACCCGAAAACTATGTCAATGCATTACCCCAAACGGACCAGGCAATCGATAGCATTAAAAAACTTAATCAAAATGCTTACCTACAAGTTGGGATGATCTATAAAGAGAGTTTTAAAAACAATGAGCTGGCAAAAGATCGACTCAAGCACTTGCTCACTCTTGACCCTCCCGATGAAATGGCTGCCCCTGCACTTTATCATCTCTACAAAATAAATGAGAAAGTAAACCCCAAAACCGCAGAGCACTATTTTAACACCATTGTTTTGTCCTATCCCGATTCTCCTTTTAGCAAAATACTCAGTAATCCCGAAACATTTAATCAATCGGATTTTCAAACTCCTGAAACCATTTATAAGAATCTACTCGAAATTTATAATAATGGCGATTTTGATGAACTTACCGACAAAGCCGAATCTTTTCGAGTACTGCTAAGTGGAACCACCGTACAACCCAAATTCGATCTTTTGATGGCCAATTTCGAAGGCCGATTAAAAGGGAGAGTAGTATGGGAAAATGCATTAAAAAAACTTTCTTTAAAATATCCCAATTCTCCAGAGGCATTAAGGGCACAACAAATGATAGAGCTTATTCAACCGACCGATTCCATCGAAAAAGAAAGCAAGGTATATTTGAATTACAAATGGATTTTCACATTTGAGGTCAAAGACACCACTTCCTTGAAGATAACCAAAACCAAACTGGAGCAGGCTCTGAAAGAAATCCCCTACACCCGATGGTTTTTATCGGAAGACCGTTTTGATCAAGACCAAATTTATTTGGTATTGCACGGAATCAGGAGCAGGAGAGAACTCAATGAGTGGAAAAAGATTTTCGAAGAAAGAGAAGACGAATTATTAAATATAAATAATTTTGTAGTTTTATCTGTCGACTACAAAAACATGTTGTTAAACAAAACACCCTTTACCCATGAAAAATAACGAGATTAATGGCCATTACAGTCGCCTTGAAAAATCTACCTCTGTAAACGGTGATATAGTTTCTGAAGGAGATTTTAGAATAGATGGAACTTTAAATGGATCATTGAAAACCAAAGGAAAAGTTGTGATCGGTAAGGAGGGTTCTGTCAAAGGAGAGGTAGCTTGCTCCAACGCCGATGTAGAAGGCACCATCAATGGAAACTTGAATGTATCAGGCATATTGAGTCTCAGGTCTTCAAGCGTTATCGAAGGGGATGTGGTCATTGGCAAATTGATTGTCGAGTCTGGCGCCACGCTCAACGCCACTTGTTCCATGAATAAAGAGGGGAACAAAGGCGACCTTAAGTTCCTTAAAAAGTCGGACGATACCCATGAAAAAACAGCCTAGAAATTGGCTGGTTTTTTCTGGACTGGCCTTCCAAATAGGAACAGTCATGTACCTCATGATATCTCTTGGCAGTTGGATTCAACAAAAATGGGACATTGCTTCAAAATGGCCCACTCTTACTACCTCTACAATAGGACTGGTGTTGGTTGTACTACTGATCAATAAACAAGGTAATAGAAGGTAAATCTGTGATTTCTACTGTGGTTAGATTTTCGATAAAGCTTTTTTTGTCCATGGCAATTTTATTTTGGATTCACTTCCAAATAATTGACCACTTTGGACCCTCGCTCTCAAAGGATCTATTAGTCGTATGCTATATTTTCAACACTTTTGCTGCATTAGCTTTTCTTATTTTACTCCTTTGGGTTTCCCAACAGAGCCCTACTCTTTTGGGATGGATTTTTCTAATGACAAGCGGGTTAAAGTTTTTATTATTTTACGCTTTTATTTATCCGAGCTTTCACGTTCATGGACTTGAACCCAAGCAAGGATTTTTTATCTTTTTTATTCCTTACACAGTCGCATCAGTCATAGAAATCCGCCAATTGATAAAAATTTTAAATCAAGAAGCGTGATTTTTTTGAAAACTAAAAAATATATTTTAAAAGTATTTTATTTAAAAGTCTAATGGCTTACATTTGCACGACTAATAAAACTATAAGTTTGTTGGCCATTATGCCCAGAGGATTGCACCTTTTTTTAATCAGCCTTTTACTGTTTTCATACAGTACTTTAAGCGCAAAAGAATCCAACACCAAAGAGAGCGGCCAATCCAACGACCTCAAATCTGAAATAAAAGCCTACATCCTCCATCACCTTGAGGACTCTCACGACTTCAACCTTCTATCGTACAAAGACAAGTCAACCGGCGAAAAGGTTTACATAGGGGTGCCCTTGCCTGTTATTCTCTGGGATGAAGGTTTAAAGGTTTTTTCCTCTTCACAATTGAAACATGGGAAAAGCATTGTCCAAGCTGGGGGGAATCATTACAAACTTTACCACGGAAAAATATACAGAACCGATGCCCAAGGGACCATCGATTATGATGATCACCAACACCCCTCCAACATTAAGCCGATTGACTTTTCGATCACAAAAAATGTTATTTCTATTCTTTTTACGGCCCTCCTCATGTTTCTATTGTTCAGCAGTTTAGCAAAATCCTACAAACAGAATGGGATGATCGCTAAAGGAGTGGGACGCTTTTTTGAACCCATTGTGATTTATGTAAGAGACGAAATCGCCATACCCAATATAGGGGAAAAACATTACCGAAGATTTATGGGTTACCTTTTGACCTTATTTTTCTTCATATGGTTTTTGAATCTTTTAGGCCTAACTCCCTTGGGGATTAATGTTACAGGAAACATTGCCATTACCTTTTGCTTGTCCTTAATTACCTTTGTCATCACCATTTTAGTTGGAAAGAAATATTATTGGAAGCACATTTTTTGGATGCCAGGCGTGCCATGGCCGATGAAAATCATTTTGGCTCCTATAGAACTCTTAGGGGTGATCATCAAACCCTTTTCATTAATGATTCGTTTGTATGCCAATATATCGGCAGGTCATATTGTTTTGATGAGTTTGATCGCCCTTATTTTTATATTTAAAAACTGGATAGGGTCCAGCCTTTCATTTGTATTGGCTTTTTCCATATCCATCATCGAAATATTGGTTGCCCTTTTGCAGGCATATATCTTTACGGTATTATCGGCTTTATATTTTGGTTTTGCCGTTGAAGAACACGATGAAAATGAGGATCACTAACAATAAAATGTATAATTTAAATCAATAGTTAATTATGGAAATTCCAGCAATAGTAGGAGCAGGTTTAGTAGTAATCGGAGTAGGTATCGGTATTGGATCTATCGGAAGAGGAGCCATGGAGGCCATCGGTCGCCAACCTGAGGCTACAGGAAAAATTCAAACGGTAATGCTTATCGCAGCAGCCCTTGTCGAGGGAATTGGTTTTGCGGCATTGTTTGCGGTCTAAAACAACTCGTGTTCATCAACCCATCAACGGTAGGACTATTGCTTGGGTTAAAATCTTTTAAGGATGGAAAAATTAATCAATGAATTTTCATTTGGTCTGTTTTTTTGGCAGCTGTTCATTTTTATAGGTCTTGTTTTACTTTTAAAAAAGTTTGCTTGGAAACCTATCTTGGACACCGTCAATGAAAGAGAGACTTCTATAAAAGAGGCCATCAATGCAGCTGAGGAAGCCAAAAAAGAAATGGCTTCCATACAAGAAGACAACCAAAAAATTTTGAAAGAAGCCCGAGCAGAACGCGAAGCCCTTTTGAAAGAAGCCCGTTCAGCTGGAGCCGATATTGTTGCCCAAGCCAAAGCAGAGGCCAAGTCTGAAGCAGACAAAATCATTGCTTTAGCTCAAGAATCCATTCAAAATGAAAAACGTGCCGCTCTCAATGAGCTCAAAAATCAGGTGGCACAAATTTCTTTGGATATAGCCGAGAAGGTAATTGATACAGAATTGGCCAGTAAGGACAAACAAGCCCAACTGGTGGAGAAACTCATCAAAGACGCTTCTTTATAAAATTACACTATGAAAACAGGTAGAGCCTCTATCAGATACGCAAAAGCCCTTTTGGAATTCGCCATCGACAACCAAAAGGAAAATATGCTCGTTGAAGAAATGCAGAACGTCCTATCGATCATGGTCAACCATCCTGATCTGGATGAAGCGTTGAACAGTCCTGTTTTACCCAGCTCTATCAAGAAAAAGATCGTCGCGGAAATTTTCCCCAACGCATCAGAGATGCTCAACAAGCTTTTGGATTTGCTTTCCAAAAACAGAAGGGAAGGCATCCTGGGAGGTGTAGCACACCACTATATAGAGCTGTTCGACAAACACCAAGGGAAAGTAGTCGCCACTGTTACTACTGCGGTTCCCCTTACTCCAGCTTTGGAAAAAGAAATGCTCCATAAAGCAGCGTCCTTGACTCCTTTAAAAGTAGAATTAAAAAATACAGTTGATCCTTCCCTAAAAGGAGGATTCATCCTCAGAGTAGGAGATTTACAATACAACGCAAGTATTGCAGATCGACTGGAGGCCTTGAGAAGAGAAATGATTACATCCTAATTCAGAAAAAAAGAAAATATGGCAGATGTAAAGCCCGCTGAAGTTTCAGCAATATTAAAAAATCAATTGGCAGGTTTTGAAGCCACCGCTTCTTTAGACGAAGTGGGTACGGTACTCCAAGTAGGAGATGGAATTGCCAGAGTTTACGGTCTTACCCATGCTGAGTACGGCGAATTGGTAACCTTCGAAAATGGAATAGACGGAATGGTCTTGAACCTTGAAGAAGACAATGTTGGGGTGGTATTATTAGGACCCTCCAAAGAAATTAAAGAAGGAGACACCGTCAAGCGAACCAAGAAAATTGCTTCCATCAATGTAGGAGAAGGCATTGTAGGTCGAGTGGTGGATACACTCGGTATTCCCATCGATGGAAAAGGACCTATTGAAGGGGATACTTTTCAAATGCCTTTGGAGCGAAAGGCCCCGGGAGTTATTTTCAGACAACCTGTAAATGAACCCTTACAAACGGGAATCAAGTCCATCGACGCCATGATTCCTGTGGGAAGAGGACAAAGAGAATTGGTGATTGGTGACCGTCAAACCGGGAAGACTACCGTTTGTATCGATACCATTCTCAATCAAAAAGAATTTTACGATGCAGGAGAAACGGTGTTCTGTATCTATGTGGCCATAGGACAAAAAGCTTCTACAGTAGCTGGAATTGCAAAAATTTTGGAAGACAAAGGTGCGTTGGCCTATACAACTATTGTAGCTGCCAATGCCTCCGACCCTGCTCCTATGCAGGTGTATGCCCCTTTTGCTGGAGCGGCTATTGGAGAGTATTTTAGAGACACAGGTCGTCCCGCTTTGATCATCTATGATGATTTGTCCAAACAAGCGGTTGCTTATCGTGAAGTTTCCCTTCTTCTTCGTCGTCCTCCAGGACGTGAAGCCTATCCTGGGGATGTATTCTACCTTCACTCCAGACTCCTCGAGCGTGCAGCCAAAGTAATTGCCAATGACGATATTGCAAAGGGAATGAACGACCTTCCGGATTCGCTTAAAGACAAAGTAAAAGGAGGAGGTTCTCTTACGGCTTTACCCATTATAGAAACCCAAGCGGGTGACGTTTCGGCCTATATTCCTACCAACGTAATTTCCATTACCGATGGTCAGATATTTTTAGAATCCGATCTGTTCAACTCGGGGGTACGTCCTGCGATCAATGTAGGAATTTCTGTATCAAGGGTTGGGGGATCTGCACAGATCAAGTCCATGAAAAAAGTAGCGGGAACCTTGAAATTAGATCAAGCGCAGTTCCGTGAATTGGAAGCCTTTGCAAAATTTGGTTCCGACCTCGATGCCGCCACACGCAATGTCATCGAAAAGGGACGTCGAAATGTTGAAATTTTAAAGCAGGCACAAAACGATCCCTTTACCGTTGAGGAACAAGTGGCAATTATTTACGCAGGATCCAAAAACTTATTGAGAAAAGTTCCGGTCGAAAAGGTCAAAGAATTTGAAACCGCCTTTTTGTCCACCCTCAAAAAGCAACACAAAAATGTATTGGCTGAGCTTAAAGCAGGTAAGTTGACCGACAACATACTCGACACTTTAAATACTGTAGCCGAAGAAACCTCCAAAGCATTTGAGTAGATGGCCAATCTAAAAGAAATACGGAATCGTATTGTCTCGGTCTCTTCGACCATGCAAATCACCAGTGCCATGAAAATGGTATCGGCAGCTAAGTTGAAAAAAGCCCAAGATGCTATTACAGCCATGCGACCGTATGCTAATAAGCTGACGGAGCTCATTCAAAACCTCAGCGGAAGCCTTGATGGAGAGGGGCAAAATCCATATACCGCACAACGTACGGAGGAAAAAATACTCATCATTGCCATTACCTCCAACCGAGGACTGTGTGGGGCTTTCAATACCAACGTCATCAAAGAGACCCTCAGGTTGGCTAAGGAAGATTATGCCCACAAAACAGTTGAGGTTATGGGAATTGGAAAAAAAGGAGGAGACATTCTTTCTAAAACCTTGCCCATTAAAAGCCGTCACGATGCCATTTTCGAAGACCTCAATTTTGGCAATACCGCAGAGATTGCCCTTCAAGCCATGCAGGCTTTTGCCGAAGGACAATACGACAAGGTTTTGGTCGTGTACAATCAATTCAAAAATGCGGCTACGCAAATTGTTACCACAGAGCAATTTCTCCCCATTGTTGCTCATGCAAACAGTACCCAGAAAGCCGCAGCAGATTACATCTACGAACCCAGTCAAGCGGCCATTGTGGACGAATTGCTGCCAAAATCCTTGAAAACACAGCTCTATAAAGCCATTAGAGATTCATTTGCCAGCGAACACGGTGCCCGTATGACCGCCATGCACAAAGCAACCGACAATGCCACCGATCTCAGAGATCAGCTCAAGCTCACCTACAACAAGGCGCGACAAGCAGCCATTACCAACGAGATTCTCGAAATCGTGGGTGGGGCTGAGGCATTGAACAATTAATTCTCATTGAGGCTTGGGGGTGGAATTTGTTTACAACTGACCCTTCATTTTTTTAAATTCCTTTAATTCAATTTTGTAATTTCAAGCGGGTATGAAAAAGTATAGAGCCTTTTATAATCGTCATTTGATTGGGATAAGCTGTTTGCTTAGCTTTTTTTTGGGGGGAGCGCAGCAACTTGAATTCACAGATCTTTTTCCCAAAAAAGAAGACATTGCTTGCTATAGAATTCCTTCTATAGTAACTGCCCCTAATGGTGATTTGATTGTTGCCATAGACGAAAGAATCCCCTCTTGTGCCGACCTCAGAGACAACAAAAACATCAACATCGTTATCAGGAAAAGCGTCGATAATGGTCAAACTTGGACGCCCATCGAAAGGCTAGTAGACTATCCTCTGGGACAATCCGCTTCCGATCCTTCCATGATTGTTGACCGAATCACCAACACCATTTTTATGTTTTTCAATTATATGGACCTCGATCGTGACCCACAGGTTTACAGTCTGAAATACGTTAAAAGTGTGGACAACGGAAAAAGTTGGTCGAATCCAGTTGACATTAGTGCCCAAATTTCAAAACCCGAATGGCATAAAGACTTTAAATTCATCACTTCCGGAAGGGGCATTCAAACCCGCAAGGGAACCCTTCTCCATACCTTGGTCAACCTCAATCGTGGGCTTCATGTATTCAGAAGTGACGATCACGGCAAGAGTTGGAACCTCATCGACACCCCTCTTATTCCTGCAGACGAATCCAAGATCGTTGAACTTAGCGATGGAAGTTGGATGGTAAATAGCAGGCTCAACCAGAAAGGATATCGGCAAATTTTTATTTCCAAAGACGAAGGAAATACATGGACTTCCCAACCCGACCTTGAGCTGGTTGATCCTGGTTGTAACGCTGGAATCATACGCTGGATCGATCATCCGTCTTTATCCCAAAAAGGAATATTATTATTTGTCAATGCCAACCACACTACCCAAAGAAAAAACCTTACCCTCAAAATCAGTATGGACAATGGAAAAACTTGGGCAGCAGAAAAAACCATATACACCGGTGCGGCCGCCTATGCTGCCATATGCCTATTAGACAATGCCGACCTTGGAATTGTTTTCGAAAAAGACGAATATTCCCAAAACACCTTCGTGCGCATTTCTAAGAAAGAAATCCTATCCCTAATGTACTGATTTTTCTCTTCTATTGCCCATTCCATAAAGACAGAGGAGAAAAGAATGGAATAAAAATGAGTAACTACAAAAAGACAAGTCAAGGTTTCAAAGTGCTTTTCGTATTTTTGAGTAAATTAGAATAATGATAGAGATTCCAGTAGTTTTTTCCGGCCAAGGCGATTTGCCGCAATATGCCACCCCGCTCGCTGCTGGGACAGATTTACGGGCCAATATTGAAGAGCCGATTACCCTAAATTCCTTAGAGCGAAAAATCATCTCTACAGGTTTGTCCATTGCCTTACCCGAAGGCTATGAGGCGCAAGTACGACCACGAAGTGGGCTGGCAGCCAAACATGGCGTTACCGTACTCAATGCTCCAGGGACTATAGATGCGGATTATCGAGGCGACATTGGCGTTATATTGGTCAACCTCTCTAAAGAACCCTACATTGTCAATCCACATGAGCGGATTGCACAGCTGGTTGTGGCCCCATACAGCACGGTGAAGTGGCAGTCCGTAAACAACCTTCCCGAAACCGAAAGAGGCCAGGGAGGATTTGGCAGTACAGGAAAAAAATGAACCGAAGTTTTTGTTTAAACTAATATATATAAAACATTGAAAATCATTGTCCCCATGGCTGGTAGAGGTTCAAGATTAAGGCCCCACAGTCTCACCGTACCCAAGCCGATGCTGCCCGTTGCAGGAGCCCCTATAGTGGCTCAACTGGTCAATGAAATCGCAAAGGTAGTAGATCAACCCATAGAGGAGGTCGCCTTTATATTGGGTGATCCTGCCTTTTTTGGCCCTTCCATTGAGGAAGAATTGATACATGTAGCCCAAGCCTTAGGAGCCAAAGCTTCCATTTACCGTCAATTGGAACCCTTGGGTACAGGGCATGCTGTGATGTGTGCAGCCGACTCATTGTCCGGCCCCATTATCGTGGCCTATGCCGATACCCTCATCCGCACCGACCTCTCACTCGATCCTTCGGTGGATGGGATGATTTGGGTGAAAAAAGTGGAGAATCCTAAAGCCTATGGAGTGGTTAAGATGAATGATAAAAATCAGATTACAGCATTGGTCGAAAAGCCGCAGGAATTCATTTCAGATTGGGCTGTGATAGGCATTTATTATTTCAAAGAGGGAGCGGCCATCAAAGCTGAATTGGCAAAGAGTATGGCTCAAGCGCGCAAAAAGGGGGAAGAATTTTTACTCAACGAAGGGATCCTATCCATGATGGATAAAGGAGCTGTTTTTACCCCAGGAGCCGTCAACGAATGGATGGACTGTGGCCAACCCAAAATCACCCTCCAAACCAATGCCAAAATGCTGGATATTCTCACGGCAGAAGGCCAAAAATTGGTCGCCGAGGATGTCATTTTAGAAAACAGTCAAATCATACCCCCTTGTTATATTGGACCTGGAGTGGTTTTAAAAAACACTACAGTGGGACCTCATACTGCTGTGGGTGAAGGCACTCAAATCGAAAACTCCACCATCAGCAACAGTTTGGTTCAAAAACATTCTGTCATTCAAAATGCCCAGTTCAAAGAAGCCATGATCGGCAATCATGTTAGATTCAATGGAAACTTTAACTTTGTTTCTATTGGCGATTTTTCAGAATTATCTTAGGCATGAGATTCGACCCTAATTCATTTCGACGCATAAAACTGATAGGGGTATCAGCGATCCTGCTGTATGCGTCTTGTAAATCTCCAGCATTGCCCCCCGCCAAGACCCCTATGAAAAATATTGAAACCAAAGAATTGTCCAAATCCATCACCAAAAATCAACTGGTCTACAAAAAATTCCGTTCCCGCGTTAAAGCCTCCTACGACAATGGCAAACGCACACAACAGATCATTGTCAATCTGAGGATCGAAAAATCCAAAGCAATTTGGATGAGTGCCAATATGATCGTTCCTATTGCCAAACTTCTGATCACTCCCGATAAGGTCTCTTTTTACGAAAAATTTCAAAAAACTTTTTTTGAGGGAGATGTATCATTTATCAATCGACAATTCAATACCAGTTTTGAGTTTGAAGACATTCAAAACCTTTTGATGGGACTTCCTTTGGCCGATATCAATAGGGGAAGGTGGGAAACCATCTCCCATCCTAAGTATTACGTTTTAACCCCCCAATCCAATAAAATACGCTTCCGGCCCACTTTCTTTTTTGATCCCAATAGCTTTCTTTTATTGGAGCAGCGTTTTATGGTTCCAGGCACCCAACAATCCCTGACGATAAGGTATTCCAACCATCAAAAATTGGAAGGCGAATTTGTCCCTGGGGAAGTTCAAATTTCTCTCTTTGACGGTTCCGATTTGACCCGAATCAAATTGGAATACACCCGCGTGGAATTCCCCGACCGCATCAGCATCCCTTTTGACATTCCTTTAGACTACCAACCCATAGAAATGTAATGCATCGACTCAGACCGCTTTGTGTGATTTTTTTTCTCTTCTTCTTCTCCCTAGGCATGGCACAGTCCAATGCTACCCGTCAAAAGACATTAGAAAACCAAAAAAAAAGACTTCAGGCCGAGATCAAACAAATCAATAGCCTGCTATTTAATAATACCAAAAAGGAAAAATCCGTACTTTCTCAAGTGGAGGACCTTAACGTTAAAATAAACGTGAGAAGTGACTTAGTGAATGTCAATAACCAACAAGCCAACCTGCTCACCCGCCAAATCAATATCAATCAGAGGAACATCTCCAACTTGAGAAACGAATTGGAAGCCTTAAAGAAAGATTATGCCGATATGATCCGAAAATCCTATAAAAGCAAGTCTTCCCAAAATCGATTGATGTTTCTATTTTCTTCCGATGACTTTTTACAGGCCTATAAGCGTGTGCAGTACATGAAACAGTACGCCAGTTTTAGAAAAAAACAAGGAGAAGAAATTGCGGTAAAAACCCAAACCTTACAATCCTTGAACAAGAGTCTATTGGAGCAAAAAGTTCAAAAAGAAGCACTTGTCAATGAAAATCGAAAGGCACAACAGCTGTTGGAGCAAGAGCGAAAGTCGCAGGAAAAACTGATAAAAAGTTTAAAAAGTAAATCCCGTTCTTTGGCCAGTGAAATCAAACAAAAGCAACGCAAATCGGAAGCAATCGATGGCGAAATTGAACGCTTGATTCGGGAGGCCATAGCGGCTTCCAACAAAGCGGCCGGTACAAAAACTCAAAATGCATTTGCCCTCACGCCCGAGGCCAAGCGATTGGCGGCAAATTTTGTGGCCAACAAAGGCCAACTGCCTTGGCCCGTTGAAAAAGGAATTGTGATTCAGCGTTTCGGGACCCAACCCCATCCCGTCGTCAAAACGACCATGATCAAAAGTAATGGGGTAACCATAGCGACCACACCAAATGCCCTGGCCCGAGCAGTTTTTGAAGGGGAAATCATGACCGTGTTGAGCTTTAAAGGCAGTAATCCCACCATTTTGATCAAGCATGGTAATTTCATCACCACTTACAAAAACATGGGTAAAGTTTATGTCAAAAAAGGGGATAAAGTTAAGGCAAAGCAACCCATAGGGGAAATTTTTACCCATCCCCAAACAGGGAAAACCACCTTACAATTCAGTGTATTCAATGAATTGAAGCCTCAAAATCCCAAAAGTTGGATTTATAAAATGTAAACTATTTTTCCTCGAGATACCATACCTCTTCTTGGAGGGCGTAGCGGATATAGTTGTGCAAATTCAAGGCCTCTCTCTTGGAAGTAAAACGACCATAGGCAACCCGATTGAGCCCGTCGGGGTTAACCTCAGTAAAAGCGGCATCAAAACCTTCTGCTTTTAATTGGGCCAATTTTCTTTCGGCATTAACCAGTGATCGAAAAGATCCAGCAATTACACTATAAAAGGGCTGTGCCAATGGGGTGGATGCCTTCTCTACTGGTGTAGCTTCCAAATCCAAATGGACTTCGGCCAAGGCTCCCAAATCGAAAGTGGCTTTCTGAACATTACTTTTGATTTTATTTTGCGCCATTTCTGTAGCCTTTGCTTTTTCGTTGGTCAAGTACTGATCACCAAAATAGTAAGAAATTCCAACGAGAGCAATTCCAATGATTCCAATGACAGCATAACGCAAAATGGGAGAACGTTCGTTTTCGGTTTTTGATGGGGTAAACATCAAGTTTTCTTTGTTTTGATTTTCCATGATGGGTAGGGGTTGAGTTTGAGGTTCTTCTTTTTTGAAGGTTGGGACAAGGATTGTTTTTCTTATAAAATCACCCAATCCAAAGGAGTTCAGATCAAAATTAATGACTCCATAGGGTGAAAAACTGATTTTTTTCTCCGGATTGAGGCGCATTTCTCCTATTCCTGCAAAAGTTAAATGTTGCGTATTCAATCGTTGTTTCCATACCACTACCTCTTTTTCAATTTTTCTCAAGGCTTGTTCGTAGGAAACATGTTCTTTTTGCGCCATGTAATGCGCCAATATACCATCGTTGCTTTTCAAAAGACGGTTGAAGCTGACTTCTTTTCGGGGGGGACTGAAAACCCCTGTCTCCGAATGAATCATTACATTGACCGTACGGGTCAGAAAAGCACCAAAGTTAGGCACCGTAACACATTCGTGTAGGTACAACAACTCTTTAATATATTGTTGTATTTGCATCTTCAAATATAATAATAATTCTCTCCTTTATAAAGCATGAATTTTTATGTCAGTATATTTATGCTGCTCTAAATGTTATCTTTTAACCCATGAACCGCCTACAAGCTTGTCTTTTTTTGCGAATGATCCCGGGATTGGGCCATATTAGCGCCAAAAAATTATGGGAATACAGCAGCAGTCCGCAAGCCATATTCGATCGGTCTCCAGAGGATTTCCTCAACATTGAGGGGATCGGTATAGCTTTAATACGGCAACTCAAAAACTGGAAAAAATATGCCGAAACGGTTTACAAAGAGGAAGAAAACCTTGCCAAAAATCAGATCAAAACCTTATTTTTAGGAGATGCCGATTATCCCAAAACATTGGCCTTTTGTCCAGACGCTCCCTTGGTTTTATTTTATAAAGGAAACATCAACTTTGGACCACGCAAACTCATCAGTATTGTAGGCACCCGTTCCTGTGATTCCCAAGGGGAGAAATTGTGTCGAGATTTGATCGCTGGACTGCAAGGACATAGTCCCATCATCGTATCTGGCTTTGCTCGAGGGATAGACATCATTGCCCACGATCAAGCGCTTAAGTCCAACTTGAGTACCCTCGCTTGCATGGCCCACGGCTTAAATCAAATTTATCCCCCAGAGCACAGTTCTTATGTAAATAGAATAAAAGAAACGGGTGGTTTTGTTTCCGAATTTACGACAGGGGAGAAATTCGATCGCAAACACTTTCTCATTCGCAACCGCATCATAGCCGGCATGGCTCACGCTACTGTGGTCATTCAATCCAAGCTCAGAGGGGGCAGTATGATTACAGCCCATTTTGCCCACCAATACAATCGGGAGCTTTTTGCTTTTCCGGGCGACGTGGGCAAGTCCCTCCACCGAGGGTGTCACCATTTGATTCAGACCCAAAAAGCACAACTGATAACGAAAGCAGAAGACCTCATCAAGGGGATGGGTTGGACTCCCGAACCCCTTAGCTCGGGTGTCCAAAAAAAACTATTCGTTGAACTGTCCGAAGACGAAAAAGCCATTTTCGATTGTCTTAAGTCGGTTCCTCAAGAAAGCTTGGACAACCTCGCCATTGCCACCCAATTTTCTGTCAGCAAAACTGCTACGCTATTGCTAAAATTGGAGATGAAAGGTTGTATAAAGCCCTTGCCCGGTAAGTTTTTTGAATGGATTTAAAACCCTAATTTTCTGCGTACCCTCAGCAGCACTTCGTCTGCAATTTTGCGGGCTTTCTCTGCCCCTTTGGCCAGTGCAATCTCAACCTCTTGAGGATGTTCGTTGAAGTAATCGAACTTTTCCCGTTCCGTTTTGAATTTTTCTAGGATCAGATCAAATAATGCTTGTTTGGCATGACCATAGCCCATACCACCCGCCAAATACTGCGTTCTCAAATCTTGAATTTGCTCGGGTGACCCCAAAAGGGAATAGAGCTGAAAAACATTACAGCCTTCAGGATCTTTGGGTTCTTCAAGGGTTTTACTGTCGGTTTGTATTCCCATGATTTGTTTCCGCAGGGCTTTGTCGGACTGAAAAATATGGATGATGTTGTTTTTGGATTTGGACATTTTATTGCCGTCTGTTCCAATAATATATTGAGTGTTTTCTTGTATTTTTTCCTTGGGCAGCACAAAGGTTTCTCCCATCTGGTGGTTGAATCGTGCGGCTACGTCTCGTGTCATTTCGAGGTGTTGCAACTGATCTTTTCCTACGGGAACCACTTCGGCATCATAGATCAAAATATCGGCAGCCATCAACATTGGATAGGAAAACAAACCGGCGTTGACGTCTTCCAATTGATTGGCCTTGTCCTTAAAAGAATGGGCAAGGGTGAGCCGCTGATACGGAAAAAAACAACTCAAAAACCACGCCAATTCTGTGACTTGACTCACATCGCTCTGACGGTAAAAAACAGTTTTTTCAACATCCAACCCACAAGCCAGCCAAGCAGCGGCGGTGGCAAAAGTGTTTTTGGACAATTGCTCCTTTTCCTTGATTTGGGTGATGGAATGCAGGTCGGCAATAAACAAAAAAGAATCATTCTTGGGGTCTTTCGCCATTTCGATGGCGGGAAGCACGGCTCCGAGTAAATTGCCCAAATGCGGAACGCCTGTTGATTGTACTCCGGTCAAAATTCTTGCCATACAAGGGGTTAATGGTTTCCTGCAAAGATATTTTTTTTCCACGGTTGCACAAAGTTTGCGTCATTTCCTTATGGCTCCACTTATAGAAAATGTATTTTTATACCCAGATGAGGTTTCTGATTGTACTTTGGCGAACTTGGTTTTATTTTTTGGCTTCCACACTCGTGGTGCTGCTGTTTCCCCTACTGGCTCTTTTACTTTTTTTTCCTAACGGTTACCGTCCTTTTTTTTGGATCGCCCGCAATATCTGGGCTCGATTTGTATTGTTGGGGATGGGTTTTAGGATCAAAAAAAACGTTAAAACCCATTTGGATCCCAAAAAAAGTTATTTACTCGTTGCGAATCACTCCAGTTATATCGACATCATGCTGATGTTTGCCTCCGCTCCCAATCCCTTTGTTTTTGTGGGGAAAAAAGAACTGGTCAAAATCCCGTTTTTTGGCTACCTCTACAAGCGTGCCGCCATTATGGTCGATCGGGGCAGCACCAAAAGTCGCTATGGAGTTTACGGTCGCGCCAAAAAGGTTTTGGATCAAGGCTACAGTGTGTGTATTTTTCCCGAAAAAGAATATTTGGATGAAACCATACTGTTGAACCCTTTCAAAAAAGGGGCGTTTAGAATTGCAATCGATCACCAGTTGCCCATTTGTCCAATGGTTTTTTTGGATTGTAAAAGAAAATTCCCGTGGTATTCCACTCATGGCTATCCTGGAACCCTTCGAGTAGACATTCACCCCCCTTTATCCACCCAAGGGCTTTCTAAAGACCACATTCCTGAGCTTCAACAAAAAACCTTCAACCTCATTCATTCGGAATTGCAAAACGATCCTTTACAAACGGCTGTAGAAGCCATCGAAGTCTGGAAAAAAGTCACCAAAGTGAGTTAGAACGTCAAGTTTTCAATAGGAATCATGGGTTGGTCCATGTCTCTGAGGGCGTTGATGAGTTTTAGCCCTCTGAATGTCTGGATGTCTTCCACCCTAAGCGCCGCTTTTTTTATTTGGCCATGGGCCAAGAGTCGGGCGCGGCAAGTGCCTTCCAGCAAGGGAACTTCTGGGGTCCACCATTCCCGCCCGTCGAAGAACACCACATTGGCATAGGAGCTGTCGGTAACCCAACCCTTTCGAACAATCAATACATCATCGCATGTCCCCCTCAAAGCCCATAGAGATTCCAATTTTTCTCGCTCACTATATTTATAGGAGTAATCCAAATCGTCTGCAGCAACCAATCGAATGCTTTGGATGTTTTGCATTTTGTAGTGCTGAAACTGCAGATCTCTTCTGGTGGCGTTGTATTGAATTTTCAATTTGACCTTTCCTTGTCTAAAATTTTGGGGGATTTCGAGGGCTTCCAAAAGGTCGAAGGGAGGAGTTGGACCAAAATAGTTTTGGTAGGCTTTTTGAAAGCGCAATTGATGCCACTTTGGGTGGAGTATTTGGCCGTCTTGCACACAAAGGGATTCAAACAACGGGTACATAGATTTTTTCTAACAGTTCGTTGTATTCGGATTGCAAATCACTGAGAAAAGTGATGCCCCCCCCACTGCGGTAGAGGAGTTGATCGTCTTTTTTTTCCAGATAGCGAATGTTGACTGCGCTGTCGAGGTTTTCACCGTCGAAATAGCCAAAAATCCCCGTGTAATAGCCTCGGGGGCCTTGTTCGACCTGCTGGATGATGGAAACGGTTTTGGCTTTGGGAGCTCCACAAATGGAACCGGCGGGCAACAGGTCCAGGAGCAGCTCGGGCAATTGGGCTTTCCAATCGGTGGGGAGTTTTCCCCTGATTTCGGAGCTGGTATGGTAGATTTCGTTTTTTTGGGTTTTGATTTTGTCGAGGTAGCGGAATCGGGTCACCTCAACTTCTTTGGCCACTTTCGACAAATCGTTGCGGATGAGGTCCACAATGGTATTGTGTTCGTTGATTTCCTTAGGATCGTTTTCCAATTTATTTTTTGCCTCTGGTAGTTGGGCATCGATGGTGCCTTTCATGGGATAGGAATAAATGTAGTTGTCCTTGATTTTCACAAAACACTCGGGCGAATACACCACGAACTGATCCTGAAGCAGTAGTTTGTAGGGAGCTTTGGCCCAGTGAAAAACGTCTTGCAAATCCAGTGGGGTTTGGATGACCGAGGGAAAGGTAAGGTTGAGCAAGAAGGTATTTCCTTGATAGATTTCATCGACCACTTTTTGATAGGCTTGGGCATAGTCGGTTAGGGGAATGGGATTTATGGACAGTCGAGCCGGAGTGGGTTTTCGGTTTTGGGGCTCGAAATTGCGGAAGCCTTTGATTTCGAATTCAAAGCCCAAGGCTTGGGCCTGTTCCAAAGGACAGATCAAGGGCTTTTGCAACTCGAAGTCGATCAGGAAAAAGAAGGGCTCTTGTGCAAGGGCCAGGGCCGACATTTTTTCTTTAAAAGTAGAAAGGTCCAATTCCTGTAGTGGGCGTGTAAAAAATCTATTCCACCGCTTTGACGGTATCCATGATTTTGGTTTCCAATTCTTCCATTAGCTCGAGGTTGTCCTCCAAAAGCTCTTTGACGGCATCGCGTCCTTGCCCCAATTTGGTATCGCCATAGCTGAACCAAGAGCCGGATTTTTTGATGATCTCATAGTTGACCCCTAGGTCGATGATTTCTCCTATTTTGGAGATGCCTTCGCCATACATGATATCAAATTCGGTGGTGCGGAAGGGCGGAGCCACTTTGTTTTTGACCACTTTTACGCGGGTTTTGTTTCCCATCACTTCAGCCTCGCCGTTTTTGATCTGGGTAGAGCGGCGAATATCGAGGCGGACGGAAGCGTAAAACTTAAGGGCGTTTCCTCCTGTGGTGGTTTCGGGATTGCCAAACATCACCCCGATCTTTTCTCGGAGTTGGTTGATGAAGAAAACGGTACAATTGGTTTTGCTGATGGATCCAGTGAGTTTTCTCAAGGCCTGCGACATGAGTCGGGCGTGGAGTCCCATTTTGGAGTCGCCCATTTCGCCTTCGATTTCACTTTTGGGGGTTAGGGCCGCGACAGAATCGATTACTACGATATCGATGGCTCCCGAACGGATGAGGTTGTCGGCAATTTCTAAGGCCTGCTCCCCGTGGTCGGGTTGGGAGATGATGAGTTCGCTGATATCGACGCCCAGCTTTTCGGCATAAAAACGGTCAAAGGCATGTTCTGCATCGATAAAGGCGGCGATACCGCCCGCTTTTTGGCACTCGGCAATGGCATGCAGGGTAAGGGTGGTTTTTCCCGAAGATTCCGGACCGTATATTTCGATCACCCGCCCGCGGGGATAACCCCCTACGCCCAAGGCCAAATCCAAACCAATCGATCCCGAAGAAATAACTTCTACTTCTTGGATGGCTTCGTCCCCCATTTTCATTACGGCACCTTTGCCGTAGGTCTTGTCGAGCTTATCCAGCGTGAGCTGTAAGGCTTTCTTTTTTGCTTCATTTGCGTCTGCCATAGTACTATTTTTTACGAATTTACTATTTATCAGCATGAGGGACAATAGGGGGGGAAAAGGATTATTAACAATATAAAGAGCATTTTTACAATATTTTGACCGAAACAATATCACTAAAGGTTTGGTGAAGGAATGG
>ERZ887849.139-NODE-139-length-76093-cov-14.346458_pt1 | contig 76093 bp, 60 predicted proteins | sample MGYA00521267_ERZ887849 | MGnify/ENA primary metagenome ERZ887849 (study PRJEB32303, sample SAMEA104408601) | aquatic metagenome | biome: Brackish water; feature: Pelagic; material: water | place: Baltic Sea | collected 2014-06-06T16:11:00 | depth 2,863 m ...
TCCTTATGGAAATTGGGATACTTATCCTGCTTTAACATCATTCTATGAAGTATGGTGTGTTGATAGCCAAAACATATGGATTGTAGGTAATAACGGTTGGGTTGTAAAATCTCAAAATGGAGGTCTTTCTTTTGGCCAGCCTGATCCGGGAAATCCAGCTACTTTTCCTGGTGGAGAAGCATGGGCTGGTACACAATGTATTCATGCCATTGACTCAATGACTGCCGTTGTAGGTGGTTCACTTGTTGCTGTTACAGGAGATCAAGATGCTCGTGTATGGAAAACAATTAATGGTGGTAATACATGGACTGAATTAAACCCTAGCCCAAATTATTATATAGATCCCCCAGCACCTAACTTAAGAAATGCTTGGGGTTTTCCTGTTAGTAAGCCGCCATTGGTTGTTGGTCTTACATTAATAAGTGGTGGTACAGGTTATTTTGCTTCAACTGGAGTACCTGCTATAAGTAATGGAACCGGTGAAGATCTCACATTAAATATTACTACAAGCTTGGGTGCTATAACAGGTTTTGTTATAGCTAATCCGGGTAGAGATTATAATGTAGGTGAGGTAGTTACTGTAGCAACAGGAGCTAATGATGCTACGTTACAAGTAACAGCTATAGAACCATCTTATCCAATAGGGATTCCTAGAGGAATTTGGATGTCTGAGGATGAACAGATTATTGTTGTTACTACAAACTATACGCAACAGATTAGTACTGATGGTGGTCAGAACTTTACAACAACTGGTTCTGAGCAGATGCTTCGTGCCGGTGTTCATTTAACATGGTATCCTTCACATGAATGGCAATCAGGTTTACCAACACGAATGAGACATGTTGGTGGAATTGGAATTGGTCCTGAAGTAATTGAAACTCTTGACCTTGGTGCTACTTGGTCAACTACAAGACAAGATACGGGTGTTCACATGGTGGGTGCTCATTTCTATTCTCCACAGAACGGATACTATACACATACTAATAAACTTTATCGTACATTAAATGGTGGTGTTACGGGTATAGAAGTTCATGAAGATTTAGGCTTTCCTACATGGCAAGCTATATGGACAGAAGAACCAACAATCATTTATAGGTTGATTGATTGTGCAGGAGGTGCTAATGATCAGTTTGTATCAGATCCTAATATGGCAAACTATGTAGGACAAGTAATCCATATAGTTGCTCCTGATGCAGATTTACCTGCAGATCTCTGTTGGATAGTTGAAGAATATGACCAGTTTCACTTAACATATGATGATCCAGTTCCTGTATTAGATTCTTTTGAGACATGTCTTGACTGTAATCCTAATTATTATGAGCTTGTTGATTGTGAAGGAAATGAAGCATCTATTTATACAACAACAGATTTAAGTCCTTATATGCCTGCACCTATCTTGCCTACACCAGGACCAAAGATTAGTGCAGTAGGCTTAGTACTTACACCTTGTTGTGGTGGTACTGTTTATACAACACAGCTTGTTCCTGTAACAAGTCCACAGTGTACAGCGTATCAAATTACAGTTCCTACAGATTCATTGGCAAATACTATTACTTATACAGATTGTAACGGTATAGTTCAAACTATTACTTATCCATTCAATGGAGGTGCTGGTTCCCAGACTCTATATTTTGACATTTGTGTATTAGATGGAAGTATAACAGACCTTGGTGTTTTAAATCCTGTTTATTATGTAAATCAAGGAGATTGTTCTCCTCCACCATCTTCACCAGTGATAACATGGCCTACTTTGGGACCTGGTGATCAAGTTATTATTTGGGATGACGGTACGGGTGAAGCTTGTTATACTGTTACAAATATTAGTGTTGTCTTTAGTCCAACTCAACCACCGGGTAATATAGATACACCTTTAGACAGTGAGGTTACCGTATTAGCTGCAACTGATTGTACTGGTGCTGCTTCAGAGAATCCTATATGTATTTGTGATACTCCTGAACCACCAATGGTTGGAGGTAATGTTATTCAAATAGAAGCTTGCCCGGGAGTATGTTGGACTGTAAATCAAATTCCACCAGATCCAACATTGGAATTAACTGATGTAGTTGTTACAGATGATTTTGTGGATTGTGAAGAATGTTTACCAAAAGATCCTCCACCTCCACCAATTATAATCCGTAACCGAAAAGTTAAACCGGGATATGATACTCCCGGTTGTCCTCCGGCTTATGTAGAGAAAGTAAACTGTTCTTTTGCAGAAGCTCTTTACAAAGAGGTTGTTGCTAAAAGATATGGTATAACTGTTTGTTGTGAGGAAGAAGAAAATAAGTATTTGATACGTAAGTATTTGATGGATCTAAAAGCAATTTTTGATCCTGAAGCTTGTACAACAATTGAAGCAGATGCTTGTTGCCCACCTTGTAATGTATCATCAATATTGAATATACATGAAATATTAGAATGTTTACCACCACTTAATGTAAGTTCTGTATTGCTATGGCCTGCTGATTGTTTACCACCAATTAATGTGAGTTCTGAATTAATACAAGAGCCTAAGTGTACAACATATAGAGTTACTGTACCTGCTGTTACTGTTGGGGCAAGTGTTCAATATAGAGATTGCTTTGGACAACCAAGGTTAGCAGCATATGGAGCAACTAAACTTGAGACCATATATTTCTTATGTGCCTTAGATTCACCAGCTCCGATACCTATTAATTGCACAATAGATAATGTAGGGTCTTGCACACCTTAATAATAATTAGTATATTATATAGTAAAGTTATTTAGTATGAAACCTACAAATTTAGATTCACTCCCTTGTACGCCAACGTCATCTAACTGTGTTATATGGCAAGGGCCCGATCTTCCCTGCATAAAATTATGCAAAGGAGATACTATTTCCGATGTCGTTTACAAGATGGCTGTTGAGTTGTGTAAATTATTTGAAGACTTAAATGTTGACAATTATAATTTAGACTGTTTTGGTTTTGATAACTGTGCTCCAGAGAACTTTCAACAATTATTTCAATTTGTTCTTGATCAGCTTTGTCCTTCAGAAGATGAAATAGTTGCTTCAGGTGGAGATCCTTGTGATGCTTTAAATTGTGTAGTTGCTGTAAATGCAGATTGTTTTAAAGCTACTCTTGGGACATCAACTACTTTAGCAAATTATGTTGCTGCTATGGCAGCCACAATATGTGAACTTGTAATGGCTGTTGGTAATTTAGGACCTCAAGTTCAAGTAGTTGCCGGTAAAGTAGCTCAATTAGAAATTGATGTAGTTGAAAATGAAAAGAAAGCACAGACAATGCCTACCATGACACCAATATGTGTTTTAGGTAAAGATGCTGGTGCTGCTGGAATAGATATAGTTTTACAAGCATTGGAACAACAGTTCTGTGAGCTTCGTGCTACTACAGGTATTCCAAATGAAATATTAGCTGCAATTGCACAACAGTGTTCTAATTTAGATGAGTTAGCAGGAACAGGTAAAATGACTCAGCATGAAGATTGGTCACATAGTGCAACAGCTGCTGGAGCAATTAATAACATATGGTTAACTATGTGTGATGTTAGATCAGCAGTACTTAACATTCAAGAGAGTTGTTGTGGTTCTGGTTGTGATGATGTACAAGTTGCTATGACAGCAACATCGGATATTACATATTTGACTTTATTCTTTACAGGTAGTATACCTGATGGATGGGTAGAGTGTGGTACAATGACACAACAGTTAACAATTACGGATTGTACTGGTGGAAGGAAAATACTTAATATTGGTGTAACAACTTCTTTAAATGATCCTGCAGGATATCAAATTTTATTAAGTTCAATCTCACCACCTATTAATAGTGCGTGTAATTTAGATTTAAACTTACTGATGTGTTATAAAGATCCTGCTACAGGAAGTGAATGTCAGAAAGTATTACAAACTGTTGTGTATAATTCACCTGATTGTCCTGACTTAAGTTTGATACCAGAATTAATTGCTATTAATTATACAGTTGATTATCTTACTATTGGTACAGTTGATCTTGTTGTTGAAATATATGACTCTTATACAAATACACTTGTTGCTTCTGATGGTTATGTAGGTCTTAATGGACCTTTCCAACAATTGGGAGTATTTACTGGATTAAATTCTGGTACATTGTATAAAGTGAGAACTATAATAACAGTTGGCGATAAGGAAACTATTTGTCAATGGGTTAATGGAACAACAATAACTGAGGCATGTGTCCCACCAATTAATGTAACATCAACACTAATAATAACATAAGATGAGTAAAGCATGTGGACATAGTAAACCTTGTGGTTGTAGTGATCAAGCATTAACAACACAAGCACCTTGTGAAACAGGAACACTAACGTGTCCTACACCAGATCCATGCCCTGAAACATTCAGAGCAGGTTGTGTTGTATACACAGGTGATACAATAGTAGATCTTGGCCTTAAAAGAGGAGAAAGACTTGATGTTATTCTACAAAGATTAACATTGATGATAACTAACCCAGGTTGTGTTAGTGCAGGTTCTACTTGTTTAGCAGTGGTAGGTTTATTATCTTCGAGCATTACCAGTACAACTGTTGACTTAACATGGATACCTGTTAGTACAGCTATAAATTATACTGTTGAATATAAATTAGCGACTGCTTTAGCATGGACAATCACTACACCAGTAACAGCTCCCGAAGCGGTGCTTGGAGGACTTACACCGGATACAGATTATCATATAAGAATCAATGCTATATGTGCAGCAGGTTCTTGTTATTCAGTAACAATACAAATTAAAACACAACCATAAAATAAGATATCATGGCATTAGTACCAGCAACATTTGAAGTAGAATTCACTTCCCAGTATACAGGAAACCATAGAATCTGTTGGAGATTATCAACAGATCCTCCTGGAGTGTATGATTGTAGTACAGTAATCTTCTGTACTTCAGGAAATACGTGTAATCATATTTTCAACGTACAAGTTGATAATGAAACATGTGATACCGTAGCCTATGAAGGATATGTACAACCTACATGTTTTGATGAAGTATCAATGGATGGTCGTGTAGCATTCTCTTCTGATTTTATTCCAGATCCTGCATGTAAGAAATGGACTATAACCTGTAATGATGGGCCAGTTGAAGCTGTTAATGTACAAAATGGTGGTTCTGGTTATACAGCATCTTTTCCAGTAACAATTAATGGTGCTGGTACTGGAGCTACAGCTACAGCAAATGTAGCCGGTGGTGTTGTTGTAAGTATTACATTAGATACGCCAGGTAGTGGTTATATATCAGCTACAGCAGATCTTTCTGCAGGTGATGGTGTTGATGCTACAGCACTTGTTCTTATTGAAGGATGTAGTGTAAATATTGAAGGTTGTACAGGAGATCCTGAAAGTATTGTAATGCCAATTGGAAATACGTTAGCTACATGTAAAGATTCATTACCATTAATACCTGCTACAGCAAGTGTTATTCAAGATGGTCATTGTCTTTGTCAAACATGTACAAGTTATCTTATTACCAATAGTGATGTAACAAATCCTTATGATGCATTATATGTAGATTGTAATACACTACAAGTAGTAATACAATCTATTCCAGCAAGTGCAGTTAGTGTTTTATTAGGTGGACCAGGTTGTACTGTAATTTCAGGTAGTGTATCCTTATCTGATACTAGTCTTACTGCAATTATAGATCCTTGTGCTTAAACTTTGTCGCACACAGTTTGTTGGTTTAATCTGTGACTGACAATAACCCTGAGCCTAAGAGCTTGGGGTTTTTTTATTGTAAACTTTCTATTAACCAAAACACATAACATGCTAAGTAAGAAGAGATTATTTTATGACATTGAAACATCATTTTGTAAAGGTCACTTTTGGAGACCGGGTTATGACCAAAGAATAGGCCCAGAGCAGATAACAGATTATGCTAAGATTATTTCTATTCACTGGAAATGGGAAGGTGAAGATGAAGTACATAACTTAGATTGGGGGCTTAATGAACAATGTGATAAGAACATGCTTAAGAAGTTCATTAAAGTTTTAAACAAAGCAGATGAGGTGATTACCCACAATGGTAAAAGATTTGATACACCTTGGATAAGAACAAGATGTCTCTATCACAGGATACCAATGAGGCACACTTATAATGAGATAGACACATTCAAACTATGTAAGAAATATCTAAATCTTCCAAGTTACTCATTAAAAGAAGTTTGTAAATACTATAGTCTACCAGCTAAGAAAGATGCGGGTGGGTTGCAGACTTGGGTAGATGTAATATATAAAAAGGATCCTAAGGCCTTAGAGCACATGCTCTATTATGGAGATGGTGACATTACAAGTCTTGAAGCAGTTTTCAATAAAATTAAGAACTATATCAAACCTAACATGCAGTACGCAGTACTTAGAGGAGGTGAGAAATTTGAATGTCCGGAGTGTGGAAAGCTAGGAAGATTGCGTAAGACATACACTACCGCTGCTGGAACACCACAGCATTACATGTCTTGCAGTCAAAAAAATTGTGTAACTTCGTTCAAGGTTAACAACAAGACTCTTATGGATTATCTCAACTATAAAATGAGGAATGGTATAAAATAGTCTAACTCTTAGCTATATGTTAAGCTTGTAATCCTCATTAATTTTGAGTATATTATATTATCTGTTTTAAGTATGAAAAAGTTTAATAAACCTAATTTAAAGGCACCTAGGTTCAGAGAAAAACAACACGTTGTGTTAGATAAGAAGCTTTACAAAGAGTTTCTTAAGAAATTTCCTGAACATGTTAATGTGACCCTTTTAGAGTTTAAAGAACTAATTAACACTTTTAATAGATTGCTGTGGGAAGGTGTTGTTGATAATAGAAATGGCGTTGAACTACCTGAAGGATTAGGATATGTCTTTATTGGTTCCTGTGTTCCAAGTAAGACAAAAAAGAACATTGACTATAAAAAGTCAGCAGAATATGGAGTCACTACTGGACATAAGAACTGGGACTCGGATAACTTTCTGATGAAGATATTCTTTACCAACTCTAAAGTCAGGTATAATCTTCCCAATAAAGAACTATGGGCTTTTTACCCTGTGAGAGATTTCAGAAGAAAAGCATCTAAGATCTACAAGGCAGAATGGGCAAAGTATATTGCAGTTGATAACACGAGAAGAATTTCTGCTCTTTTTGATAAACAAAAAAAGAGAGAGTACTTTAAGAACAAAAGCTCAGAGGTGTCTGATAATTATAATGAGTTTAAAATGTAAGAGATGACAACTATTGGAGAAAGCATAGGTAGAGTACGTAATGTACTAAAGGCAGTAAAGGAAGATCCGTTTATGACGGATAGACTCGTTTATGGTATAGTAATTAAGTATGCCAAAATGCTTATCCGTAGACAAGAGAATGAAGGGAAAATTTATAATATCACAAGTCTCTTCAAGGAACTTACGTTTGTAGAGCTCATTGACGTTGATAAAGTTTCTGCAAAGTGTACAGGGATCCAAAGTCATTGCATCATTAAAAGAACTAAAGAAAGACTTCCTGAAATGATGGAAGGTTCTACAGGACCTATAATCCGTTTGGTAGTATCCTTAGATGCATCAAGACGTTTAGAACATACGTACATCCAACAGTATACAGCAATTAGAAACAGCACAAATTTTAAGTATAACAAAGCAAAGTATTATTGGTACGCTGATGGCTATCTTTATATTCCTGATGTAGATTGGGAAGCAATACGTGTGGAAGCTTTATTCAATGATGACATTAGTTTCTTTAATTGTCCTGATGATGGGTCACCATGTGATCGTGCTCAAGATAGAGACATGCCAATACCGGAATACTTGTTTGCTGAAATAGAGCAGATGGTTCTCCAAGAATTATTAACTACTGGTAAGATTCCATCCGATGGAGCTGATGACAGTCAAAATGTATTGAGATAATGAGTTACATATTAAACTATAGAACATTTGATCAGTTGTTGGCAGAAGCTGCTATTGATTTCCCTAATTACGATAACATGGACTTGATAGCTCCAGCGCAACTTATTAAAGTTGCTAAGAGAGTCAACTATGAATTAGGGCTGAGAATATTTCAAACCAAAGAGATTGTCCTTGAGGTAGAGAAAGGAAGAGCAAAACTCCCTGATAACTTCTATGTACTAAACTTTGCAATGATGTGTGGTTCATATGAGACAAAACAATATATGCCTCAAGGAACATGGATTGAAGAAAGACCAATTGAACCTCAACCATACAATAGACCGGGACCAGAAGTAATTGATACTTGTGAGCCTGAACCAGATCCAATAGTTGAATGTCCCCCATGTAATCAATGTGGTACAGCTTGTGTTGATGACTGTGTTGATTGTACTGGAACTCAACCAAGATTATGTGAGATTAATTGTAAGGGTGAAAAGTATGAGCTTATTCAGAAATTGAATTATACTACACGAACTTATAGCTTCTTACGTCCTATAAAGATTTTAGATCAGACACGAGATATTGATTGTGATTGTCCTAATTTATACTGGGAGAGTCCAGATACTGCATGGATTAAAGATGGTTACATCTATACTAATTTCCAAGAGGGAAATCTATATCTTAATTATCAAGGTATGATGCAAGATGATGAAGGTAATCTTCTAGTTGTTGATCATGACCTTTTGAATGAATACTATGAGTATGCTGTGAAGCAAAGAATCTTAGAGAACTTAACACTTAATGATATTACTGTATCTCAGTTAAAGATACAACTTATTGAAAAAGGGTTCTCAAACTCGCGTAGGGCTGCTATCTCTTTAGTTAGGATGCCAGACTTTGCTGAGATTAAAAAGATTCATGAGGTGAACCGTAAGGCGCAATACAATAAGTATTACAATATGTTTAGAACATTTCCTGGGAGTAGAGGTAGACAAGCTGGTTATTTTAATGGACCTAGATAATAGAACATGGCTGAGAGAAGACAACAACAGGGAAGCACTACTGTAAGTTCCCAGAGTTATGATAATGAACTCATTGAGGATGTAAGCGATTACCATTTAGGTAAGAACATATGGACTCATGCTAGGAACGCTATAACAAACTCTACTACTGGTGACTTTGGTGACATAGGTAATGAACCTTCTAATATACATTGTGCTAGTGCTCCCTATACTGTTATAGGAGCTATTCATATTCAAGGTGACCGATGGGCTATCTTCAGTACGGATGATAGTAACTCAGAAGTTGGGTTATTTGATGAGTCACGTTGCTCCTATGACACCATAGTGAACGCGCCTTGCCTTGGCTTCCGTTTGACAAACCTTATTACAGGTATCTCTAAAGAAAGCTTTGATTGTAGGTGGTCTGTCTATTGGGCAGATGGTCTTAACCCTGATAGGTTTCTTACTATAGACATTGATACTCCCTCTAATAATGATTATACAAACCCCGAATCTACAATTCCGTGGATTCAAGACTGTGTTGATGACAACGGACCTGCTCCGGGAGGATGTATAATCTGTACTAACACACCTGAATTGGACTGTGATAAGACTCGTCTTGAGGATTTATTAACTCAACCTTGTTTTAGTTTAAGACGGGGATCAGCAGCTGGGACTGTTAGAAATGGTTCTTACTTTATAGTAGCTGCCTACACGTTAAATGAAATAAAGATTGGTGACTACTCTATGCCTTCTGAAGTGCAACCTATTTTCACACATGGGAATGTTGGTGCTTCTCTTGAGATTCAAGTAGACTTTGCTGATGAGAGATTTGATGAGATGGAAGTGGTTCTTATTAGTTTTGTTAATGAGCAGACTACTGCCCGTAAGATAGGTACTTACTCCACACGACAGAAAGTAATCCTTTTAGATTTTATTGATGATCGCTGGGCAGCAGTTCCAATAGATCAGGTTCCTATACGAACTCCTATTGCAGAAAAATCAGATGGTCTTTACCGTAACGGAAACTATGCTATACGATTAGGTCCTACTAATAAATTTGATTTCAATTACCAACCTATTGCAAACCAGATCCGAGCTAAGTGGCAAGCCGTGGAATATCCGGAAGCTTATTACTATAAAGGTGGAAACAATACAGGCTATCTCCGTGATGAAGTTTACTCATTCTTTATCAGATGGGTTTATCATACGGGAGATAAGTCAGCATCATACCATATTCCAGGTCGTCCTCAATTCAATGCACCGGTGTGGATCAATCCAGATAATGGGATCCCGACTCTTGAATCAGGTACATCAACTAGTGATGACTTAGAAAGTGCAATAGGTGAGATACCATACAATTGGATTGTTCACAATACAGGTATTGTTACAGCAAATCCAGGTACGGTCCAGGATGATGGTGGTGTTTTAGTTGGAGAAGGTTATATGGCTTATTGGGAATCAGCTGAGTTTTATGATGATGATACTCCAGAGATCTGGAATGCAGGTGTTTCAAGTACTCCTTACTCTCAAACATTACCAAGTGATTATGACTTATGTGGAAAACCGATAAGACATCACAAGTTCCCTGATAATCTTACAGACAAAGCAGGTGGTAGCACAAAGCATTATAGATGTGGAACCAATAATGGTGTTGATGCATCATTAGGTAAGGATTGTCATATAAGAGTAATGGGTGTTGGTTTTGAAAATATCCAAGTACCTGTGATGAATCCGAATGATCCGCCAGCTCAATGGATTCCAGTTCCAGGTATAGTTGGTTATGAAATACTAAGAGGCTCTCGTTTAGGGAATGCCTCTATTTTGGCAAAAGGTATTGTCAACAATATGCTTGAGTATGATCTTGATGGGGATCCAGATTCTAGTGTCAACTTGGTAAGTACACGAAAAGGATTGTACCCTAATTATCCTTATAATGATAATGGTCCTGATCCATTCTTGAGTCAAACAGAAGTTAATTACGAAGGTCTTCAAGGTGAAATTGGTTATCAAGCCATTACTGCTGTTAATAGAAGAAATTTAAGTTTTCACTCGCCAGATACGCAGTTTGCTGACCCATTCCTGTCAACTGGCGAGATGAAAATTTATGGTGAATTTGTGGGAGCTGCCGTTGGTAGTTTTGTGGAACCTGATGGGCATCCCAAACATAAGTTTGTAACTGATGCCGCCTTTGTTGCTGCTATAGTAGTTGGATTAGGATATGCTATATCACAAATAAATGGTAAGAAACGTATGTCCAGAGATAGGGCCCGTAGAATATCAATATCAGGATCTGGAAGTTTATTAGGTGGTTACGGTCAAGGTAGTGTTTCTTTTCCTGCTAATAGTACTTCTATAGCGGATGCACTTACTACTACACCATTAGCTCAGGCTGCCGATACTATTTACTATAACTTAAACAAGACTCTGAATTTAGCTGATGCTCTTTTTGGTACTAGTACAGATAATGACGCAGCTAATACAGCTGCTACTTTTCGTAATGGTAATGGAATGACTATAGGCTCTAACTTTAATCATAGTGTTGAGCAAGATGGTGTTAATCAATTACCTGGTTTCTTCCAGGCTGCTTCAGGTATCTTCACGTTCTACAATTACTTTACTGAAGGTGTTGATACTACTCTGAAGGTTATAAGTGCATTTAGTAAATTCAAACAGTTTGCTTTACAGTGGGAATCTCATTGCAAGTATGGTGTATATGGAAACTCTCAATTGGGCAACCGTAGAATGAATATTACTAATGGCCGTTATATTGATCCTTACTTTCAGGACTTTGGTGATGATTACAGAATTAATAATCTTAACCGAAATAGGTTTGTAGCTCTTGAACTAGATGATAATGTTGAACCTACTAATTATCAAGATAATAGTAAAAATACAGTTGGTAATTTAATTGGTGTTGGACCAAATAATATTAATTCATGGTCTGAACCTTCTAAAGGTATTAGAAGACAAGCTGCTTCTCATTACGTTGGTTTAAAACAAAAGGCACGTAATCAGTATGGACAATTACATTCTATTGTACAAGTACCAGTATCTACTTGTCTAAGTCCAGTAAATAACGGAATCTCTCCTTTATATTTTAATGGAGATACTTATGTGGGACGACACACTGAAAAGAATAAGATGCCTTTCTTTTATGATTGGTTGCAGAATGAAGTAGACGGTACTGAGTTTGATTATAAGCTTCATCAAGCTGTACCACATACAAGGTTTTGGATGGATACAGAAGCATTTGAATGGAGTGATTTTGTACAAAGTTTAAGTACTGTTTTCAGTAGTGCTCCTAGTTCATTAAGTGATGTTATAAATAACTTAGTAACCCCATCTGATTTACATTCTTTTGACCGTAATGGAACAAATCAAACAGGATTCTTTACCTTGAAGAACTGTTATATGTATTTATTTAATTGTGGTCTTAGAGACTTCTTTGTTGAGTCAAGTATCAATGTTGATTTACGTGATTGGGGAGATACTCCAAATCAGAGACATTATCACCCTTATAGTTCATACACGGATCTGAAAGAACTTTTTAGTACGCGTATAATCAAGGATGATAACTTCTTTAAATATGACTTTAACTTAAGCATCAGTAAGTTGTTCAACAACTATATCAGCTGGGGTAATCTACAACCGCGTAGTTACAATCCTAATGATGCTGAGTCATGTTATGTGTATAGACCTAAAAGAATGCAATATTCTTTACCTCAAGTTATTATTGATTCTAAGCGTGATAACTGGCGAACATTTTTACCACTTAACTTTAAAGATTTTGTAAGTAGACCTATAACAGTGAAGCCTATATTTGCTTCAGGTGCTTTAATACTATTTGAAAATGAAAGTCCTGTTCAATTTAAAGGGGTTGAAGAATTAAAAACATCAGGTGATACTAAAATTACTATTGGTGATGCTGGTTTATTTAATCAACCAATGCAAAGTGTAAACAATTCAGACAGACCTTATGAATATGGTTCTTGTCAGAATGGACGTTCTGTTATTAATACACCATTTGGCGTATTCTATATGTCTCAAAATCAAGGTAAGATTTTCAGTGTTGGTACTCAATTAAAAGAACTCTCAATGCCGGGTAAATTGAAATGGTGGTTCTCCACATTCTTACCTTACCAGTTGACAAAGTTCTTCCCAGATTTTGAACTACTTGATAATCCTGTGATTGGTATTGGATGTCAAGCTATTTATGATAATGAGAATCAGATAATTTATTTCTGTAAAAAGGATTATATCTTGAAACCTGGTGTAGATCCAGAATGGCTTGAGTATCTTGGAGATAATCTATTCTTAGTTCAGAAGATTGAGACTGTAGAACTTGGTGATCCACGCTACTTTGAAAAAGCATCTTGGACAGTGAGTTATGACCTTAAGAAAGGTACATGGGTTGGATGGCATGATTGGCACCCTAATTTACTTATGGGAGGTAAATCTAACTTCATGAGTATTGTGCGCGAGTCAGTAGATCCTAATCAAGCAAATGGTATTTGGATACATAACTTAGTGTGTGATTCATACTGTAATTATTATGGCGTTGATTATCCATTTGAGGTAGAGTTTCCAATAAACACTATCCAGAGTGTGAATACATTACGTTCAATTGAATATCAATTGGAAGTATACAAGTATGAGCAAAACTGTTATGATAGATTTCATGTACTTGATTTTAACTTTGACCAAGCTGTGGTTTACAATTCAGAGCAAGTCTCTGGGTTGCTTAACTTGATTTTATCACCCAAGAATAATGCACCAGCTATAGTGACTTATCCGATATTGAATTTTGATTCAATAGATATTTTATACTCCAAAGAGGAACATAAATATAGATTTAATCAATTCTTTGACATCACTGATGATCGTGGTGAGTTTACAAATGTTGAGCGCGTTATATGGAATACTGAAGCTAATGGTTACATTAGACTTTTGAATCCACTTAACTTGGATTACAATAAACCTCAAACACAGAGAAAGAAGTTCAGACACTATGAAAATTCTGTCTTCTTGAGAAGAGTTGTTTCTGGAAATAGAAAAATACTCTTAATGATTACTAATGCTAAGAATCTTAAATCACTGAGATAATGTATAATAAAAAAGAGCTTCGTGTGCAGTATTCTGCTAAGAAAAAACAAAATCCTTTTTCTAAAGATATTCCCGTGGATCCAAAAGGTCAATGGAATCATATGGGTAAACCTGTAAAGATTCCTAGTAATCTGATTGATACTTACGGAATGCCTGGTTCTATTATGGGTGTCCCTGATGTTGGTGAACCACAGATGATGGCACCAAATGGAAAGTATGAGTTTCCCAAAGCAAAGATGGTAACTGAAATACCTATGTTTCAGAAACCAACTGATGGAGATTTTGTAGAGGTGGAACTTGATGACAGACAGATAGCTGAATATCGTATGGGTGGTTTTGTAGTGGAGGATTTACCTTCAATGCAAGATGGTGGTTTAAAACCTCGTATTAGTTATACAGCAGAGCAATTAAAGGAGTATGAGGATGCTTATACTGGTGAAGAACCTTTCATGGATAGGTTCCAAAGAGAATCTGAAGAGATGGGCTTTTTTAATGTTATGGGTGATGATGGTAGTTACAGTAGTTATGATCCAACTGAAATACATGATCAGATTATGCAGCATGGTTTAAGAACTAAACAGCTTGCTAAAATGACCGGTGCAGACCCTGAGCAAATTAAAAAGTTTTTCCAGCCATCTTTTGATTATCATCAGGCATCTTATGATGTTAGGGGCCGAAAATACCTAGATGAATTAATTGATAAAGGTTATACTAAAGATGAAGCCTTTGATGAATTGATTAACAAAAAGAAATTTGGTACCAGAGAAGGATTGGAAAAAATCTTTTCTCAAACTTATGACGATCTAAATCAATATAAGACATACCAAAAAGAGAAAGCACAGTATGACAAACTGAATGCTGCTCAGGGAAGAGCACAACAATATGCTCATTTAACAGATGAACAACTATTAGCTGAGTCAAAAAAACAAGCTGGTCCTACTGTTGAAGGAGCCAACTATTTAGCAGAATTGGATAGAAGAAAATTTATTGCTAATCAGCCTAAACAAGAAGCTTTAGCAGCTCCTGCAGCACCTTTAGTAAGTGATAATACTTTTGTGAATACTCAAGTGCAGGATTTACAAGCTGATAGGCTACAGGATTTTATGGATTATGAGAAGAGAGGTTATAGTCTCGATGGGTATTCACCAGAAGCAGAACAAGCAGCTTATCAAGCTTATGTTAAAAATATACCTGCCTATAATGAAATAGGTATTGATATTAAAGATTTCATAAATTCTAATACAGGTGATTATGATTATGAAGCTTTTGCTCATGCGATGAATAATTCTGATAATGCAATTGCTTTAAATAAGAATTTTCAACAGCAAGAACAAAAAAGATATGATGCAGCTCCTTGGTATCAACGATGGGCTAGTAATACATCAGCGTTTTTAGATGATCCAATTAATGTAGGTGGAAACCTTTTGAGTGGTGAAGGTCCTATGTTGAATCAATCTAGGATGAGAAACGACCCTGAGTATCTGCAACAGGTTGCAAATCGGTATGGTGTTGATCCAGCAACCATTAAAGGACAGTGGGATAACGGTATAATTGATGATATTTTTGATTATGTTAACCCTGGTCATTGGGGTACTGTAGCTGGTAAGAAGATTACTGATGCTAGTGAGCAATTTGATCAAGGTAATTATTGGGAAGGTACAAAAGATTATGGTGAAGCTTTATTAAATGTTCTTCCTGCTGTTCCAGCAGGAAGGTTGTTACAAGGAAAGTCTTTTTTACCTAGTGTTGTAATGAAAACTCCTACTTATGCAAATAAAGTTTTAAAGGCAAATCCTACGCAAGCTTTAATTGCTAGAGGTATGCCTGAGAAGTTTGCAAAATTCACAAATCCTATAAGTTTAAATACAGGTCTTGCTGGTACTTCTGCGACACATTTACCTTCAGCTTTTGGTAAAGTATGGGATGATCCTACAAGTATGGGAGCTTGGGGAGAACTTGCTTTAACAGGATTAGGTTCAGCCCCTATTTTTGGAGGAGGTGTTAATTTTTTAAGAAATGCTCCGATGACTAGGTTAAAATATGCACCTGAAGGGATTAAGAATGTTTTAACACCCGGTAATAAGGTTACACCGTTAGATTTATTTAGACAGCAACCCTTATATCAATTTTCAAGTGAAGCTAAAGTTGCTAATAATTTGAGTTCTGTTGATAAATATGGTAAGTTAAAAGTAGCACCTGAAAATTTAGATAAGTTTACAACAGGTCGTTGGTTACAAACTACTAAAAATCCTGATTTAACTAAATATGTTGATGAGCTAATGTATACTAAACCCGGTTCTGCTGCTGTTAATAAACCGTATATGGTTAACAACTTAGGTACTCAAGCTAATAATCCTAATAGATTAGTTAATCAGTTAGCAAAAGATAGAAGTATAATGACTGGTGATGATGTTCCTCAAGCTTGGTTTGATGAAATGGCTTTAACTGCAGATGAGGCAGCTGACGTAAGAAAGATGTTAGATACTCCACAAGGTTATCAATCATCTTCAATATTTAGAAGTAATCCTGAAAAGTGGAAAGCTGTAATGGCTAAGGTTCCTGCGAACCCTAATGAAGCTATAAGCCCAAAGTTTTTACAACGTAGTGATTATGTACCAACAGACTTAGAAACACTTAATCCTAAAGCTAGTTGGGAATATCTTACAGAAGGAATGCATGAAACTGAAAATTTATTATCAAGTAGTGCTGCCACTAGACCTGTTAGAATGTTGAATCAAGGGTTTAAATTTGATAAAGTAAATCAAATAGGGCAAGGAGTTCCTTTGGAAACAGTACAGTCTCCTTTGTCGGAATCTACTGTATTTTCGGAAGCATTAGCATCTTCTGTACCAGAAGGAGTAGAGCCTGTATGGAGGCCTACATTTTTTCGACAAAAGCCAGCTATTGATCCAATAGTTGTACCACGTTTTCAAGATGGTGGTATATCAATGGAATTAGATGATGATAAGATAGCAGAAATGAAAGCTCAAGGGTATATGATTGTTGAAGAAGATGATAATTATATTCCTGATTTGAGATTACCTCAAATGAACTCTCGTCAAAAGAAAGTAAATCCTTTTAGTTTTGTAAATAGTTTCCCGATGGGAGATGATATGAAGGGTCTTATGATTGGTGCAGGTGCAAACTTTATGTTTGACACACCACTTAAGAATTTAAGAGCAGGTTTTGATTTATCAGCTACTAATGTAACTGGGATAAAAGATGGGAAACCAGTATTTAATAAGTTTAAAGTTAATACTCCAAGTATTAAGCTACATTACACATTGCCAAATAAGAAACGGTAAACTTGTGAGGTTTAGTTTATTAATTGGAAATTTTGTATATTTATTTATAACGTGATATCATGGGTAGTAAAAGAAAAGTAAGAGTATATGTTAAGAATGCAGATATTAACATGCTCCAAGAAGGTGGTCCTGTTGCAATGGGACAACCTCAACAACCGATGCAACCACAGGGTGGTGATCAAATGCAACAAGCTATGCAGCAAGTTATGCAAATGATTCAGCAAATGGCTCAACAAGGTGCTGACCCAATGCAAATAGCTCAAACTTTAATGCAACAAGGTGTTCCACCTGAAGCTGTAGGTCAAGCTCTTGTACAATCTGGTATGCCTGAAGAACAAGTTCAACAGGTTATGGTACAGGTTACTCAGGGTAATGCAACACCACCCCAAGCTCAACAACCACAAGGACAGCCTTCTCCAGAAGAAATGGCTATGATGCAACAGCAACAACAAGGACAACCGGGTCCTCAAGCTCCTATGCCTCCAATGGCAGATGGTGGTTATATTGATGCTTATGCCAAAAAGATTAAAGCTCTCCAACATAAGAAGGTTGGTGGAATGACTGATGGTGAAACTCATGATACTGTTCAAAAGAAACATAAGGTTATGATCAATAATGCTATTGGTAGCAATTTTGCCAATAATATGATTGATAATGCTGGTGACCGTTTTGCTGTCCGTGCTAAACAAGGACACTTCCAAGTAGGTGGAGGATTTGAAAATCCTTTTATGGCCAGTTATGATGCTGCTTTGAACGATGCATACCGTGAAGAATATCAAGGTGAGCAAAGATGGGGACAAGCATTAGCAGAGTCAACAGGTATGTTTGATAGACACGATGTGCTTAAAGCAAAAGGTATTACGCCTGAAGGTGAAAAAATAAGAGGTAAGTGGAATATTTATGATGAAGACCCTGGCATGGTTGCTAGAAGTGGAGGTCAATTACCATTACCGTCTTTTCAAGAAGATGGTGAAGTAAAATATGTAGAAGGTGTTTCACCTGAATGGCAACGACCTATTACAAATCCTTTTAATTTAAACCTTACTGCAACTACTGTAACAGATGCTTCTGAAGAAGCTACTTATTATGATAATAAACCGAAGCCTGGTGATGAAGGTTATGATAAATGGATATCTGGTAAAGTACGTGGTGATTGGAGTAATGCTTTTGAAGGTGCTAAGCTAGATAGTATGGAAACCAAATATGGAATTTTTGGTGCACCTAATCCAGAGAAAGGAAAAAAAGGTAGAATAAAAAAGCAAACAATGCATTTCAGATATGGTGATACACCTACTGATTCTCCAATTAATTCTTCTCCTGCTGGTACACCAGGTAATAATAAACCTCAATGGGATTATAATAACTTTGATGACTTAAGAGGAATGCTTGAAGCTGATATGGATTTATCATTGGATCCAAGTCTTAGTGAAGATGAGTTATTTAGAATGGCTAAGGAGCAAGGCTTAGTAGGTCAAGCTGCTACAGAAGAATCTAATTTGAATGATGGTTCAGAGGAAGATGTTGTAGAACAAGATAACTCTGATATTGATGATAAAGGTAGACTGCTTTATGAAACTCAGCAATTACAAAATCGTAGAGATAAAAAGTGGGATAAGAGATTAAGAAGAGAATCAAGAAGAAGTGGGCGAAGAGAAGATAGAGCTAATAACGCTTATTTTGATGCATACGGTGAATTTCCTGGTGGGAATTCTTCTGCTGTACCTGTTGTAGGTGATCAAGAAGGTTTGGAAGCATTTGAAGCTTATAGAGAGCGTCTTGCAGGAACTCCTATTTATAGAGGTGGTGGTACGACCTTACCTATGTTTCAAGAGGAAGGTGAGTTTGATCCCTATTTGGATATGACTTTGAAAGAAGACAAACTTAGTATTGATGCTCAAAAAGCTGGTTTCTTAGGAATGGCTGGAGCAAATCGTTTAGCTGATATGGTGAATACTGCTGAAGCTGAATCAAATGCAAGCACGGCTTACTTGGCTTCTCTGCAAAATCCAACATCTGTTGGAAATAGAGGTAGTTTTGGGGCAACAACAGGAGCTCCTACTTTCCAACGTGACAAACAAATGGGATTCACTGGAGGAAGATATGGTGCAGGATTACCTGAAGAATATGATGGAAATGCTTATTATGGAAGAGACGGTGGTTCAATGGGATATGATATGAACCAACCAGTTTATATGGACGATATTGAAATTGAATACATCCTTAAAAATGGTGGTAAAGTAGAATACTATTAATATGAAAAGAAGAGTCAAAATAACAAAGCTGCCTAGTTTCGGACATGGTTCTGAAGTTAGATTAGGTGGGGGTGATACTAAAGGTGGTTATCCAGTAGATTCGGCAAAAAATTCTCTACCGGATCTTAATGTTTCTAGTTTTATTAGTCCTGTTCCAAGAGACCAAGCTAATATTGAAGCAGAGAAAGGTGAGACCATGATTACTCCTATGGGCGATGATGCCAGAACAAAGGCATTACCTAAAACTTTCACAATAGGTGGTAAGAAGCATTCTGGTGGTGGGACTCCATTGAATGTTCCTGACGGTACATTTGTGTTCTCTGATCACTTAAAGGAAACTAATCAGGACATCCATGCATTCTTTAATAAGAAGCCAAAGAAGTCTGGTTATACATATGCTGAGTTATCTAAACCTTATATGGTTAATAAAGATTTGAAACATCTTATTGATTCTAGTTCTGATAAAATTTCTCAAGAAACAGCTAAAATGAACATTCAAAACAAACTTGAGAAATTGAGTTTGTTATCTCTGTTACAAGAATCTAAAAAAGGTTTTGGTGATGGTGAAGAATTTGAAGTACCTGAAGTTGGTATGGTTCATTTAGAGAAAACTGGTTTAGACATTGCTCAAGCTATTCAACCTTACTTAGATGCTATTACTCCACAAGCACAAGCACAACCTCAGATGCAAAGAAGAGGTGGTCCTGTTAGAATGAAAAATGGTGGTGGCGTAAAAGGTCTAAAGCCGGGTCACAGAATTGATAGAACAACTGGTGAAATTATTGATGAGAATGGAAGAGTAGTTGGTATTGTTACTGCAGGAGGTGATGCAGTTACCACAAAGAAGACTAAGAAAGCTTCTATTCCTGATGGTGCAACTGTAATCCGTAGAAAAGATTACGCTACAGATGCTGAATACATTGCTGCTCGTGATACTGCTTTCACAGGTTCTGAAGGAGCTTCAATATATACACAAGACATTAATGGTACCTATCGTAAAGTTGGTACTAAGACTATGACTTTTGATCCATATCAAGGAGACCTATTAGAAACGACCTTCAACAATAACCAAAACGTGGCTGATCAGTATTACTACTTACAACAAAAGTTTAATACACCTGAAGCTAAAAAGGCTTTACAAGATAGAGCTATTGCCGCTTATGAGAATCCAGCAAATGTTCGTGGTATATCTCAGTCTCAAGTAAAGGCTGCTGTAAAAAGATTGAAGGATAATCCAGATCTTGCTTACAATCAATTCATGGATATGCAACAGCGTAACATGAGTTTGGCTGCTAATGGTTATGAGGTATCTACTTTCCAAAATTCACCGGGAAGTAATGGTACATCTAATCAGGATTTTGAAGATGCTTACAAGAAGATTGGTTTGAAAGCTCCTAACAAAGAGGATGCTGCAATGCAACAAGCTATCTATATTGGATACCGAGATCTTTTGAAAGAAAGAGATGCTGGAACTTTGACAGATGAAAATCTATTGGCAACTCTTGAGAACTTTAACATAACTCAAGTAGGTCAAGGTGATGATGCAATTGCTGGAGATAGAGAAGGTAGTATCTCAATGATTGATGGTATTTACACAAATACTACAGCAGGAGAGATTGCTGGAATTACAGCAGATCCACAAATCTTTGAAGAAGATTTAGCAGATGAGAAAGATTCTGATATTGATATCAAAACAATCAAAGGCGTAACGGATCAAACTCCACATGGTTGGAGAGCTCCTGATGTGAAGCGATTGATGAGTGCAACTAAGAATTTATCAAGTGATGTTAAAGAACAACCTTGGGCAAAGATTCCTGATTACCATATTCCTAATGTGTATTTGGATTCTCCAGATCAAAGAGCATTTAATGAAAGAGGTAGAATCAAAGGCTTAGAAGATACTTTATCTACTTACGCTACACCAGGAACATTAGCAGCAAGTGCGAGTGCTTTAAGTGGTGCCGGTAATGTTGGTCAATACATTTCTCAAGTTGGTCGTGAAAACAAGGACCGTGTAAATCAACATTCTGCACAAGTGGCAGGTATATTAAATGCTGCTGCCGGTGAACGTGCTCAGATTGCAACGTCTCTTCACGATAAACGTGCTCTTGTAAATGAAAAACATAGAGCATTTAAACGTGAGGCTACTAAACAATGGGATGACGCATATGATTGGGGATTCAATAAAGCAGCAGAACTAGCAATGGTTAATGCTCGGACACCTAATTACAATGTAGATCCTTGGTCTGGTAAGATTCAACATGTTCCGGGAGGACCATTGACACCAAATACTGCAGGTACTAAGACTATGATGGACAGAGTTGCTGAATATAAAGAAACTTACCCTCACATTAGTGATGACGTTATTTATAAGGCTGTTAAAGAAGAAATGGGAATTACTGAACAGACACCTTCTTATTTGAATTATGGAGCAGCTGCTACACAACCTGGTTAATAAACTTATCAGGTTTAAATAAATACATTATTTTTGTTTAAATATATAATATTATGTCAACGTACTTAGATAACTCACCAACATACCTTCCTACGGTGCAGCCTTATGAGCCAAATTTCCAATTGTATGCAGGAACACTAGAGTTTAAGCAGACAAAATATGATACTAACAAGTCACAGTTAAGTAACTTGTACGGCTCTTTACTGAACTCACCTATGTTACGAGACAGTAATATTAAAACCCGTGATGAGTTCTTTAAGACTATTGAATATGAGATAAAGAAGATAGCTGATTTAGATCTGTCTTTACAAGAGAATGTACAACAGGCTGGACAAATGTTCAATTCTCTCTATGATGATGAGGCTCTTGTGAAAGATATGATGTGGACAGAGAACTATGCTGACCAAAAGAAACGTGGAAATTCTTTCCGTAATTGTTTTGATCCTGAAAAATGTGGAGGAGGTTTTTGGGAAGAAGGTCTGATGGAATTAGATTATCGCGCTGAAGAGTTCCGTAATATGTCTGATGAAGAAGCTATGGCTGCAGGTAATGTACGTTTTACACCATACATTGATGTAATGAAAAAGGCTGCTACTTTGATGAAAGACATGGGTTGGAAAGATATGTCTGTTGATCAAATTAGAGGTGATGGTTATATAGCCACTACAACTAATGGCCCTGAATTAATGGCTGGTCCATTAATGGAATTATTTAGTACAGCTTTTGAAAAGGATCCTCAAATAAAAAGAATGTATCAAACTCAAGCTTATGTTGAACGTAAGCAATGGGTTAAAGGAAATGCTGCTCAGTACGGCTCAGAAGAGGCTGCTGAACAAGTATGGGTACAAGAAACACAGAATGCTATTCAATCAATGTTTGCCCCTATGGAGGAAAACCTTGAGTTTAGTAGAGATGTTGAAAGAGGTAAAAAAGCAGAACTTGAAGAGCGTATTAGAACCGAAGGTACTACTGGTGATGATGGTTTAGCTCAAGCTTATATACAATCTTTAGAGAATGAGCAACGGATTGATACAACAATGACTATGGTTGATGGTGTATTGACAAGAACCAGTGGTTCTAATAATGCCAGAACAATCAATCAAGCTGCCGAAGCATTGGATGGTGCTTATGGAGCTATTCTCTTCAATCAAGATTTACAACGTAAAGCAGTTGCTATATCTAAGATTGGTCAAAAGTATGAACTTAAAGCAGATCCTATTTATGCTGCTAGACTTGCTGCTTCTGCAAAAAAAGATGAAGATATTCAAAATACTACAAATGGTTTTTATGATTTTGGTCCTACTATTATTTCACCTGCTGAAGCAAGTGGAGCTATAGTTGCAAAATTAGAGCCAACAGCAGAATCTAAATATTTACTATCTGAAGTTGAGGATACTGATGACTTTTTAGCTAATGCCTCAATTAATAATACTGTAATAAAGACTATTAAGACAGATGTTATGAATGGTCGTAACTCACAGTCATCAACAGATTTACTTAACATAACGGGTTCCTTGGTAAGTACGTATGCTGATTGGGCTAATAGAGCTGGTAGTGCTGGTGATAAGCGAGATGCTGCTAAGAAATTAAAAGCATGGAACAGAAAAACTAATGCTGAGCAATTGGCGTGGGCTAAAACAGATGGTCTTGATTATATCCGTAAAAAGATAGATGGTAGAGCTCAGCAAGAACTTTATGACAATGGTGTTAATGGTATTTTAGTACAAGCAGAAAATGATCCTAACGGAAGTTATTTACAAAATAATTTAATTGAGCTGTATCCTCAAATTCAATATGTGAAAAACAATGAGTTTAATCAAAATACTTGGTTAGAGATTGCTTCTGCATATCATGTGAAAGCTGCTAATAAAGCTTCTTTAGATTATCAAGATAGTCCTTTGGCAAATATCTTTGAGTTTGCTGTTGGAAAGAGAGGTTCTAGAACTGGAAATCAAACAGCAGTAACTTATGCTGCTTCTCGGACACAAGGTTCTCAATGGAGAATAGTACAACCTAATAAAGCTGGTCAAAACCCAATGAGTAGGTTTACACCACAAATCCCAGACTTTTTAAATCCTGGTGCTGATGAAGTAGTTAGTGTGACAGGAGATAATAAAGGTCAGACTATGCGTAGAGATGAACTTGAAGGTACTCCTGAATATGCAATGCGTCAATCACAAGAAGAACTATTGTTTGCTACAGGTAATGATGTTCAAGAAAAAACACCTTTTGTAAAAATTCCTGCAGGTGGTGGTAAATTTCAGGAAGTGTTTATTGCAGATTTCTTTGATGATGAAGGTTTAATTGAAGATGAGTATGTTCAACATATGAATACTTTCCAATGGGGTGATTCTGAGGCAAGCAAAGAATATGAGAAAAATTTCCGTTATGCTAAATGGGCATGGAAGATGGGAGAAAAATCTGATGCTTGGACTAAAAACGATGATGGTACTTGGACACCAGATCCATATAAAGAAAGAACAACTTGGTTAGGTAGACGAGCTAGAGATATATGGTCTTATAAAAACTTCATGTCGGGTAATCCTATGAGTGCTATAAATGCATATGGTGTAGATAATACTTTAGATTACTATACAAAAAGTACTAATTATAGTTTTGAACCAACAGAATTTTATGGTAATGATTACAGTGATAATGTTTCTTTAGTAGAAAGTCTTATCAACCGTAATGTATCTTCAGTAAGCACACCTCAAGGTAATGCCTTTGGAGATGTTACTGGAGCAGGTGGTTCATATGCAAGTAAAGGAATAAGAGATGTATTCAATCCAGCTGTTGGAGGTACAATGCATAAATCAAATCTTGGGTTTGCTGCATATTATCAAGCTTCTCAAGAGGGTATTGGAACTGATGCTGGAATGAGTTGGATTACATTTGGACCAAATAAGTCAAATTCTAAACAATCAGACCATGATGTTAAAGCAGCTGAAATTTGGTTGGAGCTTGTAACTATGGCCAATCAAACAGGTAGTCCAAAAGGAACTGGTAAAATTATGTTACAATATGATTACTGGGCTACGGGTGGTGGTGAAAATACTCAAGCAATGACTATACGCCCGTTGTTTGATACGGATGCTACAAAGATGATTGAGAATAAAATCATGTTAGCTACAGGTACAACTAAAAAAGATGATCCTAAGTATATTAAGATGTATAATCAATACATTAGTGGTATTACTTTATATCAACCTGATGCTGTTGCTATTAAAAATGGTGGTCATTATTTATACAGGACAACAAAGGTGAACAACCTAGAAAAGATTATGGCAACTACATCTGAGATTCAGGTGCCGGGTTATGATGATATTTCAACCTTAAAGATTATTAAGCGTGGTGGCCAATATGTTATTGAAGGAGATGTTCAACGAGGATGGGATTATGATAATAATAAACCTCATATGGCGTATCAACAACAAACTTGGCCTATAGATACTCCCATAACTGATATCATGTATAATACACCTTTCCTTGTAGACAATGGTACAGGTCAGGTGAATGGTTTAAGTGGTTATTTAGAGTATGTTAAAGAACAATTAGTTAATGCTGGGGAATATAGATCTGGAGATAGAATTTATGATCCATCTTTTATTAGTGATGAGTGGTATAATAAGATGACTACTTCTTCAGCAGATGATCGCAAGAAATGGGCAGCAGCAAAACCTAAAAAAGCAACTAAAGGAAAAGGTGACTATGTACCTGGTTCAAAAAGTGCAAGTTATACAAGAACAAGTTTCTAATAAATTTTCACATGGCAAAAAAACAAGGTGTTAGTAATGTTGTAGATGGTTTAGTAGGCCCTAATCAGACTATACCACAAGATACACAAGTTTTACTTCCTACAGAAGCAGGGACTTCAGTAATTGTACCAAAACCGAGACCTAAACAAGGTCTGTCTCTTAATGCCAGTAACAATATTGGTAATGCTTGGAGCAGTTTTAAAAATGCACCAAAATTACCTGTTGACTTAGCAAGAAAAGGGATACAACAAAACTTTAATGCCGATCTCAATCACACTCAATATGAGCGTTACTATAACCATCCTGATTTTAAAGACATGGGTTTCTCTCCTTTTAGAGATAATGAAACTCACTATAATGAACAGACTAGTGGTTGGAGTGATTTCCAAAGAACCTTTGCTCAGTGGCGTTCTTTAGCTGCTACAGGGTTTACGGATGCTATGTCATTTGGACCATCATCAGATAGAAAAGCTGCTGAGAAATTTGAAAGAGCAATGGCAATTGGTTCTTCTACAAGAGGAGGAGTTACAGGATTTACAACAAACCTATTTCTTAATTCAGGTTATACCTTTGGTATTATAGCAGAGATGCTACTAGAGGAAGCAATTCTTTATGGAGTTGGTTTATTTACTGGTGGTTCAACTTGGGGTTTAGCAACAGCCAGAGGTGCTGCTAAAATCAATATGATTGACAATGCTTGGGATTTAGCAAAGACCGTTAAGGGTGCTGCTAAAACTGCTGATGCATTGGATGACCTTAAAGATATCAATGTAGCTAGAAATTATTGGGCAAAAATGAAAGGTGTTGGTGCTTGGGCAGGTAGAAAAATTGCTCCAGACACAGCAGGTGTTGTTAAACATTGGGATGACATTAAAGCTCTTGGACCTTTAGCTCAAGTCAATACAACTGCAGCATCTTTCTACAAAGATGTCAGAAATATTAGATTGGCTTATAGTGAGAGTGCTCTTGAAGCTGGTATGGTTGAAAATGAATTACTTGATGAATTTTATCAATTAGCTGTAAGAGAAAATGGTGGTGGTCCTTTATCGGATCTGCAAAAGAAGGAAATTAGCAAACGTGCTAAAGATGCTTCAATGACTACATTCTCTCAAAACTTTCCTACAATATGGTTGAGTAATCAAATTGTGTTTGATAACTTATTCCATAGTTTTAGTCCAACACGGAAGTTACTTGGACAACCTTTAAAAAAGAATGCTGCCGGGAAAATAGTTAAGGAGGCTGGTAAAACATTAAACCCTTATCAAGTTGTAGGAAGTAACTTTAGAGGAACTTTAAAGGCGTTTACTAAACCTAGAAGTTATGCCAAATTTGGATTAAACTATTTCAGAGCTAATTTTGCTGAAGGTCTTCAAGAGACTGCACAGGAAATTATATCAGGTGCTGCAAAAGATTATTACAGACAAGATCCAAAGGATCCAATGTTACAAGGATATCATACAATGCTTGCAAGTAATATCCAAAAGCAAGTAACTCCAGAAGGACTTGAAGTATTTATGTCAGGTTTCCTTATGGGAGGTCCTGTTAGTATGGTTACATCAACTATGAGTGGTGCTGTAGATCAAGTAAAGAAATTTAGAGATCCTGATTATGCTGCAAAAATGCTTACTGCAAAACAAGAGTTAGTAACAGCAGCTGCAGAATACAATGAGTTCCATGCAGATCCAATGAAGATGTTTGATCATAATCTTGAAAATGCTAATGCTCAGAAACATTATCAAGAAGGTATGGCCGAGGCAAAAGCTAATGGTGATAAGAAAATCTTTTATGATTTACATAATGCTGCTGCTTCTAGTCATGTACTTAATGCTATCCAAGGAGGAATGCTTGGTGGTTTCATAGAACGTATGGAAGATTATTCTACAATGACTGATGAAGAAATTGTAGAAGGTTTTCCTAATTTAAAAGAAACACCTGGAGCATATAAGTCTAAGGTTGGTAACATGATTAAATTAGCTAAATCTCTTGAGCAAGATTATAAAAATTACTCAGCTAAATTTCCAGCACCTACAGATCCTGTAATGTTTAAAGGAAATCAAGTGAGATATGCAAACGCTAGATTAAAGACATTAGCTTGGCAAAACTCAATGAAGCAATTTTTATTTATGCGTCATTCTTTCTATAATAATTTTGAAAGACAAAATGGGATATTACAAAAAGCTGGTTCTGAATTAACTGGACAAGATTTAAGTGGTGCTGATTTTGTTAGTCTTTTTGATAGCGATAAAACAACAGAGGTTATCCAACAGAAAGAGCAGATGCTTAAAAATCTTGGTGATGTCAAGCAACTTAAACCTACACCAGAACAAGTTAAAAAAGGAATAGCTTTTAATGAGGCTGAAGATTTTGAATATCAAACAACAGAAGAGCTTGAAGCTCTTAAGAAATTTGATACAGCCCGTTCAAAATATGTATCTATATCAAATGCTCCTGAACATGCTGTTGCTAGAGAAGATGCTGCTCAAGAGTGGTATCAAGCATATAGTGAACTGATAGGGACAATGAGTAAGGATGTTCAATTTAATGAAGACATTGGTGAAAGCTTTCAAGAGCTTTTAGACTATACCGATTTGGGTACTGAAGGTCAGAAAGTTAAGGAGGCAGTCAACTTTTTATTGAATCCAGAACAATGGGAACTTAATCTTGAAAGAAATGAAAGAGCCATTGCTATAGGTCTTGAAAATAGAATACCTTTTATGAAATCTTTACTTGAAGATTACGTAGACAAGATGGGTAAGAATGCTTTATTAAAAGCATTGTTTGAAGAAGCTGGTGTATTTTTAGATGCTGAAGGAATAGCTGCTGTTGAAGACGGAAGCTTTCCTCAAAACTTTTATGATACATTGGTACCATATAGTGCTATCTATAAAGGTTCTCCTAAATGGGCCACAGCATCAAAGGTTATTGAGGATTACATAAAGAATGTAAAAGATAAACCTATTCCTGAGTCTGAAGGTACAAATGAATTTGATGTTTCTACTCGAGATAAACTTCCAGGTGATAATAGAACATATGATGATTTAGCTGAACAATTTGGATTTGATCCAAAATCAAAAAGTACAGCTGTATCTGAGAAAATTGTATTACAAGCAATCATAAACAGTCCATACGCTACTGAGGCCGAGAAACTTCTGGCAGAACAATTCTTAGCTATTGCTGATGATACTTCTGATATACTGTTTGTCAATAATCTTAATCATCCCGGAGAATTTGTTTCAAACAAAGAGGGTGGAACAGTAGTAATAGATGCGCGATATAGTTCAGAGGATTATAGAAACGGTAATCAGCCATTGGAAGTTATACTTCTTCATGAGGAAACTCATAGATATAGTGTGAATGGTTTAGAAACTGACTCAGCTTACAAAGGAAAGATTACAGAAATCATGGAAGCTGCCCGTAAGCATTTTGATGAAACTAACAAAGGTCTTCCATTATATGGATTCAAGAATGAAGCTGAATTTGTTGCAGAGACAATGAGTAATCCTGTATTCCAACAAATGCTAAATGAGATCCCAATGGAAGGACCTCTTCAGAAAAATGGTTGGACAGCATTTGTTAATGCTGTTGTACATTTCTTAGAATCAACTTTTGGTAAAGGAAAGGTTGATGGTAGTGTACTTAATGCTGCTATGGATGTTATCACGGCTAAAATAGATTCTGAGTTTGGTGGTAAAAAAGACTTTATTAAAGAGGGTCCTTCAATTACACCTCAGACTCCGGTTAGTGCAATGCCTACATCATTACAGAAATCTTTACTACATGCTTTTGATACTAATAATGAATCAAGTAGATTATTAGAAGCTAGGTTAGATGGTAAGATGGAAGATGCTGAAGTATTAGAGCATGATAAGTTTAAGAATTGGATGTTAGGTAATCCGATTGTTTATAACATAATTGATAAGTATAATACTGATAAAGCTAAGGAAACTCCTATAGAACCAACAAAATCTAAATTGAGATACGTTGGTAAGAATCCTGCTGTTGATAGCCTTGTAACACGCGAAGTAGATGGTGAAACACAAGTACTACTTATAAAACGTGGTGATTATGCTGTTGAAGGTAATAAGTGGGCTTTACCTGGTGGATTTATTGATACTGATGCACAACGTGGTGAAGTATGGACAGAAGGTAAGGAAACTACTTTAGAGGCAGCTGTTCGTGAACTTAAAGAAGAAACAGGACTTGATTTTACAGGAAGACCTTCTGATGATTATACTCTTGGGCCGCTGGGTGTCAGAGATACTCAGACAAGAGATCCTAGAAATTCTGATAAAGCTTGGGTTGAAGCACGTTTACAAGGACTTATGATTCCAGAAGGAATGGAATCTGATGATGTGACCGGTCAAGATGATGCTAAAGAAGCTAAATGGTTTACAGCAGAGGAGTTAAACAATATGGCTGATACAGAGTTTGGTTTTGATCATGCCGATATTTTGGTTCAACAGAATCTGAGAACACCTCGTGAATCAAAAGTTGGTCAATTAGAAGTAGATGTAGATGTATTTGTAGAAGCTAGTGATTTTGTTATAGAAGGTATTACTAATGGATGGAATGTTTTAGCAGGCAATGAAGCTGATGGTGTTGGTGATGTACGTAATCAAACTAAAGATTTTAAACCTAAATATATTGAAACTATTAAAGGTGATAAAAAAATATTCTCTTATTTAGTGCCAGGTTTTATAGAATATGCTGCTGCTGGAAGAGATGGTTATTTTTCAGTATCAATAGCTGTTCCAAGTAGTTCTACTACTATTTTAAATGATTTTAAAGATGCATTAAAAAGTAAAGCTGATGAAATAATTGCTGCTAATCCTACAAAAGGAAGAGGTAAATTAATATTAAATCCTAACATAAGTGTATCTAAACCAACACAACAAACTAGTGAGGTTGAAGTAACTTCAGTGTTGACTGAAAAAGAACAGAAACTAAAAGAGATCCGTGATGAAAGAAAAGCTCTAAGAAAAGAGTTAGATGAACTACGTGGTTTAATTAATCCTAAAGCTGAAGGAGGTTACTACTTTAAACAACCTGCATTAAGTTATGAAGAAGGTTTGCAAAATATACAAAATATTTTCAAGACTATAATCAAGGAGTATAAGACGTATGATTTAGAGCAGGTTGAAACCATGCTTACTGAACTCGGAGCTAGTGATTTTGTCAAAGCTGAATATGCTAAGATTAAAGATTACTTGATAGCTGCTGGAGTAACAATGCAAACAACTTTAGGTGAAGGTGTTTCTGAAACGGCTTTTGCAGCATTTAGCCCACAGCAGAATGATATACTTTTAAATATAGGTTTATTAGTAGCAGATCCTCGAGTTGAAACTGGAAGTCAGATAGCTCAAATAATTGTGCATGAAATGATTCATGCTGCAACACATTATAAAGTAGCAACATCTGAAGGTACCTTCTCTAATATTAATAACGAACTACCAGCTTTATCTCAACGTGAGAAAGAAGCTGTAAAAGATTTACAAGATGTTCTTAAAGAGATTAAGAGAGAGAAGGTATTTGCTGATGAATATGGTATAACCAATGTTGATGAAATGTTGGCTGAACTTTCAAATGAAGTTTTTGTGAATAAACTTAAGGCCACTACACTTCGAGGTAAAACTCTTTGGGAAATGCTTGTTGATGGTCTTGTAAAATTATTTAGTAAAGTAACACCTGAAGCAGGAGCTAATGCTTATGCAAAAGTTTATTCAGCTTACGAGGTTCTCTTAGAACAAAATGCAGACTTGCAAAGAGATGCTATTAGAGAAACTCTTAAAGGAGCAGGTAAACCTAGAGGAAATGTATTTAACAATCTAGGAACTGCTTTTGAAGCTAGGAAAGAAGAATCTGATTTAATAAATGATAACGTAAAATCAAAAGAGAGAGTCCAAGCTTCTTTATATAAGAGTGAAGCAAAGGGTGTTAATCTTGATAAGATTAGAAAACAAATTGCAAAACTTGAAGATAGATTAGCACAACTTGATAAGCAAGAGGAGATTGTTGAAAGAATGTATGATTCTAAAGGACCAATTATACCGGAAACTGTAACTACAATTACACCGGATATGAGAGATACTTTAGAGAAAGAACTTCACTATAATAGATTTGATATACGTAACATGACTCCAGATGAGGCTATGGACATTATCACAGAAGGATTAACAAAAGAAGCTGCTGATCAGAGGATAGAAGAGGGTATTGCTGAGTCAGCTAGAAAAGAAGCCGCTGAAAGACATGATATCCGTAGAGCATTTGATAAGATGCTTGAATCAGCTGAGACGTTTGAAGAGATGGAAGCTGTTAAAGCTAGGGCAAAAGAAATACTGCGTGAACCAGGCTTAGTTAATATCTCTGGTTATAATGCTCAAGAGCTTGGCGGTCTGATTGAACAACGGAAAAAAGAACTCCGAGAGCATATTGATTTTGATGCCCTAGGTAGAGGTGATCAGGTTTATATGTATGACAATGTAAACTCTAAATTTGTTGTAGTTGACAAAACAGCTAATACAGTTAAATTACGTAAATTTGGTGATATCCTTGGCCCCGTATTTAGTGTTAGCAGAAGCAAAGCACAAGAAAAAATTAAATATATGAGTAATCAATTCTTAAATGATGCTGTTCTTAATGACCTAGAGATTTCTCCAGAAGAAGAAGTTCTCATTAAGAATGGTGTAGAAAGAGCAATAGAGCTCACTGATGCTGGTTCTATTAAGGAAGATATTGATAATGCAAAATCTAAATCGGATGAGGATCTTAAAAATGATTTACGTGATGAACTAGACCAAAATTGTGAATAATGAAGTGTACATTAAATGATAAAGTTCTAAGAGCTTACCGAAGCGTGGTTGTTAAAGATCTACTTAATATTGTAGAACAAGAGAAGCCTTTTAATTTAAAAGAATATCTGCAATCTAAGTATGCTGAAGGTATGGAACTTTCTGGTAATGATAATGCTATTGCTTTAGAATTTGTAATGGTTACTCCTCAGTTTATTGCACAAACAATGTATACAGAGCCTGTACTTTTTGGATTGGCATTGGATGCAAATGAATTAAGAAACTTAGTGGTAGACTTCTCTCAAGAGACCGGGCTAGATAAGGTACAAGAATACCTTAACTTAAAGGTAGACATATCCAAAGAACTAGCAGGTAGAGTTGACTTAGAGGATGAGGAAGAGGATACTGAAAAGACACCTATAACGAAAGGGCATGATACTGATGTATCTAAGAAAGCTATTGTAACAGTTTCAAGGAGGGGAGACTTTATACAAACGGCTCCTACGTTTTTGACAGATGCTGAACGTGAAGTTTTAGAGATTGATGATAGTAAATCAAATTACAACGTATTAGACCCTACCAAAGTCTTTTATTTCAAAGTGAAGCGTTCTATCCTTAATGCACTTAAAGGTGCAGAGAACGGCTCAGAGATAAATTTCAAGGGTCAAGGTCCTGTCTTCCTAAAAGCAGTTGAGGTATCTACACTTGATGAAGCAGATAAGAAGCCTTTGTCTAGTACAGAGAAGTTAACCCAAGAACAGTTAGATAAAGGTATTGCTCTTATGGTTGTTAATGAAGCTGGTATCCCTTTAAGATTTGATTCTGCCACAGGAGAGATATCCGAAACAGGTAAGCCTGTCTACTTTAACATGAGGAATACGCAAGACTTTTTTAAGTCTGGTGAATTTACTTTAAGTAAAGGTGAAGCTGCTCGTGCACAAGCTATTAGTGAGCATATGGGTATTACTACTGAAGCAGCTCGTGAGTATTTGAAGGAGCAGATTCTATTTGTAGATACCATCCGTAACTATGTTAAAAAGAATCCGGATACTAATTCAGTTATGTTAAACATAACAGGTGGTAGTCTAGGTGTTCCTGGTAACCCTAATGTTACTACACCTCTTAGTGAAGTTAACTTTGGTAAAGATGCTACAGGAAAACCTAATCGTGTTACTTTATCAACAGCAGATGCATCAACAACTGGTGATCTATGGCCTGGTCAATTATATTTTGAATTAAACAATGACCAAAATACACCTATAAAAGTTAATGCCCCTTTTATTAAGGATACGGGAAAGGTTGAGATGTTAGTTGATTTGTTTACTGAAACTTTATATGATGACTTAGGTAAAGAGTTGACGGCAATGGAAAGGAAATCATTTGCAGAAAAATATATTTACATTAATAAAGAGCGTTTAGATATAAGTATTTTTGGTAAAAAAAACGAATTGTTTGTTGTTAAGTTAAATGGTGTAAAATTAGATTTAAGTACTGAGAAAAGTAAACAACTTGCAAAAGACCAGTTACGAAAACATTTTTCTGGTTTAACAGCTTCTAAGACTGTATTGGAAAAAAATATTGGTAACCGTAAAATTGTAACAAATGAAGCAGACTATAAGTTAAATGCTGTTATAAAAGGTGGTGACGGTAAATATCGGGTTATTGAACCTATACGATTAAATGTAGATAAAGAAGCTCTTGAAAGTGCAGGTGCCTTTGAACAAATAATAAGCATTGAAAAAGATACTAATGGAAAGTATATAATTAATACAGAAGCAAAAAACTATCTGGCCTTTATACTTGACAATAATTTCACTATACCTTATGACTTAAATGCAAATAAAGAGATTGGTCAATATCAGGCGTATACAACTTTTGATATTGTAGATAGTGAAATAGAAAAGGTTTATGGTAAGGAAACTACTGAGGAAGTACCTGGTAAAATCCCATCTGATATAGATCCGTCTATTGCTTATCTTGCAGTTCTTGAGAAATCAGCGGAACTTCAGGGAAAAGATAGTCCTGGATTTAAAATGCAGAAAGTTTTGATGCATAACTTAAAGAATGACACTATATCACCAGACTATGCTAGGGCAGTACTACATGAGTGGTCAATGCGTAAAGGTGATATGGGTGCACCAAATCTTACTGAGAAGCAAGAGCGTTCTATTAGTTCTCTTATTGAGCGTTATTCAAAAACACCTCCTGTAAGAAAGGTTGAGGAAACTCCAGTTCAAGATGAGGTGGCTGATGAGGTTGCTAAAACAGAAAAACCTGAATTAAAGCAAAAAGATGTTCCGAGCACTAATACTCCAGACTTTGATGTCTTGCAGTCTATCCGTAATAATGCTAAAGATGATACATTAAACAAACTCTTTGACCAAAAGGAAGTTGATGTTAAAGCTACGACAGAGCAGATAGCTGCGGCTAAGAAATGGTATGAGAATCATCCTTTGAATAAATATTTTCCTTTTGAGGCTTTATTTAATATGGTGAACAGTTCTAATAGAAATTCAATTGCCACTTGGCAAATGCATGGCATTAGACTTTATGAGGGTTCTGACTATTCAGATCTTTATCATGAATCATGGCATGCTTTTTCCCAAGCGTTTATGACTAAAAAAGAACGTGCTGCTTTATATAAATCTGTAACAACTTTGAATGGTAGTTTTAGAGATTATAATGGGAAGACGATTTTATTTGCTTTAGCTAAACCTAAACAAATAGAAGAATATCTTGCTGAAGGATTCCGTACTTATATGCTTTCTGATGGAAAGTCTTTAACTAAATCTAAGAAAGTTAATTCATTCTTTGATATAATCTTCAGAGTGCTTGATATGTTGTTTGGTAATCTTACTTGGAATGAAGTAATGATAGATCCGAACAATGCAAGTAATATGATAAAGGATCTTTATGAAAAATTAAGAGTTGGTGATTTAGCTCACTCTTCTTTTAATCAGGAGAATGCTCAATGGGATAAATTATATTCTGGTATTAGAGCCTCTAATAAAGATGAGACTGTTACTGAACTTTCATATGAAGCATCTGCTGATGTTATTGACATAATGGATTCTTTGATATCTGATTTTATTGATCTGAATAATACATTAGCTCCACTGACTCCAGAAGAGCAGGTTGAGTATATGACTATAAAAGCACAGATTGGTTCAGATTCTTTATCTGGTACTGAATTAACTAAAGCTGAAGAACGTCTGAATTTCTTTGAGAATAATCCTAAGAAGAGACATAGTTTTACTTCAACAATGATGAACAGCTCTACGGGTAGAAAAGAGGCATTCATGTATGTAGAATCTCAAATGAAGGTGCTTGCTCAGAACTTACAGACTAAGTTCAATGCAGAAACTAATGAAGCAAAAAAATCAGATATTGGTAAACGTATTCAAACATTAGAGTGGTCAATTAAGAATTTTGGTAAAAAAGGTTGGCAGAATGAAGCATTAAAAGATGTTGAAGTATCTGAGGAGGGTGCTGTTTTAGATGTCATCGGTTATTACACTTTAAAGTCTGCAAGATTTTTATCTGATTTATCGGATAATGTATATGGTTTAGAAGTTACAAAAGAAGCTGATGTTATGCTTAAAGGGTATGATTACCTTAAACTTGATAATAACTATTCATCACAAGACTTAGCAAAAAAAGAAGTACTCTTTTTAGTGAAGGGTTTACATGAATTAGATAGTAAAGGAAAACCTGTTTATAGTGATTATGGTGTTAAAGTTTTAGCTGATTTCGGTGAATCTTGGAATAAGCTTGCTGTTACCTTGGAAAATACTTTGGATACAGAAGACATGTATGATAAACTCGTTTCTTTATCTAAAGACTCTTATCCTGAGATTACTCAGATGCTTGGCAAACTAGGAAATCCTAGAACTACTGTTACTACGGAACAAACTTTATGGTCAGCATTCACAAGTGCTTTTAACTTGGCAAGAGTACCTTTAGTACAATTGGCATTGGAAAGAACAAAAACTGGTTTTAATTCCAAAGTAGGTGAATCATTTGGTGTCTTTAAAGGTGTTGGTAGAAACTGGGAATCTAACTTTCAGAGAACTAGTGACAATAAATACCTTAATACAGATGAAGAAGGTAACTTCTTAAATTTAGATAAAGTACTTAAAAAGTTTCCTCTTGAGGATTCTATAGAAGGAAAAGAAGTTGAGTTCTTGAATGCTATAGGTATTTCAGTTACTGATAATAAAGTCATGAGACAGATCCTTAATAAAGGGGATAAAAAGTTTGGATATAGAGCTACCCATGTTAAAAGGATTTGGGAAAAAGTTCAATGGTTACAAGATAACCGTGAAGTATATCCAGAAGTTATTGGACAGATTCGTAGTATTAATGATATTATGAAAGCTTATCCGGAAGCTGGTATGACAGACACTGAGACTGGAAATTTTGGCATGCTTCAAAAAATGGAAATGCAATTTGGTAATGAGCGTAGTAATTTCATGGTTCAGAATGCAGAGGGTAATACTCAATTTGAGCATACCTTAAATAATACAATGACTGTAGTAGTTAATACTATTAATGCTGTTAATGATTATGATGAGTTAATGCTTATAGATTACATGCAAGAGTTTAATATTGAAAGAAATCCAGAACTTAAGTATAATAAAATGCTTAATTCTATTTTTGATTTAGACCCTGAAAGCCCAAACTATCGTCAAAAGAGAAAAAATAAATCTGAAGCAAAGTCTCCTGATGTAAAATTAAAAATGGCTAATCTTAGTGGTGCTTTAGTATATGATCAAGAAGGTGAATCACAACCAGGTATTGCAGCTGCAAAAGCTGATGAGTTTACAAAATTAATTTTAGATGTACACTTAGCAAATAATCCTAATCATTTCATGGCAGAAATGATGCGTCATGCAGATAAGAGTACGTCCTTTTCAACTTATGTTACTAATCTTAATGTTGATGGTACAGGTAATCATTACATAGATCTTGAAAAGTTTGTAAATGCTGATGATTATCATAAAGCTGGGTTTAAAATAATTCAAGGATATTTATTTGGAGAGCATGCTCGTATAAAACAATTAGAAGCTATTGATAAAATAGCTAAAGGAGATCCTGATTTTGTATTTGATTTTGGATATCTTAAACGTGGTAAAGAGTTTCAAATATTTGATGACATATTAATTGAGAAAGGTTTAAAGAAAGAAATCTTAGCTGTTGAAGGTAGTCTTGAAGAATACTTTAACAGTAAGCCTGATGATGAATCATTTGATAAAGCTAAGACTTTACAAAATCGTGTTAGAGAAGCTATTGATGATTATTTTGATAAACAAATAAAGAGTGTAACTACTAAATTTGATGAAGCTGGTTATATATCGGATAGTTTAACAGATGTTGCTTTAAAGGTTATGCCTAAAAATGAAAATGGTAACCGTGAAACAGCAAAAGATATTTTAATCAGATCCACCGTTTATAACAACTGGATTCATAACGTTGAAACATTGACTTTCTTCTATGGCAATCTTGCTCAGTATAAAACAGCTAAACAAGATTTCCATAAACGTAATGCTGGTATTGGTTCTACAGGAACTTTATTTAGAGTTGATAAAGCTATGAAACGCTATATCAATTCAACTGTTGGTTATGGTTATGCTGAACAAGAAGGTTATGAAACTGATGCTTACGATGGTACAATAAATACTGGTGTTATTGAAGACGTTAAAATACGTTCTGTTTATTTTGATGAATTAGCAGAAGGACAGAGGCTTGCTTTAGAAAAACAAGGTTTAGAACCAGATGAGATACAAGTTAAACTATACGGTAAAGGAGGAAGTTCTAAACATAAGAATGTAAAAAAAGGTAGTATCATGTATGCCTATGATAATATGGAAGAGGGTGATGCTCAAGGTCTCATTACATTTGATATGTACAGAATCCTTAATATATCACAAGGTGAATGGGATTTTAATACACAAGAAAAAACATATCAAAAAATAATTAGAGGTGAAAACTTTGATCAAACTCAGATTTTAAACTTCTTCCCTCCAGCTAAGTACCAGTATTGGGGAACACTTAAGACAGATATAGGACCTTCTATAAAAGCTTTCCATAAATATTCCTTAATGCCTCTAATACCTGGTACATATAAAAAGGGATCCAATGCAGATATCTTACATCGTAAAATGATGAAGGATAAGCTAGGTTATATTACATTTCAGACAGGTTCTAAAATGGGAACTCTTTCTAAAGAAACTGGAACTGATAAGTTATATGATAAGAATCGTGTAATTAATGAAGATCTTGAGATTACTAAGAATGTAATATTTGTTAACTTTTTAAAAAATCAATTAAAGATTAGTAAGCAGTTTAAAGGTAGCGTTACATTCCCTACTCAGTTGAGAAAATTAATTGAGGATGGTTTAATGGAGTATGGTGTACCTGTTGGTTATGAACCTAATTTAAGTGTAGATGACCGTATTAAAAAATGGGAGAGTCTTAGTGAAACAAAGAAGCTTGAGAATAATAAATACAAACTTCTTAAGGCTTATGAGCAAACTGTTGCTGCTTTAACGGCTAGCAAAAAAGAAAAGCTTCTTAAGAAAGCTGGTCTTACTCAGGATAAGAATGGAAAGATTGTAGGAAATACTGAAAAGTTATGGGAGTTTGTAAAGAAAGAACTTACACGCCAGGACCTATCAGATCATGAATTAGACTTTATCCAGTTTGCTGATGGCAAATTAACTCGGGATTTATCCATGTCCTTAAGTGCAGATAGGATTGAGAAACTTCTTAATGCTGTTGTCACACGTTCACTTATTAAGCAAAAGTTTCATGGTGAAGGGTTGTTTCAACAGTCTGCTGCTTTCATGGAATCATTAGAATCTAAGCATGACTATACAAATCCAACTGATGAGGATATAGCTAAATGGGGATCTAATGATTTACCAGGACTTAGAAAAGGCCCTGATGGAAAAACAATGGCGGCCAAAGCAAAGATTGCTTTGCAAGGTGATTATGAAAACCTTTTGTATTTGAATGGTAAAGATGGGAAGCCTCTTACTGTTTATGATGAATATGAGGTGAATGGTATAATGCGTAGAAAGATGAACTACAATGCTAGTCTTGATGCACTTAATACTTTACTTAAGGATGATGCATGGCTTGATATGGAGAATCATCGTGAGATGGTTACTATTGTCGGTGTGCGTATTCCGGTTCAAGGTCTCAACTCAATGGAATATATTGAGGTTTATGAATTTTTACCGAAGACAGCAAACAATGTTATTATAATGCCATCAGAGATTGTAGCTAAAGCAGGATCCGATTTTGATATTGATAAGTTGACATTGATGATGCCAAATATTAGTAAGAAATATAGTAAGCCTTTTACTAATACATTACTTAGAGAGCTTGGGGCTGAGTATCCTAAATTGGATTTTAGTAGATTAAATGTAGATATTATCCTTGATGCTTTAAAAGATGGTGAAGAAACATATACTTTAACAGCAGAAGACAGACAAATTCTAATGGCTCTTGATAACTATGTTCAACTTGAAGTAACATATAATACTGATCAAAGTGAGAAAGGTTTAGAAAACCGTTTGATTGGTAATATGAAAAACATATTAGAGCTAGAAGATAATTATGCTGCTTTAACAAGACCAAATGGTACAGATATTTTAGATCCGATCCAAAAAGAAATGGTTGAGGTACTGAATAAGTCAGACTATAATCCATCATTTACTTATGGTGAAGGGAGTTTAGAACAAGGACAAATTTCACCAACAAGAGTTCTTGAGCTTGAATACAATCTATATAAGCACAAAACTAATAACATTGGTAAACAAACATTAGGTTTAGGAGCTGTTGATAATACTTACAACACACTCTTTAATAGAATCAATGCCTATTTAAACAATGAAGATTTGGATGGTAATATTCAAACTATAAAGCTTGCTCATAACACTCTTACTGTTGATGGTAAAAAAGTTATCTCCTTAGCAGGAGCTATGGATAAGAAAAATGAAAATAAAATATCTGATGTTATAAATCAATTACTCAACGGATGGTTAGATATTGCAAAGGATGCTTGGATCTTTAATATTCAAGGTAATAAAGAACTTGCTCCAGCACTACTATTTTTAGTTCAAGCTGGAGTACCTATACGGGATGCTGTATACATGATATCAACACCTCTTGTTAGAGAGTATGTTGCTAAAGTACGTAAATACAAAAGTACTTTTGCTGAAGCTCTTGGTTATGGTACTGAACCAAACTTAGCAAAAGATGATGCTGCCCGGGATATACTTCGTAATCTCGGTTTAGAGACTCATAAGACGACTGAATTTTATGATAGAGCTACTGGCAAAACAATTCAACTCTTTGATCAAAAATTTAAGATGTCTGATATTTTAAAAGAAGGTGCTAAAAGAAAAGGTTTAGAAAATATGTCTTTTGATACAGCTACACTAAAGACATTAGCACATGACGAGGCTACTGAGAAAGAACAAGCAGCGGCATTCATACATTTTTTACAGATAGAGCAAATGGCTAAGTCCGTGAGAGATGTAAAATTAAATATGAATTTAGATACTCGTGAATCTAAATCTTTATTTGAGGCATCTGATAAAAATAAAATGATTACTGAATTAAAAGAAGACGGTAGATTGGGTGAAGGAATGATTGAAAGATTATTAACCGATTCTCCTATATCAAGTTTTGCAATTCAAGATTTTCAATTGGAGTTATGGAAAGATGCTTTTCCATTAAGAAACCATAAGGTTGTCAATGAGTTTTTATCACGGTTTATTACATTGGAGAATGTGAAGAATACTCTTGGTGATAAGGAAAGGTTTGCTAATACAGTGAAGAATGATCTGTTATCATATATATTCCAGAACACATTTAATGCTGTAAACTTAGAGAATATTAAATCTTATAAAGGGTTTGAAGTAAAAACAGCAACAGATGTTGTTGAGACTTTAGGTTTAGATATTGGTGTCTTTATGGAAAAAGGTATTCTTTATATGGATAAAGCTCAGATAATTAAAGATTATGTAGAGGGTAACTATAATAAAGAAGGCTATACTAAACTAAAGCTTGCTAAAGTAAATCAAAATGCTTTTAAGACGGTTGATGATTATGCTAAGTTTTTATTAGAGCGTGAGTATTTAAGACAATCAGTAAGCTTATCTGAGATGTCTCAAACAAAAGAATTCATATTAAAAGCTAAAATTTTAAAAGAAGGTGAATATTTTTCTAAATTAAAAGATGAATCAGCAATAGCTTATTCAACAAGATTTAATCGTGGTGTTTATGAAATAATGTTGAGAGACCAGGCGTTAGATAATTCATTTAATAGTTGGAAAATATTTCAAAGTCAAGATACTTTTGCTGATCAGTTTTCTGCAATAAAAAAGGAGTATCCAGAATTAGTTACAAAATTCCCACTCCTTAAGTATTTTAATATTACTAAGAATGATGGTTTTACAAATATCAAACTTGTTGATACGCAGATTGATACTGATATGGCCAATAGAATGCATGAGATGTTTATCAAATTAACAAAGCCTAATGAATTAGGTTTAGATAATGCTGATGATGCTCATAAGGTTGCTGACTTCTTCCGGAAGTTTCCAGTTGTAGCTTTTCTTCAATCAGGTTTAGCAAGTCGTGGTAATTTAGCTATGGGTAAATTTATGCCTCAAGAATTATTATTTAGCTTAATGGAAAAACCTGTTGCTGCATATGTTGAACACTTTAATACATTTGTAAATAATCAAGGTAAAGTTGTAGGTATGCCTCTTATTCTTGAGGATTTTGCAAATATGTTTTTAGAGAATAATAGTAATCGTAAGTTTAGTACTATGTTCCGTCATAAGAACTATAAGTCTGGAATTAAATTACGTGATTCTGTTAAGGTTGGTATTCAAGAAGAAGGGGATAGAATAATATCATTGAGAGATATACCTCTGGAAAAAGAAAAAGCTATACTTCCTATTATAACTGAATTACCAGGTCTTAAAGTAGACGCTAGTGTTTATCAACCTAATGAAATTGTGGCTGTTATTAATGGTAATACACAACCATCTGAACAAATAGCTGGTGCTAGAATAACTTCTAATAATTATACAAGAGCTGATGTTAAAGCTAATCCAGATGTAGCGTATGTGTTTACAGAAAATAATCATAGTATAACAGCTTTCCCTGATAGACAAGGTGGTGGTTCTGCTATTATAAGACCTGAAGCAAATGCTTTTGCCATTGTAACTAAAAAGATATATGATTACAACACAAGAGAAAATGTAGATTATTCAAACACTGAAGCTGACTTTAAAGAGTTTACCGAAATAAATACTAAACTCATTAATGAATTGAAAGATTCAGGTAAGTCTGGTATAGTATTTCCTAAAGGATTTGCTTCTGATAAAGCTAAACTTCCTACAAAATTTGCTTTATGGTTACAAAATGAACTCTTAAATAATTTTGGTTTAATTACTGAACTGAATGAAAATAAGACAGGGCTTATAAGCACGGGAGTTGTAACACTACGTACAGTAAGTGATTTAAGGGAACATAGAAACTATTCGGGAGCTGCTAAAGGTGCAGATACGGAGTGGGCTATTATTGGTAGAGAATTAGGTCTTGGTACACAAGTAGATTATGTACCAGCTGACTATGAAAATCTTAGCGATCTTGAGAAAGCTGAAGTTGAAGCTTCTTACAAAAAGGTTGTAAGAGTATTAGGTAGAAAAGAATTATCTCCTACTACATATTCAGGTAAATTAGTAAGACGAGATTATATGCAAGCAAAATCGGCTGATGCTGTGTTTGCAATTATTGAAGGTTTTGATAGAAAGGATACTGATGAATATGGTTATCTACCTAAAGGTGGTACTGCTTATGCTGTGACAACAGCTTTAGAAATGGGGAAACCAGTTTATCTGTTTAATCAATCTGATAACTCATGGTGGGTATATGATGAGCTAGATGGTTTTGTTCAAACAAGTATGACACCTACACTCACAAAGAATTTTGCAGGTATTGGTACTAGAAACATTAATGATAAAGGTAAGCAAGCTATACGTGATGTTTATAATAAAACATTAAACAAGCCAACTCAACGAACGGGTCAGTTAGATTTATTTGGTGGTACTGCTGGAGCACCTATAGTAAAAACACCAATGGCTCAAAACTCTATTATTGTTTACGATAGTGCTTTAAATCCTAGAGGTAGTGAAGGTAAAGATAGTATGCAAAGAGATGCTGTAATTCATTATAGTGACCTTAATAAATTTGGTTTGGTTACAAAGAAATTATTTACACAAGGAAGTGCTAGTTCTAGTGAATATGAATTTCAAGATGTTAAACCTTCAGGTTCTATAACAACAGAGATAGATCCGGAAGCTAAAAAAGCTATTGACCTTGGTATAAAATCATTAAAAGAATTATCGGAAGGTGGTAACAAATTAGCATTTAGCAGTCAAGGTTATGGTCAGTATTTAATAGGTGCTGATGAAAATGGTAATGGAGCTTCTGCTGAACAAGAAATAGGTGGGAAAACTTTTGATTATCTATCAGAACAACTATATTCAAACTTTGGTTATACTAACCCTAATTGGTTGAATAGAACTCAAGGTAAAGCAAAAGTTCAAGAACTGATGGGAACACCTGTTACCAATGAGATGGTGAGAGATTATATGAATAAAATATGTTAAAAGATTATGGCTGTTTGTCCCAATAAAAATTTACCTCAATGGAAAGCTCTTGTAGAAAGAGTTGGAGAATTTGAAGCATATCGTGATTATCTTGAATATAACAATGAGATAAGAGATGCCGATGTTGTAGAATCTAAGATTGAGCAGAGAGCAGAAGTTCATGGTAAAGGATGGGTTGATGGTAGATACTACAGTCAAAACATTCAAGAGATTTTTAATGCTGATCAACAAATTGATGTGGCTGTAGATGCTTCAACAACAAGTACTGTTGTTGGATTACAAATAGCTAAACAAATAGCTGATAAACTCTCTGAACAATTAGGGATCTCATATGAGATTGTTACTAAAGAGCAGGCGATGGAATTAACAAAAAAGGCTCAGACACCATACTCTGTTATGGCAGAACAAGCCGCGTTAAATCATGAAATGCCACCACCGGGCTTCTTCTATGAGGGTAAAGTTTATCTTATAGGGAATGACTTATCAGCTGGAACAACCATTCATGAGTTCTCACATCCTCTTGTAAGAGCTATTCAAAAAGATAAGCCCGGTCTATTCAATAAGATATATGATAAGTTAGTTTCTGATAATCCAGCAATGGCTCAAAAGCTAGCAGAGAAAAGACCTGACTTAGATCCTACTTCTGATTTGTTTAGAGAAGAGATGGTTGTTATGGCCTTAACTGATGCAGCATTGAAACTTGCTAAAGGAGAAGTTCTTGATGGTAAAACAAAAAGTTGGGTAGATAATTTAATGTATGCTATTAAGCAGATGTTAAGAAAGTTATTTGGAAAGGTTCCTGTATCAAAGTTAGATCCTAATACAACACTTGAGGAATTGGCAGCAATGCTTGTTCAGGGAGGTCAATTTGAAATCAATGTAGATTCCGTTTCTGAAGAACAAGTAATAGCTTACAATACAGAAATCAAAGAGTTGTTATCTGAAATTCAAAATGTTGAGGGTAGAACAATCCATGAGTTTTTAACTAAGGCTAATACTATTGTAGAAAGTACTGAGAGAATGCTTAGCCGTGAGAAGTATGAAGAACTTAGAGCTGCCTTAGTAGATCAATATGGTATGACAGATCTGCAAACTTTAAAAGGTGATATAGAAAGTTTTAAGGCAACTGTAAAGTCTCGTGCTGAAGGTGTTTTAGAAGGTACCAAAGAAACACTATCTGAAGCAAGGGCGTTTGCAAAAACACTTACTACTATGGAGATAATCCTAGAGAAAGTGAATAAGCATATGCAAGAGATTGAAAACAGTAAACGAGATACTATAGACAGTATGCAGAAGTTTACATACTATGAAAACTTTGTTGATTACTGGGCTGAATTTATAAATGAAATATCTGTTGCCATGCGTTCTAAGAACTCAGGTATTACAGTAAGTAATGACTCACCTTTAGTACAATTGATTAATAAGGTAGAGGGTAGTGTAAAGTCAATAAAATTAATATCCGGAAGGGTAAGAGCAGAAGGTGCACGAGATGGTTTGTATGCTGAGCTTGAACCAATGGGGCGTGATCTTGCTGATAAGTACAAAGATATTATTGAGAAGTTAGAAAAAATGGATGCTCCTCAAAGTCAAATAGATCGTTGGTATAAAGAGTACAATGGAATGACACAAGCTGAGTATAAAACTTTCAGTGCACTACGTTCTAAAATACGAGAAAGAAAAAGATTATCTATAAGGGAAGATGGTTTATATAAAGAACTTCTTATAAAAAACAAAGATGGTTTAGAATTAAGTCCTGAAAAATTAGAAGGTTTACTTAGTGGTGAGCTAGGTGATGCCGGTTTTCTAAACTCAATGTTAGAAGGTTATCTCTATAACAATGATGCTGTTGTAGGTGGTTTAGCCCTATACGTTAAGAAAGGTTTGAACCAGGTGATGGTTAATGCTCAGTCTAAGTTTAATGATTTTGCAGATGCTTTAAAAATACCTCTTGAAAAGATTGGTTATAATCCATCTAACATAGGACAGCTTGGAGAAGAGATGGGTTTCTTAGATGAAGTTGCAAAGTTTGATGAAGATGGTAAAGTTGAAACAAGAAAAGTTTGGACATTACTTAATAGGTTTAAAGGGTATAGGCTTGATGAAGCTCGTTTAAAACATGATGTGGAAAAAGCAGATATAGCTTTTTCTGAAGATCAAACTAATGAAACAAGAATGAGATATATTGAAGCTCATCAAGCATTACAAAGGTTTCAGAGAACTTATATGAATCAGCGATATTCCCCGGAATATTATGCTGCACAAGATCTACTAGAGAAGGATGATATTGGTAAAGAAGCATTTGCTTTAAGACAAACTGTTATTGATAAGCTACGTGCTATTGACAGTAAGCAAATAACTGATGAAAATTATAAAGAACTTTCAAGAGAAAAAGAATTGGCCCTACGAGAAATGAGACAAATGTACTCTTCAAGTAGGCTGGATGGTACAGATAAGTCAAAAAAAGAATTAGAAATTGTTGAGCGTTTAAAAGAACATAGAGAAGTCAGTCGTCAATTTTATGAATGGGTTGAGAGAAAAGGAGTTTTTCAAAAAGCTTTAGATACTTATGAGCAAGAATTGAGAGAAGCTAAAGTTAGTGAAGAAGACTTTGAGCAATTGCGTGAACTTTGGATTGAAAGAAATACTCGTGCTGCTGTAAAAGCCGAATACTATGATGAACGTAATAGACTCTTACGGAGAAAGAAAGAAATTTTAAGCAAGCTTTCCGATAGTCAACAACGTGATATAGATAATGTTTGGATCCGTGAACAAATATTGGACCTTACTGCAGGCTTTCGTGATGAAGATAATCAGATAAAAGCTAATGAATTGACACCAGAAGTGGTTAAGAAAATTCGTGAGCTTGAGAAATTAAGCATGGAGAAGAGTAAGACTTACGTTAGTAAGTCAGGACTTACGTCTGCAGAACATGCAAGATTAAGTGAGTTATTTGAAATCCAACAACAAAGAGAGCTTACCGCAGAAGAGATGGATGAAAGATCTGGTTTATTTAATAAGAAAAATGAACTGGGATTAGATGAGTTTGAAATGCAAGAGCTTCAAGGTATTAATGATGCTTTGCAAGAGTTGTCTATAAACTTTGCCAGTGAGTATTATCTTGATCATATGGATGAACTCTTTAAAGGACTTAACTTAGAACAAGTAAAGGATAAGACAGGTTTAAATGGGATATCTCGTGATACAGCAAATGAAATAATTGGAGATCCTGCTCTTATGGATGATTTATTAAGTCAAGGGAATGAACAGTTTAATAAATGGTTTAAAGCAAATCATCTTGAGTTTGAATATTTTGATAAAGAAGCCGGTGAAAAAGTTAAAGGTTGGAGAAGACTTCCTATTTGGAGTGTATCCAGACCGAGAGATGCTAAGTATTTTGAGCAAACTATCCTTAAAGATATAAGTGGTAAACCAATAGGTAAGCCAATAATAGGACTTCCTAAATTAGAATATTTTAAGCGTAATGTAAAAGATGAGTACCGTACTGGTTATAATGCAAAAACTGGTAGAGTTGAATTAGAGGTTGGTCTTTATATAGATAATAAAGGTGATTGGTTACCCAAGAGTGCAGAACAAATGGATCAATCCCTACCAAATTGGGATAAGTATATCAATCATGATTATGAAAGGATGAGAAAAGATCGTCCTGATCACTTTGAGGTATTGAATATATTAACTGAGCACCACTTAAAAAATCAAGAAGGTTCCTCATGGAGGTCAAAATTATATCTTGACTTCCCTAGGTTTGGTGTAAAAGGTCTTGAATCATTTCAAAAAGAAGGTAAGATAACTCGTTTAATGAAAAGAATTAAAGGGTTCTATCAGAAGTACGCTGATGATTTTGAAGAAGGTTTGAATCAACAAGACAATTGGAATTTAGTCCGTGCTGATATTTTTGATGATGAATTAAGTAGTGTGCCTGTTCGTGGATTATACGACCTGGAGCCAGATGATGTATCAACTAACATTACACAGAGCATGATGAAATATATGTTTTCATTAGAACAACAAAAGGAATTATTGAGAATGAGTCCATTAGCGCGTAGTGTTCAAGCTGTTGTAAATGATCCTGAGAATAAAGTTAAGGACCTTACAAAAAGAAACAAGTGGAACTATCTAAATAGAGGTATCATAACATATCTTAATAAAGAAGGTAAGGAAGTTCGGAAGATGGCTGTAAACAATTTCCTTGAAAGAGAGTTTGAAGGAAAGAATGTTACCGGTTGGGGAAAAGATGTACCATGGTTAAACAAATCATCCAACGCTTTATTCAAGGCAGCATCATTTCAGTTCTTTGCACTGAACATACCATCAGCAATGAAAAATGCTTGGGGTGCAAAGTTTCAATCAATGATTGAGGCGGCATCAGGTAAGTACTTTAATATAGGAGATTGGGAAAGAGGAAACCTCTGGTCTTATAAGGCTATGGCTGATTTAAGTCTACCTTCAAATCTATATGCTAAAGGTCATAAAAGTTTGACTCAGCAAATCTTAGAGATTTATGATCCATCTCAAGGAAGAACTGAAGAGAAGTTTGGTGAGTCAATGTCAAGAACATTGCTCTCTGATGTAGCCAGTGGTTCATGGTTGTATAATTTCCGTAAATGGGTGGAGCTTCAGGCAACATTCCAGATATATGGAGGGATGATGCAGAAAAAGGTTACTCAATTTAAAGGAACTGATAAGGAAACACAAATCAAGATGCTTGAAATGTGGGAGCTTAGAGACGGGAAGATTCAATTGAAAGAAGGTATTGATCCAGAAGAAGGTGTTACTTATGATAAGGAAGGTAAGCCAATCATGGGTAAAAAATTCAATGCTTATAAGAATAAGATCCACCAGGTGATGAATAATTTACAAGGTGCTTATGCTAGATTTGATCAACCAGAAGCTCAGAGATACCTAGCTTTCCGTATGATATCTTATTTACGTAAGTACTTTACACCAATGGTGTTAAACAGATTGGGTCATAAAGGGAGTATCTTCAAAGGTACAGCTCAGCCAAGATTCAATGCTGGACTTGGTGAAGGTCATATGGGATACTATGTACAAACATTGAAGTGGGCATCTAACTTATTGAAAACTGGAGGATCCTCATTACCTTTTATGCAGGCGGAAGAAAAAGCAGCTGTTATAAGAACTCTCACTGAAGTAATTGGGTTATTGACTGTAACATTCTTAATGAAAGCTTTATTTGGATGGGATGCTGATGACGAAGATAGATTTGAGAAGTTGAGAGCTAAGTCAGGACCATTACCTATGTGGGGAACCGGTGAACCAGAAAATGAGTTTAAGCTGATGGGATGGCTTGAGAACCATGCTCTATTCTTATTGATGAACGTTAGAGCAGAGAATGAGCAATTCATTCCATTACCTGGATTAGGTATGGAATCTTATGTAGAGATGCTTGATGTTAAGTCTGTTGCTATGGGCCCAACTGTAAATCAAGGTGTGAATATCATTCATGACTTAATGGGTATGGCTGTTGGAAGTGACAGAGCATATTACAAAAGAGATGCGGGACCATATGTATGGCAACAAGAAGGTGATGCAAAGCTTAAGACTAGAGTAATGAAGATGATTGGATTATCAGGAACATCTACAGATCCTGCTATGGGCATTAAGAATCTGCAAAGTGTAATTGGACGTAGGTAAAAAAAAAAGAGAGAAAGGGTTTCCCCTCTCTCTCAAATTTTATTTATTTCGTGCATACCCTTGTGATGATAGTACACAAGCTTTTTAGCTTAGTTAGTCTTTACTCCACTTATGTTTAATCAGTTCTTTTTGTTCAGGTGTTAGTTCATCACCGTATCTTTTAACGAGCTCTTCAGCTGATAACATTTCAACATTCATTTGAGAACAATCATGAGTTTCATTATACTCATTTATTAATTGCTCTTTACTTTTTGGGTCTGTGAACATAATGTTTGGTTCATCATATAGCGCGTCTTCATATACGTTTAGATGTAACTTTGCTGTTCTACCCCAAGAATAGCTTTTACAAGTAGTTACTCCATTCTCTATTAACTTCTCTTTATCTTCATTACTCATAGTTAAGTACTGATTCAGGGCCTGTTTTATGCCGTGTGGCGAGACCTCGCAGAAGATACTGTTATCTTCATTTAGATAATCTCCTAATCCATCTATCCTAGAGCTGATAACTATAGACTTAGAAGCTAATGCTTCTAGCCCAATTGCTCCAAAAGGTTCATGAAGACTTGGTACAAGGATGATATCTGCAGCACACATGATATCTATTTTCTCTTGACCATAGACTCTATCCCGAAAATGAAATCCATAGTTGCTGGCCTCTTTGGCCATCTGTAAGTCTTGGATCCCTCTTTCATCTCCACCAACCTCACCTCCTATAAATAGCAGGTCAAACTCAGGTGGCAAATCTACATTAAGAATTGCATGTACTCCTTTTACTGTACTTACTCTTCCTAGATACACAGCTTTATATTTCCGATCTCCCGGTAGCTTTACCTCCTCTACTGGTTTCCAATCACTAAGTTCAATACCTAGAGGAATAACGGTAGTTTTGTGGGCGTATTCAGGATACATCTTTTTATATGCATGCGATGCACTTATGATGTGATGGGCATTACGTAAACCGAGTTGCTCTAATTGTAGGTGAGCGTCTTGGATGTAATGGCCGTCAACAGAATCTCTATTGTGGCAGAAATACACCTGGTGCTCCATTAGTGCTTTAGGTGATGTTTGCATGGTAACAACTAAGGGGACATTGTAATTACTTGCTAACTCCACTGCTGCAAAATAGACTGTCCAGTCATATGCGTGGATTATATCAGGTGTTATCTTAAACCTAAGTGCTTCCGATATATAGAATGTATGAGCTAATAGACCTGCTACTCCGCCATGTTTAAGATTCATTAGTGTCTCAACGGACCTATAGTTCTTAATCTCCGTCTTAGGGTCTGGATAACCTACTACATAAAATTCAACATCATCTTTGAGTCTAGCATATACTTCCCTAAAGGATGTGCCAAGACCACCCACAGGATTATTTGTCCTGTCTGGATTCAATACTAATACCTTCATTTTTTTCTTTATTTGCTATTGCTGCTCCTAAACTAATTACCACTATAATAACTACAAAGGCAACTATAACTCTAAATGCTGATGGCATTTCATCATAATTCCCTGTCACTTCGCGCATCTACTATTTTTTTAAGACGGGTTAATGTTCTCTCTACTTCCTCTTCTGTATTGACTGGGATGAGGAAACCTTTACCGGTAACGTATAAACCGTCATCCAGTTCCAGTCTTCTCAATTTCCCTCCAGTTTCTATTGAAGAACCGTCATCAAATCTTAATACGGGCATTACCTTTTTAAGATTGATTCAATGTCAGGTGGACTATAGTTAAGTCCTTTTAATACCTTACCATCTTCACGATAGATTGGTTTACCATGTTCATTAAGCTTGCTCATATTAGATCTGTGGACCTCATCAAAGATTTCTTCCATCTTATCTTGAAGACCATGAGCTTGGATAGTTCCCATCAGGATATACATTTGGTCAGCTAACGCATCAGCTATCTCAACTATATCCTCAGTGATACAGGCTTCTCCATATTCTTCCAACTCTTCTTCCAATAAACTCCCTCTCAAGTGCCATATTTGTTGAGGAAGTATTACTGGTGACTTCTCACTCTTGACACCGAAGGCATTATGAAACTCTTTTACTTGCTTTAATTGCTTTTTCATAGATTAAATTTTACAGCCCATTCATTGAGCTCGGTTTTACTAAATTCTTCAAAGGTTTTAATAGGGCTGTCTTTCCACCCGTACCAAAAACCTAGGTTGTGTATCTGTTTGTCAGGTTTTCCCCAACCGGGATAGGGTTCACCATGTTTCAATAGAGCATTGTATTTGTTGCTCATCCTAGATCTGTCATAGTAAATGACATCACTAGTAGTTGCACTATGCTTTAAGCTTAACAGCTGTACCACATAGTGCAAATAGATTTCTAGTTCTTCCTATTGATCACGCATCTTGTAACATGGATATGTATTCTGCATCTAGCTCAATTATAGATTGATCGGCCATAGTAATCATGAAGTTAGCTCCATCCAGTGTATAGGTGAAGTCTTGTTTCTCACCCAACAACTCCTCGAGTTCTTTTGCAAGAATTGCCGTGATTGCCGGGTCTTCAACATATGCTTCTACCACAGGTTCAGCTACTTTAACTTCCTCTATTTTCTCTGCAACCATCTCTATGACAGCAGGCATTTCCTCTACGGTATGACTACCTGCAGCAGCTGATAAATCTACAGTAGGTTCTGCAACCGTCTCTTCTGGTTCTAAACTAAAATCCAGATCAGGTTTTTCAACAGCTGGTGTTGCACTTGATTCCTGAACTGCGTCAAACAGTCCTGGTTGTGCTACGGGTTCCTCCTTAACTTCAGTAGCTTCAATAGGTGCTTTTTCTTCAACTATCTCTGGAGCTTCTGCAGCTGGAGTGCACTGGATCTCAGGATCCTGTGAAGATTCTTCAGTGATACTCACTAATGGTTTTATCTCACAGATAGTACCATCATCATCAGTTACTAATTCAATTACTGTGTAATCATTAGTACCTAATTTGACTGTGATACCTTCATCAATAGATTCCAACTCTGGATTCCATTCCTTCACATCATCTAATCCGATGAATATGGAGTCCGGTTCTTCTAGGACTTCAGCTGCGGCTATATCCTCTGGAGTTATTTTATCCAGCTCTGCTTGTTCAGTAATTACTCTTTCAATCTCTTCAGTATAGGTCTCTGGTGTTTCAAGATGTGAAGTCTGATCTATTTCAATAGATAAGTTTTCTTCTTCATCATCCTCCTCATTTACTTCAGCTGTGATTGTTTCAACTCCATCCGTCTCTTCAACAGGTTCTTCATCAAATGTGAAATCAAAGTTGAATAGATCAAACTCTGTTTGCACTATTGAGTGGATAACTGTCAACTGCTTGAAGAAATTCTTCGGGTGTGACAACTTGATAATAGAGAGGATGTGATTGTACAGTGTCCAAAGACTGTACTCTGGAGTAGTATAATTGTAACTCGGTGATTCAAACTCCTGCTTAATTGCACTGATTTGCTGCGTTGTAATAATTCCAGCGTTCACATACATTCTTCCTAGTAGTTCTCCGTATTTCTGAGGATCCACCATTGTACCACACATTGCTTGCTTATCTCTGATTAACTCCACAAAGAAAGCATCTGCTTTTGATACTTGTTCAGCAATAACTGTCTCCACATCTTCAAGTGCTGTAGCACCTGTATGTTTACGGATAAAGTTTGTCATATCCTTAGTAAGCATATAGGATCCATTAGTTGTACTAACAGCTCCAACACCACACTGAAATTTTGTGGATTTGTCATATGAGTTTACCCAACTGAACATCATCTGCATTTCAGGATCATCTCCTTGTTCAATATGATATACTCCTCTGGCAACAGTACCATCACTGTTTGCTCTGTACGTCTCACCGACTACTTCAAACCCTGCTAATGCAAGGGCTGCTCTAACTTTATTAATAGCAAACTCATGAGAGATTACTGTATAAGTTTCTGTTTGTTCCGGTAACGGAACTTGTAATAATTCTTGCTCTGTAATTGATTTATTTGTCTTTGACATAATTAAAAATTTAGTGACGTTTGATTGTCAAAATTATAAGGTGTAATATTCTTCAACTCTTTATTGATAGCGTTCAGATAGAATTGTTTATTAATTCCATAGTCTTCCCACTTTGTTTCTTCATGTGTGTTATACACATGCTGCAACCACCTGCCAGAGTCAGTTTGGATCTCGCGTTGGTCTTCTGTGTTTACTTTGATTATCTTGGAACCTTTGGTTGAGATATAGTACCTCAATGTTTTCTGTAAGGGTGTACGATAAACATCACCTGCTATTATTTGTACTTCATGGAATCTCCAACTTCCACGACTCTTAGCTCCACTGCAGTAATCAAATATATTTCTGTTATTGTCCAAGTATTCTTCCGGATCCACTCCGTTGACGAAATGATGGAAGATAGCTTTACGTATCACAAGTCTACTCTTGTTCTTATGTAGAGCGAGGTCCTGAAACTCAAATCTTCCCTTGCATTTGGTCTTAGCAAAATATGCTATACCTTTTTCAATCTTCAATGCATTGTGAGGGTTTTCCTTGAGATCTTCATATTTATCCATTGGAATCTCTTTCCACTTGTGAACAGCTATGTAGTTATTTACATCAGCTAGGATTAGCTTTTGATATTCATCATGCTCCAATTCCAGATCCATAATCTTTTCCCATTCAGCACATACCTCAAGATACTTCTCTTTGTACTTGATTGGTATGATGATTTCTACACCATCTGTGTTTTGCATTAACGGTATACAGCCCGGAATAGTTTCTGCTAACATTTCATATAGAACCATTAGCGATAACTGTCCGTTGATTGTAATCTTCATTGTAAATTCTGGATCATACAGGAAACTATCGACATCATTACTTAACCCATACGTTGAGTTAAGTATAATCTTGTACACATAGTTTAATGGATTTGACTTAGGAATCTTGCGTCTCTCGTCAAAGAACCATTCATACCTGGAACAGAATGCTTCTTTAGGTATATGAGCTGGTGCCCACTTATTCCGAATAGCTAAGTTAGGATAGAAGCTTGTTACATCCGAGGACATAATAGTCATACCTTCCTCTGCTGTATATACATCAGGGGACTTGGCACCATGAACTCCCCCTAATCCGAAGTGAGTGTTTACTCCACGGTAATTAAGTTCTGCATGGAATGCGTTCTTAGTTTCATTTGGATTAATGATAAGCTCATTGAATTGCTTGAGTAATGCTTGAAATTTTGGTGTGGTAAATTTGATAGATGGAAGTATGATATCCTTAACAGTGATTATACCTCTGTAGGTTCTACCTTTTTTCAGGTCCCACTTTCTTATACCAGTTGATTCCTGTAAGAAATGTAGGAAGAGTTCTTTGGCAATACGTGGTTCAGAGGCACTATATAAATTAATACCATATGTATCCGTCAGCGTTTTACGTAATTTGATTTGAGATTGGGAGAGCTCCATTATCTTCATGGTAGACAGGACATCATTAATACAATAGGAAATAATACTGTCTAGTTCTGATGGCGATTGGATCTCGTGGTTGTGATGGAGTGGCATGTCTTGGACATTATCCCAATCCATACTGTACTGAATCCATTTAAGAGAACTTCTCTTAGCAGGGTTGTCCCAGTGATTGAGTTTGAATACATCAATCTGTTTGATTGGAATCTCTTTTTCTTTCCACTCTTGAAAGTCCTTCCTGTTACTTCTGTCAATACAGTCTTGGGCCTTTTCATAAATCCTCAGTGCGATAACTTCAGGATCCATTGCTCTTAAATGATCAGCATTAACCAGAATGAACTGGGTTATCTGTGCATCAAAATTGAGACCATTGAATGATATATGCCATTCCCCATGACGTATGTTGTCTTTAAGGAAATCTAAAAATTCTTCAATGTCATTTTTATATTTGCATACGGCAAACACTTTTGTCATATCAGAATTTTTGTAGTGTGTAAATACGCCTACAAAGCAAGTCTTCAATGTTTCATAATCCATTACCCAGTGGTTCATATTATCTGATTTTTAATATTTTACAATACTTTTTGTTCTTACTTGGTATAAAATCTACAATCTGTTCTTCCTCATACTTTTCTGTCTTGGGAATGCGATATATTAATTGATGTAGTACTAAAATATCTATTAGTTCTGGATATAAATCATCGCCTAGTTTAAGAACATTTAATCCAACTACATGAAAGCCCTTATTAGGAATGTTTATAACAATACCTGTACTTGTATACTCCATCTGAAATTGTTTTAGCCAAAAAAAGGAGAGCTGTTATACCCTCCTTGTCCTGAGTTTATAGTTGTATTATGGTTTACGCTTTTTCTTAGGAGTAGGTTTTTTAGCTGTTGTCTTTGGTGCTAGTTTCTGAGCAGCTTTCACTGGTTGACCATCCTTATTAACTAGACCAGGTTTTTCAACCTGCATCATCGGAGCACCTTGCTCAGCTGGTGGTGTTCTAAACTTTTCAAAATCAAACTCCTCATGATTAACGGCAAACATAGCAATGAATGCTGCTTGCTCATCTTTATCAATCATGAAGTACTCCGTATAAGTTTGAAGTTTTTCTCTCTTCTCCTTGAAACCTTTACCATTATTTCTTTGTGGTTGATTTGGTTTCATATGTTCTGCGTCTCCTGTATCAGTCAACTTAGGAACCATATGGAAGTTATCCTTGAAGTGTTTGTTTAGAACGATCATCATCTCTGTATGTCTTTCATAAATCACTTCAATAAATGGGCAATCATCTGTGATTGGCATCAACTTGAATGTCTCATAGTCTTGCCAAAATGTTGTGATTAACAACATGTTTGATGGTGTTGGTTTTTTCATAAATGTTTTATAGATTATTGGACAAACTTACGCAATCCAGTATTAAATTCAAAGCCTTTGGCTTTATGGTAATTGTTTCTTTCTCCATTGCAGGTGGTGAACATAGCTCTCCTACACTGATTAACAAATCAAGCATAGCAGGTTCATCCTTTTCTTCATAACAAAGTAACTTAGAGTATAGATTGAAGAACTTGTTAGGATACAAGTAGCTTTCAATATATGCTGTATGTCCTCTGTTACTACTAAAGAATGCCATTATAGACACCTTAAACTGTGGATGGATCTTAGAGTACTTTCCATTGACGATATTGTCATACGTGTCTCCTAATGAAGACATGTCAAACACATAAGCTCCTTTGTCATCTTCAAGGGGCATAAATCTTTCAAACAATTTATTCCCCAAGAGATGGTCTCTTTCAAAGACAGTGAACTCATTATCATCACGTAGATAGTACACACATACCAGTTTTTTATCCTCGGTTGTATAGGTATCATTCCAAGCAAGATAAGTCTTGACAGGAGTAACACTTGAACCTTTACGGATCTTAAGAGCAGGGTATAGAAATAACGTGCTCTTTTGATAATAGTCTTTATACAATGATATAATGCTCATAAAATTTACAGATTAAAGTACGACTTCACCTGCTATAAATTCATAAGGAAGAGTATAATTTCTGTTTACATAATGATAATCTGATTTCTCAAATTGTTCATTAGCATTATTAACCCATGTTGTCAATGTCTCTTCAGACACTTTGAATGGGTAAACATGATTGTATTTGTCAACAACTACAAACCTAAACTCTATTGTCCACGATGAGTCAATAACTTCTTTCAAATAATCCATAACAAGTATTAGATAAACTCCGGCTTGCAGCCAGTAATTCCAAAATTCTACAGATTCTTTGAATAAAGTTAAGCTCTTGCTTGTTGTCTTAAGGTCATTGATTCTAACCGTTTTGTTCTTCACATCAACGACTACATTATCAATAAACCCTTTAAGTCCCCAAGCATACTTTGTATCAACTCTATGATACAACTCATTATACACACCAAAGTTTTCATCTGCAAATTCTACATCTAATCCGAGTAGCTCACGGATGGTCTTGTTAGCCCTAAGAGCTTCCACGGCTACTGTACATTCTTCTAATTCCTTTGGGTCCATAATCTCACGGTCTCCTAAGTTCATTAGGAATGTGAAATACTCTTCAGTCTGGGTTGTGATTATTTTATTGATTCTCTTTTCATCTCCTGTTAAGAATGGAGATTTCTTATCATCAACAAGTTTCTGGTGAAGAGGTAACCGTGCTAGAATTTCTAGGATGTTACCCTCATAGTCTTTAAGTTGGTTTGGGATCGGGTTTTCTGATTGGGCTTGTAGTTCTTTATACTGCTGAAACACTTCATCAACGATGCTCTTTGTTGTATCACCAGGTATTCCTTCTGGGGCCAGTACGTATTGTTGACTGAACAATCCATTATCTAATAGTAGATAGTGAATTATCTTCCCTTTTCTAAGATGTTTTGCATAAACATCTTCTTTTTGTTTTAAAACGTACTCCTTGTAAAATACAGTTGGAGCACCAATAAGTTTATTCATAGAGGAGTAGCTAAAATCAAATTTCTTGTTATAGAATATTGATTCTAACTCTGCCTTTGTTGCACCTCCTAAATTGTTTGTTCTCATTACATTTGTTGTATTGTATCTACAATTTCATGCTCATCATTGATATCAACTTCAGCATCCTTATTCAACCTAAGATGGTTGTTTGTGGCTGTGCCTCTGTGATATACATTGATCTTCTCATTATTGTAGAAATTTAAAAACATATTTGCATTAGCCTTGGTAAATTGACCGTGTTCTTTAAGATTCTTAAATATAATTTCAACGTCTTTTTCAGTCATCTCTTCACCTACTTCATTGTTTCCTAAGTTGAAATAATGTAGCATGTTTAAGAAATTAACGTGACTTGTATTTCCGAGTTCACCAAGTAACTTTCCTCTTTTGAAAAGCAACATATAGATGTAGATAATGCTTTTAGCGTAGTTACTATTGGCCATAATTTCCATGGCAAGTATTACATTATCACGGTCATTGGTGTCTATCAGTTTGCAAAGCTCTTTGTATTTGTTAACGTCTATAACAATACCTGCATCAGATAAACATTGTTGAACTGCTCTTTGGGTAAAGAATTTTAGGTTGGGATTGATTTGAAAGAGGTCTTCTAATTCTGAAGAGATGATAAATGGATAGTCATCATACTCATATATAGGAGTATATAGGCTTGCTAAGTTAGCTAATTCTTCTGTAAATTGGTATTTGGAGTTGGCTGTTGCGTAAATGTAAGGATTAGTTTTGGATAAAAGTTCAACTTTTTTGATTACTTTATCCGAAGCATAACCATACTCTGCTAATGAACGAAGTTGTCCTAAAAAAGTTTCAGTTTTAATTCTGGCATGATCCTCATATTCAAACAATGTGGTATTGTTGTATTTGTTGAACTTACTAAAAGGATTTATGATAATACAGTCTGCTTTTGCAAGCATGTTTGTATTCTTCATCTTATTATCGTCAGCAAAAACCTTTCTCTTAAAGCGAGGGATTTCAACATCAGGTAAATAGAAATTACAATTTTTTCTGTCTATAGTGTACGTGTCACTAGCAACAGCGGTTAAACTATCTGGTGAAAGAGCTTTAATTATCTTAATCTCTAACATTGTTCCTGCTGTAAAGCTGAACATTAAATGGTTCTTATACATAGATTTTAAATAAAAGAGGGGGGGGTGCAAATTGAGCTTTTACTATTGCATCTTCCCCCCTCTTATTAATTATGCAGTTACTAATTCTGATACTTCTTTATCAAGCACCAGCTTTTGAAACTTGGATTTGTTATCTGAGATTAATCTCTTGGCCATGACATATTTCAGGTCATAGTTAAAGAGATCCTCCTCCTTAATCAGAGTTGTTAATCTTGAAATTATTTGTGGAGTAATTGGATTGTCTTGAGAATAGACAGATGCATAGTTTGCAAGTCTATTACTAAACACACTAGCCAAATCAGAACGGTATTCACTCCCTTCCCAAACTAACTTCTTAAGTTCACTTACTACACCTTTATCTGTTAAACCTAACAGCATTTCCTTTGGTGTAATCAATTGATCCAACTTGTTAGCGATGAACTGGGTGAATAGCATTGCTGCTTCAGGGCCGATCATAGATTCTCCCAAATTCTGTATCAATCCCAAGTTCTTCTCAAATTCAACAATGGTTGATATTGAGTTGAAGAAGTTTGTAATACTTCTAGGATTAACACGTTGAGTAACAACCTCTGGATTCATCAACAAAAAGTTGATACATCTACCATCAATTTTATTATGCTCTGCCCACTTAGCCCATACTTCAGGGTCAAATTGTAAGGCAAGACTAGCAAATCTAGTTCTCTGTGCTATATCAATAGTAGTCACAAGGTAATCTCCATTGTCAGGATTGGCTGATAATAGGATGTGCCAGTTTGGTGGTAGTTTCCACGAGATATACTCCTGTCTATCTACCAGCTCCATTACTGCCTGAATGAATCGCATGTCTGCTCTGTTCCAATCATCTAATAACAGGATACCTCCATTCTCAACACCTGCAATCCACTCCGGTGGACAGTAACTCATTCTTTTATTCTGAGCTTTACGAGAAGAAGTATAACCCATAGCGTGAAATTCAGCTATTGCTGTTTCATCTACCCAGATTTCATCACTGCCTGCATTTAATACTGCAGGTATAGATCTTTTCTTTTTGACAGGAACTTCTTTAGTCATGATGGTATCTGTTAGAACGCCATCAACCATTTTTTTCATCTTGATCTCTTTCTTGACCATCTCAGTGTACTCTTCCTCTCTTGCAGGAGCTGCTTTACCAGCCTTTTCCATAAGGAATTGACGTACTGGAAACCCAACAAGATCTCCTAGCTCATCAATCTGAGCTAAGTTTAATTTTACAAAGTCCAGTTGCAATTCTTTAGCTAACTGGATTATGTTACTGGTCTTACCTAGACCCGATTCTCCGATTATCTCTGTAGCAATTGGATTTTTACCATTCTTTTGGATGACTTGATTGTTTGAGATAATGTGCGTGAGGAGACCTTTTAATTCTTCTCCATTTACTTCTACTTGATTTTCTTTACTCATCTTTTAATAATATTATTTTAATTAGTTTCTATTTGAATTATTTGCCCTGGTAAATTATCATTCATTCCAGATCCACTGGATAATACCCAAAGCAAATCACTTTTTCCATTTCTAGGAGCTGGAGCTTCACCGTCTGTAAAGTATATTAAACAACTATATTTAGTACGGTTGTCTTCAAAATAATCTACTACAGGATTGAAGTCAGTACCTCCTCTACCAAAGATTTTATATTCTGTTTTGGGATTAAAAGGTGATATGTTTGCGATGGCTGTATCAGCTTGAGCAATAGTTACATCACTTCCTGTCTTATAGAGATGATATATTTGTTCCATAAACTCCTTAAGTTCATTTGTATTAACAGAAGCTGAGGTATCAATGCCCACAAGTATGTGTTTTTGTTGCTTAATTCTAAGCCCAGGATTAGCAAAATATCTTTTGTTTAACTTTCTTCTACTTTTTTTAGTGTAGATCTTAGTTGACTTTCCTGTAAAGCGTTTAACATAACCTTTCCAATCAAAAACTGGTGGAGCTTTAAAATTTAAACTTTTCAGTAATTCTGCTATATTCCCCGGGATGGTTCCTCTGAATTTAGCTTGAGTTACTGCTTCATTCATTGCTCTTACTGTTTGAGCCTTCATTACTTTCCGTGTAGCATCATCTGCCTCACGTACTTCCTTCCAATTATGATCTGGTAACATTACAACTGTTCCATCAGGGAGAGTGACTTTATCACCAGCTCCTGAATCTCCAGCCATCATTGCTGCTAGAGTTGGATTACCACCTCTTTCTGCCTGCTTAAGCTTATCAAAGTAGTACATGGTACCCTTCTTCTCTTCCAGATTAAGCTCAGGGAACATGTCCAACACTAGACCACCTTCAGGTAGCCAAGTAGGATCTATCCACTGGTTGATTTCCAAATCCATCGCGTAGTTTGCAATCTTTGCCGTCTCACCCTCTTTACCATTAAGATTTATAAAGTCAGTCAAATGACAATATGATATGTGTAATATCTCATGTTTAAGCAAACCGAGTCTGTGTTCTGGAGCCAAGCTATCCCAATAATCTGGGTTGATCTTCAAGTCAAAGTTCACGGAATGCTCCTTAGAGCCGACACATGCTGTCTTAATATTGTCATCCCACCTCTTGTTCAATCCCATAAGGAATATACCATAGAAAGGTTCAGCGAAGAGCAGGTCTTTCACTGTCTTGCTTAATGACTTATTGTGATTAATCTTCATTTAAAATAAAATTTACGTCAATGCGCTTCACGGTTTTAATCTTGTGTGAATGGAGTAATGATAGTACATTTTCATTCATCTTAGAGACTATGTAATGCGCTTGACTGTGTTTCTGTTCATCTGATAAATCTTTGTTGTATCCTATTCCCCTAATGATTTGGGAGAATGTTATCTCACTTGATGATGCTTCATCTATGAATAGTGTTATGAACCCTGATGTTTTAGGTGCATGTACCGACCATAGGTGATCAAAGATTTTACTCTCCTTTTTGATGTACTTGATGTACGCGTAGTCAGTTACCTTAGACTGTGCCTCCATTATTGTGAAGGCAAGGTCTCTGTCATCTGTGTCTGACGACTTCAACATCTTAATGAGTTCATCTACTCTGTCTTCAATTAGACTCATCTTGGGAATTTTCTACGGGCATATTCTGCCATAAGAAGAGCATCAACTAATCCATCATGTGGAACACTAGATTTTTCAGTCATTAGTAGATTGGTGGTAGGGAATAATCTCTTTGCTACAACCAAGGCCATTGCTTTAGTATTAAGCGGTCCTTTAGTTCCTTTCTTAAATATCTTGGTCACTCCCTGAAACATCTCCTCCTGCCATTTCTTTGCTGGCACCATAGTGTGTCTGAGATGATTTGCTATGCAACACATCTCAAGTGCTCCAGCTTGATACCCCATAGAAAAGGCTGTCTTCTTTGATGACCCGAAGATTACACCTAGCTTTTCAAACACAACCATACCATTAAACATTTCATAAGTTTGTAGTATTGCACTTAACTTATGATAATCTACTTCTTTTTTTATCATTGGGATTGGACCGCGATCTATTTCAGATCCGTCCTCACCCATTACATAGTAAGCTCCTGACTTACCGATGTCTATTCCAATATACTTTCTCATAAATCTAATTGTTTTGCTGTGCCTGTGAGGGCTTTAGTTAGTAATGGATAGAGAATTAACCTGGTGTTATCCAGACCGTGGTCCCTAATTGAGTCAGATAGATCCTTTTCCATCTGTAATAAGATGAAAGGGATTTTATAGTCTTCCTCATATCTCTTCATTGACTTGATACCTGCAGTATCATTGTCAAATAGAGTACATACTTTCTTGTACTTCTTCTGCACAAAAAGCATTATCCTCTCAGGTATCATAGTGTTCTCACTATCTGGGGCAATTGCGTCTGCGTTGTTGAAGCCTAACTTCCTAAAGGCCATAAGGTCTTTCAAAGAACTACATATCACTAAGTACGGGATGTCATCTCTGATCTGATCCGAACCTTGAATATATGTTTGAACTTTTAAAAACTTAGCGTCCTTTATTAATGGCTGATACACTTTGTACAGTGTGCCATTCTTCCTAAAATAACCAAATGTTGCACCTCCTTTGATGACTAATTTCTTTTCAGAACCTTCTTTGGTCATTGTATAATTCTCTAAAGGCTGTACATTATAGTGATTTAGAATATCAGTACCTATCCTGAACTGTGTCCAGTACTTTTGGTCATTCACATTCCAAGCTCTGGGTGTAAATCCTACTACTTGATACTTCTTTTCAACCTTGAATATTCCCTGCTTATAAGTCCCATTGTCTAATAGGAATTTGTTATAGTCCTGACGGATCTTAAGCGAGGCTTCTCCAAAGCTGAGGTTGAACAATTCTTTAACTAAGAATATTGCCGTACCCCTCTTCCCTGACGAAAAATCTCTGAACTTATACTTGTTTGCAGATGTATTAAAATATACAAACATTGATGGCGTGTTTTCACTACCAAAGGCAGAGAACATCTTGATCTCTTGCCCAGTTAATTTTTCCGGGATACTTAAGTAATACTCAAAGATCCATTCCTCTGGCACATCTTGTAAATCACTTATTAAACTTTTAGTTCTAAGCATATCTTGTGCATTAAAAAAGGGAGATTAACGTCTCCCTTTTTAATTATCAATGACTTTGATTAGATATCAAAATCCCCTCCTACTGGAGCTCCACTATCTGTGGACATGTCATCAGTCCCACTAAAATCTTTAACAGGTGCAACAGCCTCTACGTGAGTAGATTCATTGAACACTGCAATCTTAGCTGGAGATGCTGTAATCTCTTCATAAGGTAATGCATTTTTATTGTACTTTGGTAAGTAACAATCATTCCCCGTGTAACCATTTTGTTTCATGTATTGTCTTGAGGCAACACAATAGTTCAACGGTGTTTTGAAATACAAACCAGACTCATTAACAGCCGTGATTAAATCTTCAATAGTTTCAAATTTGTCATCTTGCTCAATGAACCAGTTGTCAGTATCATCTCCTAAACGAATACCCAATTGCTTGATGGCTTTCATGATCTCAATATCTCTTGTGATCTGAATACCAGACTTAGTTTCACCATCCTTGAATGGCCACTTGCTGTATTTCACACGACCAACTTGACCTTTGTGACGACCAAGAGATTCATTATCCTTGTCAATGAAGAAGCCTTCAAACTCTTCTCCCAAGTTTGGTCCCTCTAGGTGAAGCACCAAATAATAACCTGCATCTTTCACAAGGAATGATGGTTGGTCTAATTCAATTTTACTTATAGTAGCCATGATATTTCCTGGCTCTATTAACTTTGATGGCCCTTGACCACCTGCTGATACATCTTTTGTACTTAAACTCATATAACTATTTTAAAAATTAATCTATGTATACTTTTTCCCAAGAAGTAGTGAACTTGTCATCCTTAAAACAAGAGATTTCTATCTCTGCATTCTTCAAATGATTTGGTCTTGCACCACATGAGACTTCATCAGTAGTCTTGAAACTAATGATATTCTTGTCTCCTTTACGGTACAGATAACCAATGGCATCTGACTGCGAAGATAGTATTCTCTTAAATTTACCGGTCAAATCTAGATCTGCTGAACTAAATTCTGCACCGTTTTTTTCAAGAAGCGTTTCTTTGACATGCCCTACAAGTATTATTCTTGGTGCAAGAGTTTTGATGTACTCTATTACTTTTGTCATAGCATCACGTTGATACATCCAACCACCACCGTTAGGTAATGCTGTGATTATACCATACATGGCTTTGCCACTTGTTGGGTCTAAGTCTCCATTTGGTAGCTTCTTAAACCAGTTCTTTCCCATAGGAGTTCTACTGTACAAAGTCTCTGCATAAGGCAAGCAGATGCTCTCTAATGCTGTAATTGTATCCACTGCGATATACTTGTAAGGAAAACCTTCCTCAATGATTGCTTTACCAATCTCTTTTATATCTGCAACACTAGTGACTTTCATCTTCAGAGCATCCACATAATCAGATCCACTCTCTGTATCCAAAATTAGACAGTCTGGTAGCTCAGCTAATAGACTTGTCTTACCAACCTTTGGCTTAGAGAATATGATTAGATTATTAGGGCTCACATGTGATGCCTTAACTTTTTGCTTGGGTAATTTTATTCCTTCTCCCATTGTTATTTGTTACTTGTTAATAATGTCATTAAGCCATTCTTTCCGACTTACTGGTTTGTTGAGATGAATAGCTGCATAATCGCAAATAGTCATCTCACTAATAGGTAAATCTACACTAGCATCAGGTAATACTGCATCAAAATTCATGATTGGGGTATCCTCTTGGATATTTTCCTCTTCTTCAGGTTTTGGTTCTACACCAACTGCTACTAGTTCTGTGATAGGTATCTCATATCTCACATCTCCTGTTACAGGATGTGGATCAGTTGTAGGGTACTCGTCTTCATAATTAGAATTATAGTTCCATTTCCAGAGTGTTCTTTCTGGATCTTCTGGATTATAATCTCTGCTTACAAACTCGGTGTAAATATCCTGACCTCTTCCAATTTCACTTGGGAAGAAGGATATTACCTTATGGTTTCCTGCACTGTAGAGATAAGCCATCTTGGGAAAGAATAAAGCTTCAGCATCTGATAGGCCCATCTTGTCAAAGAGTTCCTGATGCTTTTCACGTAGCTCCACTATTTTTTGTCTTGTGGATTTGCCTGTGTTTCCTGTTTTTAATCCCATTCTATGGCGTGTTTAATTTTTTAGTTCCGGGAGTTGGCATCTCTACCACCTCCATTGTCTCATACTTGGCTCTGAAGAAGCTCATTCTAGGGTCTCCATTCCTTACTTTAAGGAAGTGGAACACTAATACTTTATCATCATCAATGATAAATTGTTGTGGTCCGAAGAACTTGATAAATCTTTTAGCTGGTCTGTTGATTCCAATAGCTATGTCTGCGTGTTGATATAGTGCATCTCCACCAAAGAAATCAGACTCAAGTATATAATTGGCATACTTACCGTCTTCACTTCTTTCTGGGTTCTCCACTTGTCTTCCTAGCTGACTAAGGACTATGAATATAATTGGGTATTCTCTTTTGAGTCCAGTGATTGTTTCACCTAATGAATATAACATATCCAAGAAGCTCTGTCTATCCTCTCTTCCAACGAGAATAGAATGATCAATGGTTACAATGGTTGGCTTGTATATTTTGCGTGTACGTACCTCATCTATCTTTTCTTTTTCATCAGTGAAACGATATTCCTCTGTTGTTGAGTACTCTTCCATATACTGACGAACAATTTGTTCTATCTGACTTACGGTTTTCTTTTTCTCAATAACATCTACTGGGTACTCTGCTTGCTTTTTTGAATGGGCTATTAATTGGTTGATTTCCCCATCAGTAATGGGTTTCTCACTTTTATCTGCACTACACAGTTGCTTGTAAGTCTTCTTCAATACTGATGAGAACTCTCGGATTGCTGTTACTTTCTTGGACATTTCAAAATTGAACTCCAGTGCGCGTATCCCTTGTCCGGGGTTCAGCTTAAATCCTTCTCTTACGATTTGATTCTTGATTAGTGTTTTACCTGCACCAGGTCTACCTCCTATGACAATTGTTGAGTTCCACTCAAGTCCGTCTACCCCAGCATCATTTGCTTTGGGCCAAGGAGTTTTATAGCTTGTGATTAAGCCCTTTCTTCTACCATCTATGTATTCAAGGGCTTCTTTGTAACCGTGTCTTGAGGAAGTCCACGGCATTTGTTTGGTTTTCTTTAGCATAATATCCGGTCTGTTTTTTCAAACTTTAGTTGGAGACTAGCCTTGTTTATCCTTCGGCTTAGTGTCTTTAATTTTAAGTATCTTCTGGTCAACAAATATACAAAATGTATCCGAAAATCCCAAGATTAAGACAAGCAAAATGAACTTCCAAAAGCTTATTTCCACTAAAAAGTTATATGTTAATACCCATATTATGTAAGTCATTAGTGCGAACACTGACCAACTATGTAATCTTTGTGTTCCTGTCATACGACTCTTTCATTAAAGGTTTTAGGTGCTTCAGGTTCAATACCTTGCTCCAATGCATCACAATGTTCAGATAAGAGGGATCTGCCATTCTTTCTGATAAAGAATTGTGACTTTGTGAAATACATCCAATCTTCTGCTTCATACTCATCTACATAAATAGATGTTGCTTTGTGAATAGTTTCCCATGAGTAATCATAATTCTCAAAGAACCACTCAAATGCTTTCATTAAATCTTTAACAGACTGTCGGGCATATGATTTACTTGGTAATTTGATATTTGGGAAGAGGTCTCTATACTTAGCAACTTCATTCTCAAATTCAGGATCTACAACACGGGTATTTACTTTCTTTATTTTTACTTTCCCAAACAGTTTGTCTACTTTCTTGAGCAGCTCAATGCTTCTATGGGTTAAGAACAAATGTCCTTTGGCTCCCGGAATAATCCAGTCATCATCAGAAGGTTCTTCTCCTGGTATCAATTCCATATGTACTGTACCAGTATCTTCTCCAGCATAAATCCTGTAGAGTTGGTAATACATGTTCGGTGTGAGTGTATTCTCTTTTAATATTCTAAAGAACTCACTTTGTTTTAAGACTACTTCCATTTATTTTTCTTAATTAATTTGTAACTTGCTCAAAAATAGGCAATGAAACTAAAACCATCATATGTTGTAATCGGTCTTCTGGTAATCATCCTTATTCTGGGCTGCATATTAATATTCCGTAAACCTACAGTCATCAATAATGATAACCAAGAGGAACTAGACAGACTCACCAATGAGAACAAGATGCTCTCTGATGAGACATTAATACTTAATAATCAGGTGGACTCTCTCTATAGAGTGCAGGGAACCATCATTGAAACCAAAACCATCATAAAACATATATACCATGATCAGATTAAAAATGTTGTTACTGCTGATTCTAAGCAACTGGACAGTATCATACGGGCAAACTGGTAGTAAGGATACAGTAATCTGCTACACTGTAGAAGAGGCGCGTATAATTGCTACTAAACTTATCGGTGCCAATGAGTGTGATACACTGCTGAGCTTGTCTGAAGCTGAGGTTGATGTACTTGAAGAGGTGATTGCCAAAAAAGATTCAGTGATAGAGAATGATAGTAAACAACTTGAGAACTTTAATAGTATGTTGGTTATCAAAGATTCCGAGATTGTTGACCTAAAATTGACAATCAAAAAAGACACCCGAAGGAAGAAGTGGCTTAAGGTTGGTTGGATATCAACCTCTGCTATTCTTACTGGTCTACTGGTTATTTCTTTATTCTGATTCCTCATCAGGTATAAACCTGTATATCTTTGTATCCGTCTCATTGACTTCATTCTCCACAAAAGATACACCTGCTACTTGATTCACTATAAGTTGATCCTTAAGTTTCATTAATTCATCATTAGCCTCCGAGTTCAATATGTCCCTTGTTAGCGTTAACATAAGTGTTTGCTCTGATGTATGCTCTCTATAACTTAGCTTACATTTTCTATGAGCACACGGCATTGTCTCGAGGATATCTTCACTCAATACTCCACCGTTTTCATCAGCAGCCTTGGCCACATGTTTGGGTCCCACCATATATACATGGGGTTTATGATTTACTTCATGTAAACCACAGGTCTTCAATAAACCTTTCTCTTCTAGGATCTCCCCAAATAGAGTAAGTAATTCTTCTTTATTCTTTTTCATAATAGTTTTCCGTTTTCATCACATGCAGTACCATCCTCGAGTTCATACTCTGGATCATAAGTCTCAATGTCTGCTGTTATATAGCTAGACTTATGCCGTTTATAATCCTCAATAGGCATTACTAAATCACTTACCTTGAGTCTAACAAAGATTTCACTTTTTTTTATTTCTCCACTCATATTTAATAATGTTCTACATAACCTTTCCTAAGTTTCTTATGAAGCATTTCTTCATAAAAATCTACGGTCCAACCTAATGTAGTGGGTACTGATGGTTTTCTGTAACGCGTTTGTTTCTTACCACGAGGCCCATGTTCAACTTCAACCTGAAATCTATCAGGTTCTACCTCAAGTATTGTCATCTTGTACGTCTTATCTGATGTACCTAACCTACAATACAAGCTTATCACTTTGTTAATCTTGATCATCAGTACTTGGATTTAACACAGTGACCATGACTCATCTTGTACTCAAAGAGTTCTTCAATAGTCATCTGCGTATAGTTTTAAATCATTATAAGTGTAGGTTACAATTTCTCCACCTTCTATTTGATGCCAGATCTCCTCATCCCCTTGGGCATCTTTGTATGGATGTGCATTAATCCACCAATCCAGCACTTGCATTGCTCTCTTCTTGGTCATTCTTTACAGTTTTTATGAATCTTAGGTTGCAGAATGCTGGTACTTCACCAGTGTTCCAGAACATTTCAAATTCTGTTAGATCATATGCATCTCCAAATTGCTTGGACATTCTGATAAACTCTTCATCAGACAACCCATTAAGCGTGGGTAATGCATTTTTTTTCATAAAGGTTCTTGATGTATCATCAAGATACACTAGATGTACTACGACATCCGGAGCTGGGTTACCATTTGATTCCTCCATTGTTTAATTCTTTTAGTATGCGATTAGTTTCTGTGAAGACTCCTTTTGAATCCCACTGCTTATCTTTTGAATAGTTTGCCGAGGCAGGGTGGCTAGTGATTAAAGGATAGTTCATATCCTGATCCACATAATCAGCCAATGCTTCAGCTGTCTTACCCATGAATATGTAAACAAGTCCTGTGTTAAGGCTCTTGAGCATGTCCAATAAGTATATCATGAAGGGCTTCCATAGTTCAACATGGGTCCCAACCTTACCAATTTGAGTTGTTAATGCTGAGTTCAGCATCAATACTCCTTGATTAGACCACCTTGCTAAATCTTTGTCACGGTCTGTGCTAATTCCTTCAGCCTCCAGACCTGTCCAGATGTACCCGAGCATGGTCTGTTCAGGACTATTACTGCACGAAAATGCAATACCGTCTGCTACATCTTGCTTAGGATACGGATCTTGTCCGACAATGATTACACTTAGCTTATCATAGGGACATTCTTCAAAGCATTTGAAGATATGTTTGATGATTGGTGTAAAGTTCTGACCCATCTCCGACTCAAGTGCGAGACGGTCTAGGATATTATAAAATTCATTACTCATTACAAAGGATCTGAGGACTCTTCCCCAACCTGCTGTATCAAGTTTCTCATACAACTTCTGTTGTACATGTTTAAGATTTATCTCACTCATATAAATTTAGTATATTTGCTTTATGGCTGATGATAAAAAGATGATGGAGGTAGATGGTGTTCTAAAAGATACTGTGGTTACCATTGAAATAGAAACTAATCTACATACGAGGTTAGCACAATTACTAATGGAACAAGCACTAAGCATGGGTGTCACTAATTTTGCCAAGTTCTTTGATGAAATGGATACCAGAGAACCTAAGAATAATGCTGAGTATCACCTCTATACTATGCTAATGATTGTTGAACGGATTGAATCTAAGTATAAAGAGGATGGGAAAATTGTCAAGATGGAAATTCCTGACAATCATTCCGATGATGCTAAGGCTTCTGACTCTTCTGATGCTTCGGAAACACCTGTCGAAAATTAATATTCACCATGTCTCCTAGCTCTAGCAGAGCTTCAATTGTCACACTCAATTCCTGTGCAGAACAATCTGCAAAGGATTTACAGTATTCCCCTTCGGCATTGTGCCACTTTAATCCAGCGTGTTCCTTAACACGGACCTTCATCTCTTCAAAAGAGTACCCAACTTCCTGGGCCATCTCTCTGATACACACATGAATCTTGGACAGTTGTGAATAACTACCAACACCCTTGTTTGCATCAAAGAATACATTTACTACTTGATTCTCCTCAAGAGAATCCATGAAATCTGTGTACTGCTGCTTGTTGGCAGTAGCTTTATGTACCAGCTTCCCATCCTTCTTGATGAGTTGTACGCTGAGCACGACATTTTGTTGCGCCATATTTAAGCTTCTATTAGTTCTTCACCCAGAGTTTCCTCAATGAGTTCTGATACAGAATCATATGCCTCCATCTCGTCTTCTGCCATGAGTCTAAACCTCTCTGACATAAACCATTCATATGGGAAACACTGTGATATGTCCAGCTCTTCTAACTTTAACCCGATCTTATTCCCGGCTAATGGTAATCTTGCTGCACCTATTACAGTGTATGCTTTATCTTGCTCTACCCAAAGATGAGCTGGTATCTGCTTGGGCCTGTTCTTGGCATCAATACAGATTACTTTAAATGGATCTGACATAATTCTATTTGGTTTTTGATTCAGGACTCCATTCTGGATTTGTAGAATATTCCTGTTTGAAATGCTTTGCGTTTGTTGCGTTCTCTCTAAGAGCCGTATGATATTCCTCTTCTGAAACAGTGTCTCCGTATTCTTGTGGTTTACCGATTTCTTTCCAATTATCATCACATCTATACAATTGAATGTATAGACCTTCATCTGTTGGTGTTGAGACAACCTTTGTCTTTATTACAATTCCTCCAGTTGGTACTTCTAATGCTGTTACAGCCATGTTATTGAATTTCTGTTGTTAGTCCTGCTTGGGCTAACATTTGGTTAATATGTCTCAAGTATGGCATTGTGCCTGATTTAACATCGCATTTACCTTTATGGTGTGCAATGATTGTGCATTGCTCTGCCTGAAGTGGCGAATGTTGACAAGCTCCAATAAGACAGGATACTACATAGTCCATAGGATGTTCATCATCATTGAATAAAACCAATGTATGCTTTTCTATGTCTTTCTTTTTGACTTTTTCTTCTTCCTCAATCATGATTTCTACCATAAAATTACTGAATTTTTTTACAACCAGATTATTTTGTCTTGATTGAGATGTTTTAATGCACTGGTTACCCAGTCTTTATCTACAGTATCAACATAACATATGATGTGTATGTCAGCTGTTTCTTCTGGGTTCAGTCTTAATAGTCTACCAATCTTTTGACTGGCTTTTCTGTTGTTAGAATACGTGTGCATTATGATACCAGTCTTTAGATCTGGTACATTTACACCCTCATTCAACTGTTCAACAGCTGTTAGTAGCTCAACATCTCCTGCTTTAAATAGCTCAAGTCTTTCTTGGTTAACAGCTTTACTGTTACCTGAATGATGGCTAAAGCTAGAGATCTCATCTGCTTGTTTCTTAGTACTAGCAAACACGATTGTCTTGTGCTTTCTTGTTACCAATAGAGTTTTTACATAGTCCATCTTACCAGGAAAGTCCTGTAAAGATTTCATACGCATTACTCTTAGGATCTGTAGATCTCGAGGCCCCGAGGCATTGCTCAATTTGCTACACCAATAGTCATATGATTTCCTTTCAGAACTCATCCATTTAACTCTACCTTCCTTATCTTTTACGGCATAGTCCATCTCTTCACTCAATTTGAGTGGGTGGATGTATATACGGTAATCATTAAGGATGTTGTCATCAACAGCATCATCAAGGAGATATTCATATGTGAGTGGACAATAGCTGCCACACATCTCAGCTTTCTCTCCTGTCTTGTAGGTTGGATATGTCCCGGTCAAACCGAGAACATGCACACCATTTTTAACTGCCTTTGCTAACCAGGGACGGTGACTAAACGTTAATGAATGACATTCATCAAGATACACTTTATCAAAATCAAGATCCTGTTTTAAAAGGGATCTATACGTTGAGAAGACTACTGTCTCTTCAAGGAATGCCTCTAAGGAAACCTTCTTAAACTCATTAATCCATGAGTCAATAACTGATAAGCGTGGTACTACGACAAGAAATCTTGCCCCATCACGGTAATTCTTTACCATGTCCTTAATCCCAATACGAGTCTTCCCGACTCCCATTGAAATGTTCACTCCAGCTAAGGTTTTCCCCTTTAGTTTGTTAAGTGCTTCTTTTTGTATTTTGTCTTTATCCATTTACTTTTGTTTTGCTCCGTGAAACTCATTTTGATATTTTAAAATAGTTTCCTTAGTTATTATTACATCACTTTAATTACGTGAGATTGAATGAGGCTTTTGACATTAGTCATTCCTCTGATGATACCCTGTTCTCTGTCACTTGCTGCATGCATTCTATTGTTTAGTCCATTAGGTTCTTTTATATCCTGCATACGTTCTTCAATTAAATCCACAAGTTCTTGTTTATATTTTTCAACAGCATTTCTTCTCATTTGTCTGAGGAACTCTTCCTCATCTATTTTTTTATTGGATATTTTGTTATTCATGATTCTAAAAAGTCTTTAATACATTTAACATTCTCATTAAATTCAGTACTCTTTTTACGTATACCTTTTTTTTGATTTTCTTTACCAACGTAATGCATTACATTAGAGTGGTCTTTTTTTAGAAGTCCTCCAATTGCTGTAAGAGATTTATATTTATTCATATAGTTTTTGTTACGTTTCCACCATAAGAGAAAGTAATGTAGGCGATCCTTTATTTCAACTTTCCTATTAGAAGTATCTAGTTTATATGCAGATACAGCTAACTCGCAAATATGGTCATACCCCGTGAACTTTCTTTGTTCCTTGACTGAATTATTGAAAAGCCATGCTTCCCATTCAGTTAAATTACTCATGTATTCCTCAAGTGTAGTTATATCTTTTTTCATAAGTTAAATACCTCGTTTTCCTTTAAAACATTGTTTCATATCAACATATAGATCTCGATTCTGTTGAAGATATGGTGTATCTCCGTATGACTTAAAGATAGTAATGCTTGCTGAGGTAATAGATTCACATCCAAAACCACCATCATTGATTCCATCTTTGATTCTGTTGTGGGTGAGCTCATCTGCTGGGATAAAGAATGAATCCATCTTTACTACTCCTGCTCCACCTCCCCAGTGGATTATTTCTGCTGAGCCTTCAATTAGATAACCTCTGTGCTGAAGACATAATTCTTTAAATTTTCCCATGTTACTTTTTTTTTAGGATCTGCTGTCTGATTAATTCCAGAGGTACACCTTTATGTTTACCAGTTGACCATGGGCCATCTACAAATCTTGCTTGGATACATTCATTTTTTACTACTTCACCTTCCAATCCTGTACCATCTGCATTGTACGGTGCTACTGTTACTTCTGCTGTTCCCATGAACCGTGTTATAATACGGTCACCAACTTCTAGCTCATTGAAGGTCGGAACAGTCATGAACTTATTGCGATATGGTTTTTTTTTCATAAAATTAGTGTTGAGGGTTGAATGATAGTAAACAAGCAATTACCTTACTTCATCATATGCTCGCTGAATTTCAGCATCATCTGACAGAGGTGAGTAACTATCTCTTAAATGTTTCATTCTCCCCATATGTTTGAGGTCTGTTTCATATTTTAATATGGTACATCCTCCCCATAAGATGAGACTCACAATTACTATTGCTATCCCGAGTGAGTAATCTTTCCTTTTACGTGCCATCTCTATTGTTTAAGGGTGTCTCTGATTCTTTGTCTAGTTATTCTGTCATAACTCTCCACCTCATGGAATGCCCCTGCTTCAAGATAGATTCGAGTTGCATTGCTCATCCAACTCCAGCCCATAAAGAACTTTGTTGGTAGCACTTTCCTAAGTGGTGCAAAGTAAATTGATTTACGAGTATATAGTACAGGCATCAGCTCCTCAAAGGACCAAAGCTGACGATATACTTTATGGTTTTTAAGTTTCATATTTTAAATGTTTAAGTGTTGCTTCACTCATCTTTGTTTTGGTTTAATATTATCACGAACAGCGCGAACATAGTAGTTGGTGCTCTTAAAGTATTTGGTCTGGAAACCAAGGTAGAAACCCTGAATCCACGCATTGAAGCTATCGAACTCCGTAGAACTCCAATAGTAGTTATTAGCAAAACCGCCAAGTTTATCTTGGTTATTATACATTAATAATAACTCTAATCTAGTAGGTAATCTCCAGCCATCTCCTAAATCAGCACAAGCTTTCATAGCTTCATCCCAATTCATTTTTTCTAAATCAGTTGGGTAAACTTCAAAGGACATTGCTGAATGATTACAAATCAATGGCTCTTTCTTTAATTCAAGGTCAGCTTTTAATAAAGCTAACTCATCTTCTAATACTTTAATTCTTTCTAATGCTTTCATCATCTTTGTTTTGGTTTAATAGCTTAAACATTTTAAACATTCCTTCTTGATATGCTAATTGTATATCTATCTGTTTATTAAAGTCATCAATGGTACTTTTACCCATTATCACTGGAACTATTTGTTCTGCATATTCATTGGATATTCCCCAATGATTTATTTCTAATTTAGAAAAAGCTTCTATAATTTTCTTTTCTCTTTTATTTAATTTTACTTGTTCACTCATCTTTGTCTAGTTTACTCATATTTAATTCTTTTTGTAAGCAAATTAATTAATGCTTGCACTTCTTCAAATTTTGTAAATATTATCTTAGAGTTTGCTTCTAAAAATTCTACTGACCATTCTCCATTCCCTACTTCATCATTAGCAGAAGTAATAAAATCTACTCCATCCACAATTTTATACACATAATAGTAATACGGAGTAGGTTCTTCAGATATATCTCTTCTTTCAAACCCTAATAATTGTACTTCTT
>ERZ887849.140-NODE-140-length-75867-cov-128.244631_pt1 | contig 75867 bp, 72 predicted proteins | sample MGYA00521267_ERZ887849 | MGnify/ENA primary metagenome ERZ887849 (study PRJEB32303, sample SAMEA104408601) | aquatic metagenome | biome: Brackish water; feature: Pelagic; material: water | place: Baltic Sea | collected 2014-06-06T16:11:00 | depth 2,863 m ...
AAAAAGAGATCGAAGACCGCTGGCGGAAAATGCCAACACCGCAAACCGGGCGGCATTTGTCCAACCATGTCGAAGCCGAGGTTGTGGAGGCTCTGCGCAATGCGGTCGTGGCCGCCTACCCCAAGTTATCGCATCGCTACTATGCGCTCAAAGCCAAATGGCTTGGTCTTGAGACAATGCAGATCTGGGATCGAAACGCTCCTCTGCCAATTGAAGATGACAAGCTGGTCGATTGGACCGCAGCGCAAGAGATGGTGCTATCCGCCTATGCCGAATTTTCGCCAGAGATGGCCGAGATTGCCAAACCGTTTTTTACCAAAGGCTGGATCGATGCGGCGGTTAAGCCAGGTAAGGCACCCGGCGCCTTCGCGCATCCGACCGTCACCACCGTACATCCCTATGTTATGCTCAACTACCTGGGCAAGCCGGATGATGTGATGACACTGGCCCATGAGTTGGGTCATGGGGTGCATCAGGTTTTGGCCGCCCAGCAAGGCGAGCTGCTGTCCTCAACGCCGCTCACCTTAGCAGAGACAGCTTCCGTTTTTGGCGAAATGCTGACCTTCCGCAAACTCTTGGCCGCCGCAAAAACCCCACAAGAGCGTAAAGTGCTTTTGGCCGGCAAGGTCGAGAGTATGATCAACACCGTGGTACGCCAAATTGCGTTTTATGACTTTGAGTGCAAACTGCACGCCGCCCGCGCCGAGGGGGAGCTCACGCCAGATCAGATCAATGCAATTTGGATGAGCGTGCAGGGTGAGAGCCTAGGGCCGGTGTTTGAATTCATGGATGGTTATGAGACCTTCTGGTCCTACATCCCGCATTTCGTGCATTCCCCTTTCTATGTATATGCCTACGCCTTTGGCGACGGCTTAGTAAACGCACTCTATGCGGTCTATGAAGAGGGCGATCCGGAGTTTCAGGCCAAATATTTCGACATGCTGCGGGCCGGTGGCTCAAAGCACCACACAGAGCTGCTCGCGCCCTTTGGTTTAGACGCCAGTGACCCCAAATTTTGGGACAAGGGACTCAGCATGATCTCCGCGATGATTGATGAGCTGGAAGCGATGGAGGATTAATCCAACTCGCTCCAAGGCCAAGGGCGCAGTTCGCTGGCAGCTGTTTGATAGCGGGCGGCCTTGGCAATCACCGTCGGCTTTTGGCCTAGCCATGGTGAAACACGTTCATAATTCCACAAAGTCCAATTGAACGTCGCTTTATATCAATAATTTGTGGCTTTGCGCTTATGTTAAGTCGGTGCCAATGGCCAGTACAGTGTCAATTGCTTCTTGGGTTCCGCGCGCCTGCTCGAGGGTCCAAGGATAGGCAGCGCCATTGCGAATGCTGTGGCCAAAGGCCTCTACTTGATTGACATAGTGATTGGCTGCGGGAAACTTCTCAACCCGCAGGCCCAAATTCGGTTGGTGCAATTCAATGCGCGCCTCGCCGAAAATATTGGCATTGAAAGGCGCAGTGAGACGCAATAGCCCTTCCGATCCATGAAACACCATCTCTTGATGCGGATGCATGCGCGTGGAGACATAAGCCGAATAGGTCGCCTCTCCCATATTGCCTTGCATCGAAGCAAAAGTGTCAAAACCACTTTCCCAACGAATTTTAGCGGAAATATTTTCAAGATCTGCGCCCATGACATAGCGGGCCGATCCCAGCACATAGACTCCGATGTCGCGCATCCCGCCACCGCCCGTGGCCGCCTGGTTGCGAATATTTTGCGGATCATCGGAATTGTCATAGGAAAATCCGCCAGTGATATGGATCACCCGGCCAATCGCGCCATCGGCCACCATTTGCCGCGCGCGCTGCCATTGTGGATGGTGCACAATCATATAAGCCTCAGCCGCCAAAAGCCCAGACGCATCGCGGGCGGCGATTAACCTGTCAAAGTCATCGGCTTGCATCGCAATGGGTTTTTCCGCCAACACATGTTTGCCCGCATTGAGCGCCTTTACGGTCCACTCAACATGCATGTGATGCGGCAGGGGAATATAGATCGCATCAATGTCAGGATCTGCGATGAGAGCGTCATAGCCCATAACCGCTCGGCATCCGGCGGCGAAGTCCTTAAACGGGGCAACGCTCTGCGGGGTGCGACTGGCGACAGCCGCTAAAACCGCCCCCTTGGCCGCATGAATGGCCGGACCCATGTGTTCACGCGCAAATTTTGACGCCCCAAGAATACCCCAACGGATCTGTGTCATGCGAGCCCCCATTCATGCCAGTTCGCCCTAGGATAGCGCGAAGACGGCAGCCCTGCCAGCGAAAATGGCAGGGCAAGAGGCACGGTTTGGCGTCACAACTCGCGCAGCAGGCCCTTTTCCTGCGCCAATTCACGCATACGGTTTTGCAGCTTTTCAAACGCCCGCACTTCAATCTGGCGAATTCGCTCGCGGCTCACGTCATATTGGCTTGACAGCTCCTCCAAGGTCACCGGCTGATCGTGCAAGCGACGTTGGGTGATAATGTCCTTTTCGCGGTCGTTCAAAACGCTCATCGCCTCAGCCAGCATGTCGCGACGCACAGACATCTCATCATCGCGCTCATAATCGCCCGCTTGATCGGCATCCTCATCTTGCAGCCAATCTTGCCACTGTGTCGCGCTTTCGCCGTCGCTGCCGACCATGACATTCAAAGAGGCATCGCCCCCAGACATCCGGCGGTTCATCGACTGCACTTCGGTTTCAGTCACGCCCAGATCAGTCGCGATGCGGGCAACCTGTTCGGGCCGCAAGTCCCCATCATCATAAGCGCCAATCCGCGATTTTGCCTTGCGAAGATTGAAAAACAGCTTCTTTTGTCCGGACGTGGTACCCATTTTCACCAAGGACCAAGAGCGCAGCACATATTCTTGAATGCTCGCCCGGATCCACCACATCGCATATGTGGCCAAGCGGAAGCCTTTTTCCGGGTCAAACTTCTTGACGGCCTGCATCAAGCCGACATTGGCCTCCGAGATGACCTCCGCCTGCGGCAGCCCATAGCCACGATAGCCCATGGCGATTTTAGCCGCCAAACGCAGGTGGCTCGTCACCAACTTATGCGCCGCACCGCTGTCTTGCCGCTCCACCCAAGCCTTGGCCAACATATACTCCTCTTCCGGCTCCAGCATTGGGAATTTGCGGATATCCTGCATATAGCGGTTCAATCCCCCATCCGGCGTTGGTGCAGGTAAATTTGCGTAATTTGCCATCGTGCTCCCTTTATGTTCAGTCCCATGTATATGGGCTTAACATAGATATGCGTGCGCCTTCGCCCCGTTTCAAGAGGGCGGCGCGTTATTATTCATTTTCGGCAATAAATGGGCGGCGCACCGGCCGCTACACGCTCAAAAGCGCAATCAAACCCTGCATATCCGCAGGCAATGGACTCGTATAGCGCAGCGCCCGGCCGGTGATCGGGTGTTTGAACCCCAAGAACCCCGCATGCAGCGCCTGCCTTGGGAAGGCGGCGACCTGTTCGGTATACTCCCCAGCCAATTTGCGTTTGCGGCTATAGGTCTGATCACCAAGCAAAGCATGGCCCGCATAGGACATATGGACCCGAATTTGATGGGTGCGGCCAGTCTCCAATTTACATTCCACCACCGCGGCAGCGCCGCCGGCCAATTCTTGTATCACCCGCACGCGGGTCACAGCATGTTTACCATTTTGCAGCACAACCGCTTGGCGTTGCCGGTCCGTCTTATGGCGGGCCAATTGGGTTGTGATTTTGAGCTGATTGCCCGCCTCAAATGACGTGCCGGCCAGGCCCATGAGTCGAGGATCTCCCGCAGAGGGCACGCCAAAACACACCGCAGTGTAAAGCCGTTCAATGCTGTGATCCAGAAATTGATCCGCCAAACCTTGATGGGCCGCATCAGATTTGGCCACCACCAAAAGCCCACTGGTGTCTTTATCAATCCGGTGCACAATCCCAGGACGCCTCATCCCGCCCACACCAGAAAGATTTTCGCCGCAATGGGCCAAAAGCGCATTGACCAAGGTTCCGGAAGGCGTTCCCGGTGCCGGATGCACAACCATGCCGGCCGGCTTATTGACCACAATCAAGTCGTCATCTTCAAACAAAACCTCGAGCGGAATATCTTCCGGCAGCATATGGCTTTTCACCGCTTCGGGCACACGAATGACAATATCATCGCCCTCTTGCACCCGGGCTTTTTGATCGGTCACAACAACGCCATTCACCTCAACCGTGCCTTCGGCGATCATGCGCGACAGGCGCGACCGGCTAATGGCACGCTCTGGCACATTCCGCGCCAAGGCTTTATCAAGGCGCGGCGGAGGGTTTTCTCCAATGGTAAAAAGGACATCAGTCATGGCAGATCAATCTGAGGTTCCGGCAAATCCAACTGAACCGGCGAATTTGCGGTTTTTAAGGCGGCTGGTCACAACGCTCACAGCCACCATGATTGTGGGTCTCATAGCGATCTTTACGGTGCTTGTCATCCGCTTGCAGAGCCCTGTTGCAATTTTCCCTGAAATCACCGCTCTGCCCGAGGGGACCCAGGTGCTCTCAGTCAGCCGCACAGCCAATGAATTGATCGTGATCGACCAAAATCGCAAGATTTACCTGCTCAGTCTAGATGGTGAAAAACTCCTACATATGCAGGCCTTGCCCTAGGCCCAGCGCCGGGCAGAAGCTGGGTTGTGAAAAACAGCGCTCCAAGCATCAGCGTGGTGCTGACAATGATCACCGATAAGAATGATTTCACCGGCCCAGGCAGCCCCCGGTACAGATCATCCCAAATTCCAATTACTCGATTTTCGACGCCTTTGTGCAGTACTTTTTTTTGAGTCATTTTTTCCTCTTGAAGTTTTAATGATGCGAAGCCACCCGCAATCCAGCCCTACATTCCAGAAGCTTGAGCTAATTTTTTAGGGGATTAGCGATTGGGCTTTGTCATCGCGCAAATCCTGCAAGAGCTGTATTAGGAAAAGTTAAATAGGCAGAACGCCTGCCTAAGCCGGGCCCGACTGGCCCATCTCATATGCCTAAGCCTGCAATTTTTTTTCACCGTTCGCGGATCACGCCCGGGGGCCAATGGGCCAGGCAATCTTGCCAAAGCGCAGTTTGGCGATCATTCTAGGCGCATCGCTGCGTGAAATAGGGTATGTACATGTCAAAATATATCGAAGTTCAAAACCGGCTCAGTCAAATCTTAGAGCGGGCAGATGTAGGCGACAGGGTCAGCCGAAACATCGACTTATTCCTCATGGCTTTGGTTGTCGTCAACATCATCTCCATCACCTTGGAATCTGTGCCTCGGTTCTACGCCGCCTATAAATTACTGTTTACATGGATAGAAATAATCAGCGTGGGGATCTTCACAATCGAATATCTCTGCCGTGTTTGGGTCGCACCTTGTCAAATCTTTGGCCCGTACGGCTTTGCTGGCGCCTGCAAAGCGCGCGTCAAATATATGCTCAGCTTCAGTGGCCTGGTCGACCTTTTGTCCATCCTGCCCTTCTATCTGCGCGCGTTCTTCCCCTATTTAGATCTGCGGATTTTACGCGCATTGCGGCTGCTTCGCATTCTAAAATTGTCACATTACAATTCGGCTATGGAGGATCTGTTTGAAGCTATTCATGAGGAAAAGCGTTCGTTTTATGCTGCCAGTTACCTTTTCGCGATTTTGTTCATCCTCTCGTCCACATTGATGTATTTTGCTGAACATGCGACCCATCCAACGGGCTTTCACTCAATTCCCGCCTCCATGTATTGGGCGCTGATTACGCTCACCACAGTTGGCTATGGCGATATCACCCCCATCACCGTGGCAGGGAAACTTATCGCTGTCGGATCGGCAATTTTAGGGGTGATTGTGGTGGCATTGATCACGGGTATTGTGGCCTCCGCTTTCAATGCTCAGATGGAGCGGCGAAATATTATTTTTGAAGATCAGGTGCGCAAAGCGCTGTTAGATGGTATTTTAGACCATAGCGAAAAAGCGGACCTCGAGCGGCTGCGCAAACAATTTGGCATGACCAAACGCCGAGCCGATGCGCTCATTCACCAAGTGCAGAGCACGCGCGCAAAACAATAACCCGGCCCAATGATGCGCCGGCCTGTGGGGCCGCGGCCAAGCATAATCTGGAGACACAAGCGATGAAGCCCATTCTCATATCTCTATTGATCATGATTTGTGCCACTGCCAGCCTCGCTCAAGAGGCCCCGAGCTGCCCAGATCGCGGCACTGACCCGCAGGCCTTCTGCCTGCCTGGAACAACTTGGGATCCCCAGACACAATCTTGCGTCGGTCTCGCATAAGGCTGATCTAAATCGGCGCATGATGCGTAGAACCTTTATGATACGCAAACACGCACTCTTTCTCTGGGCCACGATATTTGTCATCGCTTCGGCTATTGCGGCTGTAACGCCGCGCTTTGGCCGCGCCAGCGAGCTTACGACCTATAGTTTCCCATCGATCTATGGCGGACATATCGATACGAAACAATGGCAGGGAAAACCCTACCTCGTGGTGAACACCGCGTCGCAATGCGCCTTCACCAAACAATATGCCGATCTGCAAAAACTCTACGACATCTACCGCGACGCGGGCTTTGGAATGATTGCCGTGCCTTCGGACGACTTTAACCAGGAGTTCGACAGCAATGCAGAAGTCAAAAGTTTTTGTGCCTTGAATTACGACATTGATATGCCGATGAGCGAGACCCTCGCGGTCACAGGTGCGCAGGCGCATCCTTTCTTTATGGCCGTGCGCGCGCAAAGTGGATTCGCGCCAGCGTGGAATTTTAACAAGATTTTGATCGGTGGTGACGGCCAGGTTTTGGCAACCTGGGGCGCCTCAACCCGGCCCTTGTCGCAAAAATTGACCCGCATGATAGAAGCTGAGCTGGCCCGACCGCCACAGCAGCCGTAACGGCCTGACAGAGGATATTCTGCCGCAATGGCACGGCTGCAAAAATGAAGGCGCTCAGGACATATAAGTCCCCTGCGCATCAAGGATTATTCTTGCCGTTAAAGTCCTGCAGCAGCATCAATAACACAGCACCGTATCGGCATCTAACGCCAAGGCAATAAGCGTGTCAGGCATCGCAAAGGAAGCATTATAACCGGCCAGAAGACTGTCATCATAGCCGCGCGCCTTCGCAGACATTCCCGAGACCATGATTTGAACATTTGCCGCGGCAAGAGCCTGTAAGTGCAGATGAGCGTCCCCAGTGCCCTGCCCCACAATGTCCCCTTCTGCCCGACAATCCAGGGCATGCACAGCGTCAGCGGCCAAAAACAGTTTGACACTATGGCCTTCCGCGACCCCCGTTTTGGCGACAAGCAACCCAAGGGTGAGCTTATTCTTTAACTCAGGTCCACTGTGGATGTGAACAAGTAGATTAGCCATTAAACTTCTCCATTAAGATTCTACGGAAAAGACCGTTACCCCAGCGGTGTGGCCCCCGTTTCCATACGAATTATTTGCCCATCCTTCAGCATGCACACCAACATAACAGCTTCCTTGGTATCATCCGGATAAGACATGAAATTATGAGCGACCAAGATCTCGTCATTTTCATAAACACAGCGCGATGAATCGCTCACGAATTTGGGATTACCCATCATCCCAGCCACCATGGAGGCCCATTCACTTTTATCAAAGCGACTGCCCGATTTATGAAATATAATCTCGGCATTTTCATGTAGCAGACCGACGTAACCTTCAACGTTTCGATCTTCCATAACCCTGTGCAACTTATCGTAAACATTCATTTATATTCTCCCTAACGTTCATTTTGCTCATGCAAGCAATGCCACTGCATCTCTCATCCGGCAAAGGAACCTTCGCTCATAACGGTGATCACCGTGGTGTCTAAGAGCGCTCCAGCTGCCGCACGTTTGGCTTTTAACTCCTCATGTCCGCCGAAAGTTTTCATGGCCTCAAGAGAGTCAAAATCGATGATCACAGTCAGTTTGCTGTCATCATCTTTTTCCGTACCCGCAAATATAAGACGCGCACCAAGCTCGTTTAACACTGCTTGATTTTCGTGATACATGTCCTTCCATGGACCAAGTCCACGTGCGAGATCTTGCGTAAGTTTTACCATCATTACCCGACTGTCCTTCATTTGTTTTGGCGATTGTTCGCTTGAGATAATAAACATGCGATTTAATCCAATTTTTATACTAAACTCGAAGGACATTTTAAAACTATGGCAAATATTAAAGCGGTTTTACTGAATGGAAGTTTATACCTTAAAAAGAAAATAATTGACGCACAGAGATTGGCCAGCCAATGTCATTATGACAGTGGTTTAAATGGTGGAATGGTTTATGTTAGATTTGAAGACTGGGGTAGATGAAAAATTTGTAGAGGAAAACATGTGCCCAATTGGTCTTGCGGCTCATCTGCTCGGCGATAAATGGATTCCGATTATCATTCGTGATATTGCATTGTTTAATCGACGTACATTTAACGATATCCTGAAGAACAATAGAGAGAATATTTCTTCAGGGTCCTTGTCTTCTCGATTGAAATTGATGCTTGATCTCAACCTGCTGGAAATCGGCACGTCCGAGCGTCATGCACAAAAGAAACCCTATTACCTGACGGAAGCCGGCATCTCCTTTGTTCCGATCTTGTTTAACCTGGCCGCTTGGACCACAGAATTCCGCACGCCAGCTGCCGATATTGTCGCACTGGCAAAGCCCTATCTTACAGACGACGCTGACCGCATGGAGTGGCTGTTGGAGCAGCTTCGGACCTTTAATATTCACAAAACCAAAGAACCCGAACCCCTATGGTGGGCATAGGCTTGCCGGTCAGGGAAGTCGCGCGGCATGGATCTATTGCCCGCACGTTGGACCAATGCCGCGTGAAACACGGCGGATCTTCCACTCGCCTATCAGAGGCATATTGCTCTGGTGGTACCCGCGGCCGGACTCGAACCGGCACGGCCGTTAAGCCTGAGGATTTTAAGTCCTCTATGTCTACCATTCCATCACGCGGGCACAGCGGCGAACATAGGCAAAATGCTGGGCGTGTAAAGGCAGATTATCTATAAATCCGTGCCCAAATTCGGGATCAAATCCCGATCTGCGGTGAAAGGGTTTAAAGCCATCTCTTTTCGAAATTCAATTTCTGCCAACTCTGGCTGTCCAAGTGCCAAATGGGTCAGCCCTTTGCCCGACAATGCCCCGAGATGGCGCGGCTGGATCGAGAGGGCCCGTGCCAAATCTGGCAAGGCCCCTTCGAAGTTCCCGGCCAGATAGCGCGCAAAGGCGCGTTGATTGTAACCCTCGGCGTAATCGGGACAATACTTAATGAGAACGCTCAAAAATCCCTCAGCGGCCGCCAAGTCGCCCAAGCGGAGGTTCATCATCCCCCGGTTGAGCAGACGTTGCGCCCGATTGTCCGGTGCACGGGTCCACAAGCTCCAAAGGACATCCGTGGCCACTTGCGCATCTCGGGGGAATTTCGCAAATTTGAGACTACGATAGGCCTCATCAAGCTCCTCAGAAATCGCTGGATTCTTTGGGCATTGGGCCAAGGCGCCTGTTGTGAAGGCGGTGAATATAAGAATGATGAAAACACGCATAGGCACAAAGTGGCGCAAAGCGGCCATCTGTCAAGCATGGAGCCTGTTTTGTGGCGCGGGAGCAAACACTATGGATTGAAGCAGTGACCTATGGCATGGCCAAGCCGCCCTGTGTCAGCTGCCCTTGCGGATGATCTTGCAAAAAGACGCGAAGACTTGATCATTCGCGGCAATTACCGTTCCATCTTGCAACACGTCACCACCCGGTTGGATGGGCTCGGAAAATCCGCCCGCTTCTTTCACAATGATCATCCCAGCGGCGACATCCCAAAGCTGCAAGCGGCGGCCCCAAAATCCATCCACACGGCCGGCGGCCACATAGGCCATGTCCAGCGCCGCAGCGCCAAGATTGCGCACGCCAGATGAGACCGGCAAAAGCTGCGCCAGATCGGTCAAGGCTTGCGGCAAGTCCGAGCGACCCGCGCTCGGCAGGCCTGTGGCAAAGACACAGTCAGACAGGCTGCGACGCCCAGAAACCCGCATACGGGTCTCATTCATCCAAGCACCCTGGCCTTTTTCCGCGAAAAAACATTCGTCTTGCGCGGCATCATATATCACGCCGGCAATAATCTCACCCTTATGCTCCAAAGCAATCGTCACCGCATAATGCGGCATGCCGTGTTGGAAGTTGGTAACACCGACCATTGCATCGACAATCCAGCGGCGGGTCGGATCTTTGCCTTCGATTTCAGAACTTTCAGCGGCCAAGTACCCATAGGTCGGACGGGCCGCAAGCAGCTCTTCTTTCACCACTTTATCCGCATGCATATCCGCGCGGGCGACAAAATCACTGGCGCCTGTGACCGAGACTTGCAAATTGGCCACCTCGCGAAAATCTTTCGCCAAGGCGCGTCCAGCTTTGCGCGCTGTCGCGATCATTACGTTCATATTTGCGCTTTGTACCATGGTGATGCTCCTGCAGATCAGGCTGGGCTATACGCCGCCGGAGCCAGCTTGCCAAGGCCTAGCTGCGTTGCAATTTCACCGGCTCGCTGCGGGCAAGTTTGAGCAGATGCGCCATGAAGGGTTTTGTTGTGTCTTCTCGGCGGGTTGCAGCGTAGAGCCGGCGCGTGAGCCCCTGCTCGGTCAGCGGTCGGGTCACATAATCAGAATTATACCTCACCTCGCGCACAACCCAATCAGGCAGCACCGCAACGCCGCGGTTCGAGGCCACCAAAAGTAATATCACAGCGGTCAGCTCCACCTGACGCACCGCGCGCGGCTCGACCTTAGCGGGCATGAGAAGCTGCGAGAAGACATCCAGGCGCGCCCGATCTACTGGATAGGTGATCAAGATCTCATCGCGAAAGTCTTGCGCCTCAATCCAAGGTTTTTGCGCCAAAGCATGTTGGCTGGAGGCAACAAACACAGGTTCGTAGTCAAACAGTGGTGAGAATTCGAGATCGGGATGCTCTTCTGGATCGGAGGAGACCACCAAATCCACCTCCTCACGCGCCAGAGCCGGCAAAGCATCAAAGGCCAGACCCGGGCGGATATCGACATCTACGTCAGGCCAGGCCTTGCGGAAGGCCTCCAGAACCGGAAACAGCCATTCGAAACAAGCATGGCATTCAATGGCGATATGCAACCGGCCTGACTTGCCCGACAACAAGCTGCGAAATTCCTCTTCGGTGGCCTCAACCTCTGGCAGCACCCGATTGGCCAGCTTCAGCAGCCGCTGCCCGGCCGCCGACAATTTCAGCGGTTTGGTGCGCCGCACAAAAAGATCAACGCCCGCCTGATCCTCAAGCCCTTTGATCTGATGCGACAGGGCCGATTGTGTGAGATTGAGCATATCGGCCGCGCGCGACAGCCCACCGCATTTGTCAATGGCGCGGATGGCACGGAGGTGGCGCAGATCAAAGTGCATTCGGAAAATTCCTCATAACTAAATTGAATTTTATGAATTTGATTAATCATAATCCCTCTGGCACTGTCAAGACAAGCCAGCTTCAATGAGGATAGAATGACCCAAATTTCCTTCGAATTTTTTTCGCCGAAAACCGTAACAGCCGCATTTTCGTTAAGCCGGGCAGCCGAGACGCTTGCCGGATTTGCACCACAATTTTCATCTGTCACCTGCAGCAAAGATCCCGCTCAAACCTTAGACACCCTGCGGGCCTTGCGCCGATCCGGACTGGGGCGCTTGCAGGCACATGTCACCTGTTCCACCCAACAGCCAGCTGATCTGCCCGCCTATCTGAAAGCGGCGCAAGAGGCCGGCGCGGAGGGTCTCATCGCTCTGCGCGGGGATACAGCACCCAAGGGTTTGGATGTGATGGACTTAATCGCATGTGCCAAGCGAAACGAAATGCAGGACGTTTTCGTCGCCGCCTACCCAGAGGTGCACCCTTTGGCACAGAGCTCCCAAAGTGATTTAGATTGGCTCAAGCGCAAGCAGGACGCCGGCGCTACGGCTGCGATTACGCAATTTTTCTTCCACGCAGAGTTTTTTCTACGCTTCCGCGATAGAGCCGCGGCGCAGGGGATTACCCTACCCATCATCCCAGGCATTTTGCCTGTGCAAAATTGGACAGCAACCCAGGCCATCGCCAGCCGCTGCGGCACCTCTATCGCCCCTGATCTGGCAGAGGGCTTCGCCCGCGCCGAACGAGAGGGCCGGGCCGAGATGATGGCCATCGCGCAGGCCAGTGAACTTTGTGACAGTTTGATCCAAAATGGTGTTGAGCATCTGCATTTTTACACGATGAACAAAGCCGAAGTGGTCAGTGCCATTTGCACCGCTTTGGGAAAGGCACCGCAACAAAGCCTCCGCCGCGTGGCTTGAAGCCCTCCCTGCGCCACGTTAGGCTCCGTCAACACCAGCGCGCAGGGAGCTTGAAATGACAGAGGCGAAAGATTTTTCCGATTTGCCCACCCGCGCGCAACTTCTATCGATGTCCGGGTACGAGTTTATGTGCGCCATGCGCGACGGCACATTGCCGCGCCCGCCCATCGCTCGGTTGCTTTGCTATGAGCTGACCGAGGTATCCGTGGGTGCTGTCACCTTTGCAGGCACCCCGGAGTTTGATCACACGAACCCAATGGGCGGGCTGCATGGCGGATGGTATGGTGCGGTATTAGACAGCTGTATGGCCTGTGCAGTGATGACCAAAGTGCCGAAAGGCAGTATTTACACAACGCTGGAATATAAGATCAATATCACCCGCAGCATTCCAATCGGCCAGCCTGTTATCGCCCGCGGATGGGTGCAGCACGCCGGCCGATCCACCGGCGTGGCCGCGGGGGAAATTCGCGGTGCCGAAGATGGAAAACTCTATGCGACCGGCTCAACCACCTGCATCATTATGCAAGTTGATGAGCCGCCCAGGCCGCCCATCAGCAACACTGGGATGAATTGACTCTGAGCGAAAGCGTCCAACCAAACGCCTGGACCGTGCCCAAAACACCCAGTTCAATCCGCTCCAATTGCCGGTCGAGGGCGCATGAACATCTTGCACAAACTCCTCTGTCCAAGCCTTGGGCAAAGGAAGGCCTTGCTCTTGCAGTCGCTGCATCATCCAAACGAAGGGGATATTTGACAAGGGCCGTGTTTGCGGAGATCCCATCACCTGCCCGCCTACATCCCCATGATTCCCAACGAACCAGACCTGCTGCAACGCAACCGGCCGATCTGGTGGATCCTCCCACATTTCAGGTCGATATGTGTCTCGGGTTTCATCCAAGGCCAAAGCCTGAAACCCGGCGCCGACACAGGCGCTGATCTGATGGTTGTGAAACTGGTATTTTCCCTCAAACATCCGCCAGAGCCCCGGAACGCGCAGCCCAAGCGCTTTGACCGTGTCCCAAACCCCAATCGCCGTGATGGGGACATCTAAGTGGCAATATTCTTTCGCAAAGACCCGCAAGGCGTCGCTGCCGTCCCGATAATGGCGATAGGCCATGCTTACATGACGCTGGGTGGCCTGATCGCGCCGCAGCAACCCGACCCGATCGATCAATCCCGCCAAAGAGCGCGCCGCAAAGGCACCGCGCGAATAGCCAATCAAAAAGATCTCATCGCCCAGCTGATAGCGGCTCGCAAGAGCGCCATAGACCGTCTGAATTTGCCAATCCAACCCGCTGCCGGTCAACACAGACCAGGCTGATGCCAGAAAATTGCTCCGGTCAAATTGCAGCCCGGGTTGGTAATGCAATATCACCCCCGGCCCAGCGCTGCGTTTCAAAAGCTGATAGGCCAACCCCGCATTTGTCTCAAACCCCGGCTCCAGCGAGGAGAGCGTGCCGTCCATGACAACAACATGCACCGCTCGGCGCGGTGCGGCCCCAGACGCAGACCCCGCATCTTCCACGACCTGGCCAAAGCGGTTCTGCCAAATCTTGGAGTTGATCCAATGCCAAAGGGACATGACGACTTAGCCTGCGTTTTGCAACATGCTCCAAACCCGCTGCGGCGTGAAGGGCATATCCGCCCGCGTGACACCGTTTGAGGCCAAAGCGTCCATCACCGCATTGGATACAGCGGCCATTGAGCCAATGGTGCCAGCCTCACCGCAGCCTTTCATGCCAATAGGATTGGCGGTTGAGGGCACCACGACGGAGTTGAAGTCAAACATCGGCACATCGGCAGCCCGCGGCATGCCATAGTCCATAAAGCTGGCTGTCAGAAGCTGGCCGTTGTCATCATATACCACATGTTCCATCATGGCCTGCCCCAGCCCTTGAACCACGCCGCCGTGCACCTGCCCCTCCACCAACATGGGATTGAGAAGATAGCCGAAATCATCGACGATGACATAGCGCACGACCTGCGATTGCCCGGTCTGCGGATCAACTTCCACTTCCGCCAAATGCGCCCCATTGGGGAAGCTCAAATCATCCAAAGTCGCCGATTGCGTCACATCCAAAAGCGCCGACTGCCCGGCCTCACGCGCCAGTTTGGCCGCATCCAACCAGCTGAACACCACGTTGGAGCCCGCAATCCGAAACACCTCGTCATCAAAGCTCACATCCGCGGGATCGGCCTCATGATGTTCCGCCAAAAAGAGCTTATAAGCCTGCGTCATCACAGTAACCAAGGCCAAAGTCGCGGAATTTTGCACCGTCGCAGAGCGCGATCCACCCGTTCCGCCCCCCGTGGGAATGAGATCGCTGTCGCCTTGGATCACGTTGATCTGGTCCACCGGCAGGCCGGTTTGATCGGCCAAATATTGGGCATAAACCGTTTCATGCCCCTGCCCTCCGGACTGCGTGCCCACATAAAGATCAACGCTGCCATCGGCCTGAAACACAACCCGCGAGGTCTCGGTCGGGTTGCCTAAAATACTTTCGATATAACAGCACAGTCCCAAGCCACGCAGCAGACCCTTTTGCGCACTTGCAGCGCGCCGCGCCGCAAAGTCTTCGAGACGTGCCTCTTGGGCCAAACGATCCAACACAAGACCGAAATCCCCCACATCGTAGCGCACATGGCTGGCCGTCTTATAGGGAAATTTCTCTGGCGCGATGAAGTTACGCCGGCGAAAATCCCAAGCATCAATGCCCAGCGCACGGGCCGCGTAATCCATGGCCCGTTCCAAAACGTAAATCGCCTCAGGACGTCCAGCCCCACGATAGGCATCTACCTGCGTGGTGTTGGTGTAAATCCCGGTCACTTGCAGATGCGCAACCGGGATATCGTAAAGACCGGTCAAAACTTTTGAAAACAGCTGCGTTTGAATGGGCTGGGCAAATTGACCCGAATAGGCGCCCATATTGGCCAGCGTCTGCACCTGATAACCGATGATCTTATGATCAGCATCCAAAGCCAGCGTTGCCGTTGAGGTGAGGTCCCGACCACCATTGTCCGACAGCATCGCCTCCGATCTGTCCGACATCCAGCGCACCGAACGATTGAGCATGCGCGCGGCCTGCGCGGCTAGGAAATACTCCGGATAAGCCATGGCTTTCATACCAAAGCCGCCACCGACGTCGGGGTTGGTCACGCGGATCTCGCTTTCGGGCAGGCCCAACATCTTCGCCAATTGCCCCTTTTGCGACCAGACCCCCTGGCCATTCACGCACAGGTGCACCCGCCCATCTTCTATATCCGCCCAGCAGCCCCGCGGCTCCATGGAATTACAAATCACACGGTTGTCGGAAATCTCGAAACTCAACACATGGGCCGCTTTGGCTTTCACCGCCTCCATCTGCGCGCTGTCACCTAAAGCCCAGTCAAAGGCGACATTATTCGGCGCTGCCTCATGCAAATTGGGCCCGCCCGGTTGCAACTCAAGATGCACCGGCAGATCATCAACCTCGAGCTCAATCATATCCGCCGCGGCCCGCGCCTGCGCATAGGTCTCAGCAAAGACCATGGCCACCGGTTCCCCCACAAAGCGCACCTTGTCTTTGGCCAACAAAAACCGATCTGTGTTGGGCGCCAATTGGCCATCTTGGTTTTTCACCAGACTGGCCTCCATCTTGCCCGAGAGTCCCGCCGTCTCCAGCGCGGCCGCAGTGAGCACGAGATGCACCCCCTCGGCCTCTTCCGCCTCTTGCGTGTCCAACGCTGTGATCACCCCATGCGCGTAGCTTGAACGCAGCACATAGCCATGTAGCGCCCCCTCCGGCGTGGTATCATCCACATATTGCCCGCGCCCCGTCAGAAAACGATCATCTTCGCGCCGCAATACCGATTGGCTCTTTCCAAATTTTTCCACGCACCTGCTCCTAAGTTTGGTTAAACTGTACCAACCTGCCCCCGACTGTCCAGCCACAAGCAGATTAATTCGCGGATGTCGTGTTCAGGCAAGACTGCCGCTTTTTGATATGGCGCATTTTGTGCATTCAAGGAGTTCACGATGCCAAACGCCCAAACCTCTCATCGCCTGTCCGACGCCCAGATCCAAAGCTATTGGGAGGACGGTTTTTTATGCCCCATCCCTGCAATTTCTGCGCAGCAATGTGCAGATTGGCGCGCCCAATTGGAAGCGATTGAAGGCGATTGGCTCGACAACGGCCTGCCACGGGCTTTGAATGTATACAAACGGGTCAATGCACATATCGTTATGCCGCTGGCCTATGAGATCGCCGCCCATAGCGCGATATTGGATGTGGTTGAGGGTATTTTGGGGCCTGATGTCTTACTGTATTCGACAGAGTTTTTGATCAAAGAGCCGCGGACAAAACATGTGGTGACGATGCACCAAGACTTGGCCTATTGGGGCTTGGGTGAAATTGATGGGATACTCACCGCTTGGCTGGCGCTCTCTCCGGCAACGCCTCAAAGCGGATGTATGGATTTTGTGAAAGGCAGTCACAAAAGCCCGATTATTCCCCATGAGGACAGCTTTGATGAGCTGAATCTGCTGTCACGCGGTCAAGAAATCAAGGTGGATGTGGCACAGGAAGACAAATCAAGCGGCGCCCTGGCGACGGGCGAGATCAGCCTGCACCACGGCTTGATGATCCACGGCTCGGGCGCCAATACAAGCGATGACCGCAGAATTGGTGTTGTGATGCGCTTTTTAAGCCCACATGTCAAAAAACCCAATAATGCGCCCGATTACGGCGTGCCGATGCGCGGCAATTGTGACACGGGAAATTTCACCCTCTGCGACGCGCCAAAGGGCTTGTTTCATCCAGAGGATCTTTTACTCTACGAAGAAATTCGAACAGAACAGGCCAAAGTCATGATGGCGGGCGCCGAGGGCAAAGCCGAGATGTACAGATGATGGATCAAGTCAAATTTCGCGCCATGAAAGATGGCGATGCGGCAGATTATGCCTTTCTCACGGAACATGAGATTGAATATACCAAGGGCACTGCCGATCGCCTGCTCCGGGCATTGGTTGCGCTGGATGAAGGCCTCTCTGGCTATCAGGTGACGCGTCTGGGCCATTCGCTGCAATCGGCCACCCGCGCGGAGCGCGATGGAGCCGATACCGATTGGATTGTCTCTGCGCTGTTGCATGATATCGGCGATATTTTCGCGCCCTACAATCACGACGAATATGCCGCCGCGATCCTGCGCCCCTTTGTGCGGGAACAATGCGCCTGGGTTGTTGAGAAACACGGTGATTTTCAGATGCTCTATTATGGCCATCACGTGGGCGGCAACCGAGACAAGCGCGAAACCTATCGCGGCCATATCTATTTTGACGACTGTGCAACCTTCTGCGAACGCTGGGACCAAAACAGCTTCGATCCTGACTATGACACCTTGCCGATTGAACATTTTGCACAGCGGGTTCGCGAGGTTTTTGCGCGGCAACCCTACGACCCGGCCGTCCTGCGCCCCGGCGCGCGCGCGCCTTTGGTCAGCTAGGGCTTTCACTCGCCCAGAGAAATAGGTATTCGGAGACAAATTCGAAGGATACCCCCCTATTATGGCCATGGAAAAATTCAACGCAGCAGAAGCTGAAGATCGTCTTTACAAAGCCTGGGAGGCGGCGGGCTGTTTTACAGCCGGGGCCAATGCCAAACCCGGAGCATCAAGCTATTGCATCATGATCCCCCCGCCCAATGTCACGGGCGTTTTGCATATGGGTCATGCCTTCAACAATACTTTGCAAGATATCTTGGTGCGCTGGCACCGGATGCGCGGCTTTGACACCCTGTGGCAGGCTGGGACAGACCATGCGGGCATCGCCACACAGATGGTCGTTGAGCGGCAATTGGCAGAGCGGGGCGAACCGGGCCGTGTGGCCCTGGGGCGTGAGAAATTCTTGGAAAAAGTCTGGCAATGGAAAGAGCAATCAGGCGGTACAATTGTAAATCAGCTCAAACGCTTGGGCGCCTCCTGCGATTGGGATCGCACAGCCTTTACCATGGCAGGCGCGCAGGGTGACACGCGTACGGGCCATGAAAACAGCCCGAATTTCCACGATGCCGTGATCAAAGTCTTCGTTGAAATGTACAACAAAGGCCTGATTTACCGAGGCAAGCGTCTGGTCAATTGGGATCCACATTTCGAAACAGCTATCTCAGATCTTGAAGTGGAGAATATCGAAGTTGCCGGTCACATGTGGCATTTTAAATATCCCTTAGCCGGTGGCGCGACATATACCTATGTGGAGAGAGATGAAGACGGCAACATCACGTTGCAAGAAGAGCGCGACTATATCTCCATTGCCACCACCCGCCCAGAGACCATGTTGGGCGACGGTGCAGTTGCGGTGCATCCCTCCGACGAGCGCTATGCGCCGATTGTTGGGATGATGTGTGAAATTCCCGTCGGGCCCAAAGCGCAACGGCGCTTGATTCCCATCATCACCGATGAGTACCCCGACAAAGACTTTGGGTCTGGCGCGGTCAAAATCACCGGGGCGCATGATTTCAACGACTATCAAGTCGCCAAACGCGCCGGCATTCCGATGTATAATCTGATGGACACAAAAGCCAATCTGCGCGCCGATGGACAGGCCTATGCGCAAGAGGCGGCCACCGCCCAGCGCATCGCCAATGGCGAAGAGAGCTTTGACGACGCCAAAATTGCCGCCATGAATATGGTGCCGGATGCCTATCGCGGCATGGATCGTTTTGAGGCGCGCAAGAAAATTGTCGATGACATCACCCGCGAAGGTTTGGCGGTGATGACCGAGGACACCCTCACCGATGCAGAGGGGCAGCAAACCACCCAGCTGGTGCCCTTGGTGGAGAATAAACCCATCATGCAGCCTTTCGGCGACCGCTCCAAAGTGGTGATTGAGCCGATGCTGACCGATCAGTGGTTTGTTGACACGGACAAAATCGTTGCCCCCGCGCTGGAGGCGGTGCGTAATGACCAGGTTAAAATCCTGCCAGAGTCCGAAAAGAAAGTTTATTTTCATTGGCTCGAAAACATTGAGCCTTGGTGCATTTCAAGGCAATTGTGGTGGGGCCATCAAATTCCTGTTTGGTTTGATGAGACCGGCGCGCAATATTGCGCCGCGACCGAAGCAGAGGCGCAAGCCATGGCCGGCCCCGACGCCTCTCTCACCCGTGATCCCGATGTGCTGGACACTTGGTTCTCCTCCGGTCTTTGGCCTATCGGAACTTTGGGCTGGAGCGGCGAGGCTGAGGCCGATGCGCAAAACGATATGCTGCAAAGGTTTTTCCCCACCTCTGATCTCATCACGGGCTCTGACATCTTATTTTTCTGGGTCGCACGGATGATGATGATGCAATTGGCCGTGGTCGATCAAGTCCCCTTCAACACCATCTACCTGCACGGGTTGGTGCGTGATGCCAAGGGGAAGAAGATGAGCAAATCAACCGGCAATGTCGTCGATCCGCTTGAGATTATCGACGAATTTGGCGCCGATGCTCTGCGCTTTACCAATGCGTCGATGGCCTCTTTGGGTGGGGTGCTCAAGCTGGATATGCAGCGCATTGCGGGATATCGAAATTTTGGAACAAAGCTCTGGAATGCCTGTTCTTTTGCACAATTCAATGAGGCATTTGAACACCGAAGCTGCTCCCTTCCCAGCCCAGATTTGGCACTCAACAAATGGATCATTGGCGAAGTTGGGCGGGTGCGCGTGGCGGTGGATGCCGCGCTGGACGGCTATCGCTTTAATGATGCGGCCTCTGCGCTCTACGGTTTTGTCTGGGGCACGTTGTGCGATCGCTATCTCGAACTGTCAAAGCCAATTTTAAAAGGCAGCCATTCCAGCGGCGACGCCGGGCGATTGGAAACACAAATCACACTGGCTTGGGTCTTGGAGCAATCCATGACCCTACTGCATCCCATCATGCCCTTTATCACCGAAGAGCTCTGGGGCATCACCGCAAAGCGCAGCCATATGTTGGTGCATCAAGATTGGCCGGAATATGGGCTCGAATTGGTCGATACGGCCGCCAGCGAGGAAATCAGCTGGGCCATTTCATTGATTGATTCCATCCGCTCTGCCCGTGCACAGATGAATGTGCCTGCCGGTGCGAAAGTGCCCTTGGTGCAAGTGACAATCAGCCCGGCCGGTGAAGCGGCTTTGGCGGCCAATATGGCGCAGATTCAGCAAATGGCTCGGATCACCGAGGTGACCAAAGTGTCAGAGATGCCAAAAGGCGCCATCACCATTACGGCGCCCCAAGCCACCTTCGGCCTGCCCTTGGCAGATATTATCGATGTGGCGGCGGAGAGAATGCGCCTTGAAAAAAGCATGGGGAAATTGGCGAAAGAACTCGGCGGCCTTCGCGGGCGTTTGAACAACCCCAAATTCGCCGCCTCCGCCCCCCCAGAGGTCTTGGCCGAAACGCGCGCCAATCTCGAAGCCCGTGAAGAGGAAGAGGCTAAACTCTCTATAGCATTGGCAAGATTGCAAGAAATCGGATAGGCTGCGCAGAGATCTTTTTGCCTGGAGACCGTGCCATGTCACATAATGCGCTCACCGCCTTGGCCAAATCCTTGCCAGCCAGCGTCCCCTTTGTCGGACCAGAAACCCAAGAGAGGGCCTTGGGCCGGGCTTTCTCGGCCAGGCTGGGCGCCAATGAAAGCCAATTTGGCCCCTCGCCCCGTTCAATCGAGGCGATGGCACAAGCGGCGCAGGAGGTTTGGCAATATGGCGACCCGGAAAATCATGATCTGAAACAAGCGCTGGCCGCGCATCACAACATTGATCCGGGCCATATCACCCTCGGCGAAGGCATTGACGGTCTCTTATTGACCTTGACCCGCCTGACCGTTGCATCTGGAGATGCCATCCTCACCTCCCACGGGGCCTATCCGACGTTTAATTATCATGCCGCCGGCAATGGCGGCACCCTGCATATGGTGCCATATCTGGATGATCACGAAGACCCCCGGGGCCTTGCCGAGCAGGCCCGCCTATTGGGCGCGAAACTGGTCTATTTCGCCAATCCTGACAATCCAATGGGCAGCTGGCACAGCGCTGATACTGTGCAAGAATTGATTGATAATTTACCCAAGTCTAGCCTCTTGGTGCTTGATGAAGCCTATATTGAATTGGCGCCAAACGGCACTGCGCCCGACTTGCGGCCCGAAACAGACAATGTGATCCGTTTGCGGACCTTTTCCAAAGCCTATGGTATGGCCGGGGCCCGGGTCGGCTATGCCATAGGGCCAAAATCGCTGATCTCTGCCTTCGACAAACTGCGCAATCATTTCGGCCTGTCGCGAATTTCGCAGGCCGGAGCCTTGGCGGCCCTCAAAGACCAGGCCTATGTGGACGGCATCAAGCAAAAAGTGGCGAAAAGCCGCGAGACCCTCGCGCAGATTGCCCAAGACAATGGCCTCATTGCCCTGCCCTCAGCCACAAATTTCGTCACGATAGATTGCGGCAGAGATGGCGATTTTGCCCGCGCAGTTCTCGAGCAGATGATCGCACGCGCTTTGTTTATCCGCATGCCTTTCGTGGCACCGATGAACCGTTGCATTCGCATCTCTTGCGGCGATGAAGCGGCGATGGATTTGGTTGCAAAAGCCTTGCCCGAAGCCCTGAAAGCCGCAAGATCGGCCTAGGCTAGCCGCGGGTCGCCTCTGCCAGCACACGCGCCGCGGCCTCCAATCCCCCCTTACCATGGGGAATATCTAAGGCCATCATGCCCGATTGGATGGCGCCAAGCGTTCCCATGATCATCTGCGCATTGACATGCCCCATATGCCCAATGCGGAAAAACCCATCCGCATTCGGATCGTCATCTGTGGCCATATTCAACCCTATGCCCAGCGTCAGCCCGGCCTGATGCTCTGTCCAGCGGCGCAAATTCAGCCCATTGGGCGCCTCAATCGAAAGCGCCGTGACAGCGTGGCTGCGCAGAGCCGGATCGGCGATATTCATCGCCAATGGCCCGCCTTTACCCCAAGCGTCGCAAGCCGCCCAAACCGCCCGCGCAATCGCCTCATGCCGCGCCCAGACATGACGCAATTCTTCCTCGAGAATCATATCCAAAGCCTCCCGCAACCCCAGCAAATGCTGCGTTGGCGCAGTGCCGCAGAAATATTGATAAAAATATTCGGGATTTATGCGCGCATTCCAGTCCCAATATGAACTCACCCGGGTCATCGCATTGCGTGCCGCGGCAGCCTTATCAGAGAAAAACACAAAGGAAATGCCCGGCGGGGTCATCAGGCCTTTTTGACAGGCTGTGACCATGAGATCGACGCCCCATTCATCCATTAAAAACTTATCGCAGCCCAGGCTGGCGATACAATCCACCATGAGCAAAGCCCCATGCCCCGCGGCATCCAAACTGCGCCGCAGAGCGGCAATATCGTTGAGCACAGAGGTCGATGTGTCCACCTGGACCGCCATCACAGCTTTGATGCGGCCAGAGCGATCGGCGGCAAGATGGGCCTCGACCTGCGCCAAGTCAATCGTCGCGCGATTGCCAAAATCCAAGGTTTCCACCGTGACCCCAAGCGCGCGGGCCATTTCGCCCCAGCCTTCGCAAAACCGTCCGGTTGCCAAGACCAAGACCGTATCGCCAGCGGCCAACACATTAGAGACAGCGGCCTCCCAAGCACCATGGCCATTGGCGATATAGATTGCCGCCTGCCCGGACGTGCCGGCCACATGTTTCAGATCGGGAATCAAACTATGGGTCAGCTCAATCAATCCGCCCTCATAGATATTTGGGCAGGGTTGATGCATCGCGCGCAAAACACGCTCGGGCATGACCGAAGGGCCCGGGATGGCGAGATAGGAGCGGCCTTGGGACAGTGACATATAATTTCACCTCGATTATGATGGCTTATCGGTATTCGCGGTTTACTGCCGCGTCAAGCTGCCGTCCCTTGCAGCAACTCAAACAAAGCACTAACAGGCGCCTATGGACATGAAATCATCTTCCCCAAAAGACATAAAGCAAGGCGCCTTGTTCCTTTGGCTCTGGCGCGAATATCTGCGACGCCATATGTGGGTCTTGGCGATTATCGTCGTGTTGATGATGATCGAAGGCAGCATGGTGGGCGGGCTTGCATGGATGATGCAGCCTCTATTTGACGGGGTCTTCGCTGGCGGCAGCAAAAGCCAACTGTGGTTGGTGGGCGGTATTGTCTTGGGTTTATTTTTGATCCGAGGCGTGCTCTCCGTCGTACATCGAGTGCTCATGACGAAAATTGCCAAGCAATCCGTAGCCGATTTGCAAAATGATTTGCTGCGCCACTTGCTGCACTTAGATCTCAGCTTTTTCTCCCGCTATGCACCGGGATATTTGATGGAGCGGGTCAACGGCGATGTGCAGGCGGTGGCGGGAATATGGGCGCTTTTGGTGCGCGGCGCGGCCCGCGATCTCATCGGGCTGATATCGCTTTTTGCGGTCATGCTCTCAATAGATTGGTTCTGGACCTTTGCGGCATTGATCGGCGCGCCCTTGCTATTGTTCCCTTCGCTTGTCGCGCAACGCTACACGCGCAAACAGGCCGTGAAAGCCCGAGAAGTCGCCGGCACTATGGCCACGCGCCTCAATGAAGCTTTCCACGGCGTGGGAACGATTAAGCTCAATGGTTTGGAGCGCTACTACACCGACCGCTATCGTGCCCTAACGAAACGGCAGATTGAAGTAGAGATCAAAACTCTCTTTGGCACGGCCGTAATCCCCTCACTGGTGGATGTGATGAGTGGCATCGGTTTTGCCTGCGTAATCATTTACGGCGGCTATGAAATCATCAGCGGTGCCAAAACGGTCGGGCAATTCATGGCCTTCTTCAGCGCATTAGGATTGGCATTTGAACCGCTGCGCCGCTTGGCCGGCATCTCTGGGCTGATCAATGCTGCCTCTGTATCCATCCAAAGAATGCGAGATATTTTCAACCATCAGCCAACGCTGCTCGGCCCGGATCATCCAAAACCCGTTCAGCCCTTTGGCGATATTGAGTTCAAGAACGTCAGTTTAGAGTTTGGCGAAACGCCCGTGCTGCGCGACGTCTCCTTCCGCGCGCCTGCTGGGAAAACCACTGCAATTGTCGGGGCCTCAGGCGCGGGCAAGACAACGATTTTCAATGCGCTCACCCGGCTTTACGCCCATAGCGCGGGTGAGATCACAATCTCCGGCCTTGCAAATACAGACATCGATCCCAGCGCCCTTCGGGCCTGTATCTCAGTGGTGTCGCAAGACAGCCTGCTGTTTGATGAAACCCTTGGGGAAAACATCATACTTGATGCGCACGAAATCGATCCATCGAAACTCAATGAGGTGATCTCAGCAGCACATGTTGCCGATTTCCTGCCCAGTTTGGCCCAAGGCATGGACACCGAAGTTGGGCCACGCGGCACAAATCTGTCCGGCGGGCAGCGTCAACGAGTCGCCATCGCGCGCGCGCTTCTGCGCGATACGCCCATTTTACTGTTGGATGAGGCCACCTCAGCGCTTGACACCCAATCAGAAGTTCTTGTGCAAGACGCATTAGAAAAACTCTCCGCAAACCGCACCACTTTGGTCATCGCCCACCGCCTGTCGACCATTGTCTCTGCCGATCATATCATCGTTATGGACAAAGGCCGGGTGATTGAGCGCGGCACCCATGCAGAGCTGATTGCGGCTGGTGGACATTATTCGGACCTCTGCCGCTTGCAATTTGATCACTCGGAGAGCCAGTAGGGCCGGCGGCGGCGGCGTCTTTTATCTGGCGCAATGCAGGAGGTGAAGGCCTTTGCTACGGCTTGCGATACCGCCGCGCTAAATCGTCGGGATTGGCACCCAAGACATATCGCAACAAAAGGCCAAGGTTCTTCGCCCCACGGCGCAACCACCCCTGCTGCTGATATTTGTCGGCGCGCGTGAAGGCATGGGCTGGCAGTCGGTGGATTTTCCCCTTTAAGGCCCGCACCAGCGCCACATCTTCCATCAGCGGCTGATCTGGATAGCCTCCCGACCGGTCATAATCACTCCGGCGCAGGACGAGCCCCTGATCCCCGTAAGGAAGACCGAAAAGGTCACTGCGCAAATTCGCCCAAGCTGCCACCCATCGGGCCGCAAAACCTCTGGCACGGAAGGCCAGTGAAAAACACAAAGGGCCTTGCTGCATAGCGGCTTTTACCTGCGCGGCCCAGCCCTCCTGCAAGATCGTATCCGCATGCAAGACCATCACCCATGCGCCGCGCGTGGCCGCCACCCCGCGGCGCAATTGCCCGCCGCGCGAGGCGGCACCGGTCACAATCTCCGCGCCCCAGGCCAAGGCGATAGCACCGCTGGCATCTGTCGATCCACCATCGGAGACAACCACCTCACAGATCAATCCAGCATCCAATCCCTCCATCAACGACAAAAGGGTCGCCGGCAGGCTGTTGGCAGAATTAAGCGTTGGGATAACAACGGAAATCGGTGCAGACATGAGGCCTCTGGCTTTGCGGTCAAAACAGCTTATATGGAAAGCACAGACAAAGGAATACCCATGGCACAGCCCGAACAGCCCCGCAGCATTCTTCAAGTCACCGGTGCTGACCGGACCTTCTTTTTGCAAAATCTTGTGACCAATGACGTCTCCGCACCCGGATTGCATTACACCGCGTTGTTGACACCACAGGGCAAATATCTTGCAGATTTCTTCGTGTTGCAGCGGCCAGATGATCTGCTCATCGACGTGGCCACAGAGATTTGCTCCGGCCTTAACATGCGCCTCAATATGTACCGCCTGCGCGCAGATGTTCAAATTGCCGAAGTGAATATCGACCTATGCTGCGGATTGGGCACCCTCCCGCCGGATGGATTTGCCGATCCGCGTGATCCCAATTTGGGCTGGCGCGCCTACGGGCGGCAAGAGGCAGGTGTCATCGATTGGCCAGCCTTGCGCGTGGCGCATATCATTCCTGAAACCGGAATAGAGCTAACTCCAGACCGCTTTATCCTAGAAATGGATTTCGAGCGTCTCAACGGGGTGGATTTCAAAAAAGGCTGCTATGTCGGACAAGAAATCGTTGCGCGCATGAAACATAAAACCGAGCTCCGCAAAGGCCTGCGGCAAGTGAAGATCTCAGGATCAGCACCGATTGGCACTGCCATTCTTGCCAATGAAAAACCCGCCGGCGTGTTATATACGCAACATGGCGGGTTTGCATTGGCCTATCTGCGCTTTGATCGCATCGCCCCTGAGATGGTAGCGGGCTTTGCGATCATCACCCCTTAGGCCCGTTCTGTGTATTCCATCGAAATCGTGTCTACGATGATCAACTCATCCTGCCCCACGAAGGGCGGCACCATAACTTTCAATCCATTGTCTAAAACAGCAGGCTTAAAGGAATTGGCCGCAGTTTGACCTTTGACCACAGGCTCTGTCTCAACGATTTTGCACGTCACCTTTTGCGGCAGTGTGGCATGAAGCGCTTCGGCCTCATGATATTCAATCTGGACGGTCATCCCGTCTTGTAAAAACGGACGGCGATCACCAAGCAGCTCCGCCGGCAGCTCGATTTGGTCATAGGTTTCCATATCCATAAACACCAACATGCCGTCATTTTCGTACAAAAACTGCTGATCCTTTTGCTCCAAACGTACCTTTTCCACTTTGTCAGCGGAGCGGAATCGCTCGTTTAATTTCGATCCATTGCGCAGATTGCGCATCTCAACCTGAGCAAAAGCCCCGCCTTTTCCGGGCTTTACGTGGTCGACCTTCACTGCGCTCCAGAGGCCGCCATTGTGCTCAAGCACATTGCCGATTCGTATTTCATTTCCGTTAATCTTTGGCATGTATTAAGACCTTGAGTAAAAGGTTGAATTTGATTTAACACCGCCTATATCGAAGCGAGGATGCGGTTTCAAGCCACGACTGAGGCCGCGGTTGGAAGCTGAGCTATGCGTTGGGTGCATGGCAGATATTCCGAAAGAGACCACCCGAATCGTTTTCGATGCTGCATAAGGAACGCAGATCGAAAAGTTCAAGAGTAAGAATTAAAAGGACACGAGATGAAAGATTTCGTCGACGGAAACGCCTTTAACAACGAACAGGGCAACCGTGCCCGCAAACTCTTTGCTGCCGTTGTCTTGGCTGCATTAGATGACGCGATTGCGGACGATAAGAAATATGGCAACGGACCTGAGCAGATTGCACGTTGGGCCCGCTCTCGCGATGGGCGCGAAGTGCTCTCCTGCGCCGGCATTGATCCCAACGAACGTGTGGTCTCTGGCCTCATGGATTTCGTCGGAAAAGGCATCCGCACCTCCGTGGCTCTGAGCCGCGAAGAGAGCGAGCGCCGCCAGCAGGCAGAAGCTGCATAAAACCACTTAAGGGTTTTGACCGCCAACGCGCCCACAGGGGCGCGTTTTGCGTTTCGGCGATCATAGTGCCGAAAAAGGCAAAAAATGCCGCATTTAAATGGCCCATGCTCAAACCGCTGCCTATGCTTAGAGCATGTTAGAACCGCCAAAGCAGAATCCATTTTGGCCGAACATGCTCAGGCCCCAGGGAGAGCCGTATGACCAAAGCGATTATGATACAGGGCGCCGGATCTAATGTCGGAAAATCCATCTTAGTGGCAGGGATCTGCCGCGCCTTGGTCAAGCGCGGCCATCACCCGGCGCCGTTCAAGCCGCAAAATATGTCCAACAATGCCGCTGTCACCGTTGACGGTGGCGAGATTGGCCGCGCGCAGGCGCTGCAAGCCCTTGCCTGCGGACGGCCCGCCATCGTCGATATGAACCCGGTGCTGTTAAAACCCGAGTCCGAGATTGGGGCGCAGGTGGTGGTTCAAGGCCAAAGGCTCACCACTGTTAAAGCCCGAGACTATGCAGCACTCAAACCCACTTTAATGCCACGGGTGCTCGACTCCTTTCACCGCCTGGCCAAAAGCGCAGATTTTGTCGTCATAGAGGGGGCCGGAAGCCCGGCTGAAATCAACCTGCGCTCCGGGGATATTGCCAATATGGGTTTCGCAGAGGCCGCCGATGTTCCAGTGATCTTGATTGGTGACATTGACCGTGGTGGGGTGATTGCACAAATGGTCGGAACCCATGCGGTTCTGCCGACCCAAGATCGCAACAGGATCACGGGTTTTGCAATCAATAAGTTTCGAGGGGATGTGTCACTCTTTGATGAGGGCATGACCGCCATTGCCGAGCATACCGGATGGGCGTCACTCGGCGTATTGCCATGGTTTGCCGAGGCCTGGAAACTGCCGGCCGAAGATGTGATGGATATTGCAACACGGGCCGGTGGCGCCATCAAAATCGCTGTGCCGCGTTTGGCGCGTATCTCCAATTTCGATGATCTCGACCCATTGGTTGCCGAGCCCAATGTGACCGTCGAAATCATTGAACAGGGTCAGCCATTGCCGGGTGACGCATCACTCGTGATCCTGCCCGGCAGCAAATCCACCATCAGTGATCTGGAAAGCTTCCGTGCCAATGGCTGGGATATTGATCTGCAGGCGCATCACCGTCGCGGCGGTCAAATCATCGGCATTTGTGGCGGTTATCAAATGCTGGGGCGCAAAGTACATGACCCAGACGGAATAGAAGGCGCGCCGCGCTCCATCGATGGGTTGGGCTATTTGAATATTGAAACCACAATGAGTCCCAAGAAAAACCTATCCTTGACCGAAGCGCATAGCGCCGAAACCAACACACCCGTGCGCGGCTATGAGATTCACCTCGGCCAGAGCAGCGGAGCGGATTGCCAAAACCCATGGCTCAAGCTCGCAAATCGGCATGAGGGAGCGATTTCTGCTGATGGTCAGGTGCGCGGCTGTTATTTGCACGGTCTTTTTGCCTCTGATGGCTTTCGATCAGAGGTCTTGACCATGCTCGGCACCCAATCGCAGCTCACCTCCTATGATGCGGCTGTGGAGGACACTTTGGATCGACTTGCCGCCTTTATAGAGCAGCATCTCAATGTCGATGCTTTGATCGCTTTAGCAAGACCCATCGCGCCTTAGACGCCGCAGCGCATGACGCGGTTTAAGCCAATGTCAGGGATCACGATCATCAATCATAGTTCGAACAGCGCTCGACACTTCGTCGCGCATAGGACCGGCCAGGGCGCGGCGGAGGTTGGCAATGACCTCCAAATATTCGGGGTCATGTGACAGCGGCGCAGCGGGTTTGGGCGGCTCTTGCTCCGCTTGATCCGCGCTGGCACCATCAGCGCGTGTCAGCACCATAGGCTCCAAGGACGGCGTCACCACCCGCTGGCTGGCTTGCAAGACCAAAGGGGCGACCACCCCAGAGCCCTCATCCGGGACAGCGGCATCCGAAATTAACCTGCGCACGGACAGAACCAAAGCGTCTGGCATAGGATAGTCGTCCTTACGGGTCACAGCACCTCCTGTTCACCAGGGCTTGCCCATAACAGGCGCAGCAGCCCGGTTCAATTTCCCGCCAGGCCTTGCAGCACGCGATCCAACGCCGCGCCCTGCTTGCTTTTGGCGCGCGGTGCCGATTTTACCAGATTGTAATATTCCGCCGGGTCATAGGTTTTCACCCCGAGATCAAGCTCTGTTGCCGTTAATTTTCCCATTGCGGCGAGCAGACTATAACTCGCGATCTGCTCATCTATTCGTGTTGAAATGCGGCTCACGCGCGCATCCAGCAGCTCTTGCTCAGCATTTAGCACGTCCAAAGTTGTCCGTGCTCCTAAAGAGGCTTCTTCGCGCACACCGCGAAAGGCCACGCTGGCCGCCTCAATTTGCCGATCCGTCGCCGTGCCCTTGGCCCGCGCCACCTCTAGCACAACAAAGGCGTTGCGCACTTCCTGCTCAACCTCAAGCCCCGCAACATGCAGCCCTGCCCGCTTTGCGTCTCGTTGTGCCATCGCGGCACGGCTGGCCGAGGCGATGGCGCCGCTGCTGTAAACTGGTCCGCTGACGGTCAAACTCAGGTTGCGTGTCAAAGAGCTGTCGAGATCCACGTTAGAGAGCCCTGCACCCGCTTCAAACTTTGGACGATAAGCCTGCTGCGCGACCTTTAACGCAAGCTCAGCCGCCGCCACCTCATATTGTACGCGTTTGAGGTTCGGGTGATGGGCCCGGGCGGTGGCAATGGCCGCAGACGCGTCTTTTGGCAATTTGGGCAGGCTAGAAGGGGTTACAAGATCACCAGGCTTGCGGCCCACAACCGCATGATATTCCGCTGCAGCCTTCGCCAAATCGCCTTGTGCCCCCGCAAGCGCCGCGCGCGCACTTGCCAAACGCGCCTCCGCCAATGCCACATCGGTTCGCGTGACCTCGCCCACTTCGAACCGATCTTGAGCGGCGCGCAATTCTTGTTCAATCAATTCCACATTGGCCGATCGCAGTGACACAAATTCGACCGACCGACGGTAATTCATATGCGCCGTCACAGCACGCAAAAGCACATTTTGCTCAATCGACACCAATGATTCCCGGGTCGCCAAAACAGTTTTTTCCAGCGCGTCGGTCTGCAAATCAGAACTGCCAAAATCATAGAGCAGCCATTTGGCGTTCAGACTTGTGGTCACACTGTCGCTATTGGCCACGTCATTGTAACTGTGAGAAAATTTTGAGCTCCAGCTGATGACCGGACGCAAAGCGGCCACAGCGCCAGCAACTTTTTCATCCGCAGCGCGTAACAAGGCGCGATTTTGCACCAATAGACCGCTGTTTTGATAGGCATTGCGCAGGCTGTCCCGCAGGCTTTCGGCCGCAGTCAAGTTGGGTGTCGCCAAAATCAAAATGGCCGCGCAGCTTAATTCAGCAAATTTCCGTCCAAACATTTATGCCCCCCTAGGCAAAAGAATCATTTCAATTTCTAAAGCGCAAAACTCCGCTCTGTCACAAATCCATTCAAGACGGGCGCAAAGGCATTACAAGCAAAACGCCACGACATCTGGCCGTCGGTCTTATATCCCACTCGAACCACACCCTGGCCTTTTTGGCTAAAGACCGCAACAATGCGTCCCCCTTCAGCCAATTGCGCGATCAGGGGTTCTGGTATGTGCTCGACCGCCCCTTGTACGACAATCACGTCAAACGGAGCGTGTTGCGCAGCGCCTTCGGTCAAAATACCCTGCACGACCGCGACATTCAAACAGCCCTCAGTGGCCAAATTCGTCTCCGCCTCAGCGGCCATAGCTTCATTTTCTTCAATAGCAACAACAGCTTCCGAGAACTTTCCAATCACAGCAGAGGAATAGCCAAGACCGCAACCGAGATCCAAAACCAACTCATTGCCTTGAATATCCACAGCATCGAGCATTTTGGCAAAGGTGCGCGGCTCAAGGATCATGCGGCCATGGCCCAAATCCAAAATCGCATCCGCATAGGCTGTTTCGCGTAGGGTATCGGGCACGAAGACCTCGCGCCGCACTTGAAGCATGGCGTCAATAATGGGAAATTTCGTCACATCCGCCGGTCTAATCTGCGTATCAACCATCGTTGTCCGGCGAGTCAAAAAGTCAGTCATGTCAGGTATTCCTGTCGTCAAAGAGTCTCGCAGTTATCCCACATGCGCCATTGCCCTGCAACGACAAGAACAACCATTGGACAAAATCTCGCGTGGATTTTTCGATAATAATAAGAATGTCTTTTCGACAGGTAAATGGCGCACGTCCGGCACGATCGATTTTAGATGTGATCGGGTGATGAAATGGTGGGTCGTGAGAGGCTCGAACTCCCGACATCTTCGGTGTAAACGAAGCGCTCTACCAACTGAGCTAACGACCCGGTAGCCGCGATATAGATCGGGCAAGCCTGGGGGGCAAGCGGTTTTTTCAGTTTTTTATAACTCGTCATGGTGGCCGGCTTTGACCCGATAAACCACCCCCTGCCCGCTCGGCAAATCCTCCAAGCGATCCAGCCCCCAACCAAGTGCGCATAGGCGCAAACACAGCGACGTCATCCCATGGGTGACCAAAACCGCCGGCCCGGTAAGCTGGGCCAAGAATGCAGCGCAGCGGTCGTAAAGCCGCGCAGTGCCTTCCCCACCAGGGGCCCAGTCATAAAACTGCGTTTGCCCGAGGTCATGAAGGCTGCACTTTCGTTCGGCTGCAATCTCAGCGCGGGTGGTTCCGGCCCAAGCCCCCATGCCGATTTCCATCAACTCCGTTGAGGTTTCGATCTCTGCCGCAAGACCCGCCAGAGCAATTTGCGCCGTCATATGCGCGCGCCCCTGGGGGCTGGAGATAAATCGAAACCCCGTCAAATCATAGGGCTGCAAAATTTCATTCTGCCGCTGGGCCTGGCGCAGGCCTTTTTCGGTTAAAGGGCTGTCGAGATGACCCTGCAGGCGACCTTCGGCATTCCATTCCGTTTGCCCATGGCGCAGGACCAGCACTTCAGGACAGGAAGGGATGATCGCCGCGGCACTCATAGGGCGCCCACCGCCGCGCATAATCCGCAGGGAATAGGTGAGGTCCAAGGCGCTCCAGCTCCTCCGCTAAAGCGCCTTCGCAGGTTACTCAATGCGCGGTGAGGCCAGCGGCGCTGCCACGCTCTGCCGCAAGGGCGGCCGCGGCTGCATCCTCTGCCGCCTCATCCCAATCAATCGGCTCGGGCGCAGATATCAAAGCATGTTTCAACACCTCTGACACATGGCTGACGGGAATGATCTCCAACCCATCCGTGACGCTTTTGGGCAAATCACGCAGGTCTTTCTCGTTCTCGGCTGGAATGAGCACGGTTTTGATTCCGCCGCGCAGAGCCGCCAGAAGCTTTTCTTTCAACCCGCCAATCGGCAAGGCATTGCCGCGCAATGTCACCTCGCCGGTCATGGCGATATCTTTGCGCACGGGAATGCCGGTCAACACAGAGACAATCGACGTCACCATCGCCAGACCCGCCGACGGGCCATCCTTGGGCGTCGCCCCTTCGGGCACATGCACATGGATATCAATCTTGTCGAACCGGGGTGGCTTGACCCCAATCTCGGGTGAAATGGACCGCACATAGGAGCTGGCCGCATCGATGCTCTCTTTCATCACATCGCCCAAAGTCCCCGTGGTCTTCATCCGGCCCTTGCCCGGCAGGCGCAGCGCTTCGATATGCAGCAGATCGCCGCCCACGCTGGTATAGGCCAGACCCGTCACGACCCCCACCTGGTGATCGTCTTCAGCCAAACCATAGCGATATTTCTTAACACCGAGGTAGTCATCCAGGTTTTCGACCGAAATATTGACGCTCTCAACCTCTTTCTTAACGATCTTGGTGACAGCTTTGCGGGCCAATTTGCCGATCTCACGTTCCAAATTCCGCACCCCCGCCTCGCGGGTATAGGTGCGGATCATTTCTTGCAACGCCTCAGACTCCAAAGAAAACTCAGAGGCCTTCAGCCCGTGGTTTTTCACCTGCTTCGGGATCAAATGACGATGCGCAATCTCAGCCTTTTCCTCTTCAGTGTAGCCCGCCAAGGGAATGATTTCCATGCGGTCCAGCAAGGGGCCAGGCATGTTATAGCTGTTGGATGTGGTCAGGAACATCACATCAGACAGATCATATTCCACCTCCAGATAATGATCCACGAAGGTCGCGTTCTGCTCTGGGTCCAACACCTCCAACATCGCAGAGGCGGGGTCGCCCCGAAAATCCTGACCCATTTTGTCGATCTCATCCAGCAGGATCAGCGGATTGGTGGTTTTGGCCTTTTTCAACGCCTGAATAATTTTACCGGGCATCGAGCCAATGTAAGTCCGGCGGTGACCGCGAATTTCGCTTTCATCACGCACCCCGCCCAAAGAGATACGAATAAATTCGCGCCCCGTGGCTTTGGCAACTGATTTTCCAAGCGAGGTTTTGCCCACGCCGGGAGGGCCCACCAAACACATGATGGGGCCTTTTAATTTGCGCGAACGCTGTTGCACGGCCAAATATTCAACAATGCGCTCTTTGACCTTCTCCAACCCATAATGATCATCATCCAGGGTCTTCTGTGCCTTGGTAAGATCTTTCTTGACCCGGCTGCGCACACCCCAGGGCAGAGACAGCATCCAATCAAGATAATTGCGCACGACGGTCGCTTCTGCTGACATCGGGGACATATTCTTGAGCTTTTTCAACTCAGCGGCGGCTTTGTCAGAGGCTTCCTTGGACAATTTCGTTTGTGCAATTTTGGCCTCCAGCTCGGCCAATTCGCCTTCGCCTTCTTCCCCCTCGCCCAATTCTTTTTGAATGGCTTTCATTTGCTCATTCAAATAATATTCGCGCTGGGTCTTCTCCATTTGGGTTTTGACCCGCGACTTGATCTTTTTCTCAACTTTCAGCACGGACATTTCGCCCTGCATCAGACCGTAGACTTTCTCCAAACGCTCCGCCACGCAGAGCAGCTCCAAAAGCTCCTGCTTTTGCTCAACCTCAACGCCAAGATGCCCAGAGGCGAGATCGGCCAACTTGCTTGAATTGCGCGTCTCGGCAATGGCCGCCAGCGCCTCCTCGGGTACGTTTTTCTTAACTTTGGCATAGAGCTCAAACTCAGATGAGACCGAACGCACCAAGGCTGCGACCATGTCCTCATCGCCCTGCGTCTCCTCCAAAAGGCTGGCCTCGGCTTCAAAATAAGACTCATTGCCGATGAAGCGATCAATCTGAACGCGAGCGCGGCCTTCGACCAGAACTTTAACCGTGCCATCAGGAAGTTTTAACAGCTGCAAGACATTGGCCAAAACACCGACCCGGAAAATCCCATCTTCAGAAGGGTCATCCTCTGCGGGGTCGCGCTGTGAGGACAGCAAAATTTGCTTGTCTTGCGTCATCACCTGCTCAAGCGCGCGCACAGATTTATCGCGCCCAACAAACAGAGGCACGATCATATGCGGAAACACAACGATGTCGCGCAGCGGCAATACAGGGTAGCTATCGGCTAAATTCAAAGTCATTCTCGTTCCTTAACTGTGGCAGGCATAGAGCGAATCCCAATCAGGCAATTCGCCCGGCCCCAATCTTGCTATATAACTGGGGCGCAACCGCCTCAATTTCAAGACCCCATGTAAACTGCCTGCACAATCTAAGAAGTGCAAGCATGAGGTTTAAATAAGTTTAAATATTGCGCCTTAGTCGATATAAAATCTCCCATCCTCCAGCGCCCCAGGCATTTCATTTGCAGCCACCGGCGCCGCGCGATAGCATGAGCGCATTTCGAGAGGTGTCACAATGCGATTTGCCCCTAGTCTTGTGCTACTCACTGCACTGGCCAGCTGTGCCCCCCCGTTGCCCATTACAGATTACATCGCGGATGCCCGCAGTCCAAACGCCAAGATCACCACCCAGCCGCTGCGGTTTGATGTCATTACAGTCCGCAGCTTCGTGGCGGGCCATCGCCAAGAGCGGCCGGGCGCGCGCTGCCACATCTTCACGCCAGATCAGCGCCTGTCGGCCGCCTTTCAGACTCCGGCGCAGGTGCGCTTGCCGCTCTACAAAGGAGCGCCCGCGCCAATCAATGGATATTGCAGCCTGCCGGGCACAAATCTTGCGGCCCGCTTTACGCTCGAAGCCGTAAATCAATCTGCTCCCAAAAACGAAGGGCTGCGGCTCACATTGGGCAGCGGTGGGCCGCGCATTGCAGGCACGATTTCCCTGCGCGACCGCAGCAAGGACCGCTATGCCTATCCGGCGAAGCTGCGCATCACATTGGCACCCTAAAGGCCCCTTGGCTACACCGGCTCAATATCGCCCAAAGCCCGCTCTGCATGGAACTGGCGTTCAAATCCGGCAAAATCATCCACCGCAATCGCCGCGCGCATCTGCTGCATAATCTCTTGGAAATAATGCAGATTATGCCAGGTCAGAAGCATGGAGCTGATAATCTCCTGACTGCGGAACACATGGTGCAAATAGGCGCGCGAATAATTGCTGCAGGCCGGGCAGCTGCAGGCCTCGTCCAAGGGCCGCGGGTCATCTTGGTGACGCGCATTTTTAATGTTTACCACACCCCGGCGGGTGAAGACCTGCCCTGTGCGACCGGACCGGCTGGGCAAAACACAATCCATCATATCAATGCCGCGTTTCACGGCGCCCACGATATCATCAGGCTTGCCAACACCCATCAAATATCGCGGCTTGTCCTCGGGCAATTGATCGGGCGCAAAATCGAGCACCTCGAACATGGCCTTCTGCCCCTCACCCACCGCCAGACCGCCAACCGCGTAGCCTTCAAAACCAATGGCCTTGAGCGCATCGGCACTTTCGCCGCGCAATTGCTCATCCAAACCGCCCTGCTGAATGCCAAATAAAGCATGGCCCGGACGAGCACCGAAGGCCTCGCGAGAGCGCGCGGCCCATCGCATCGACATCTGCATGGAGCGGGCAATTTCGTCACGCTCTGCCGGTAAAGCCGGGCATTCATCGAAACACATCACGATATCACTGCCCAAGAGCCGTTGGATCTCCATCGAGCGCTCGGGCGTCAGATGATGCTTTGAGCCATCAATATGCGACTTAAACGTCACCCCGTCTTCGCTCATCTTGCGCAGGCTCGACAGGCTCATCACTTGAAACCCGCCGCTATCGGTCAAAATGGGGCGCTCCCAGTTCATAAACTTGTGAAGCCCGCCCAGCCGATCAATCCGCTCCGCGGTCGGGCGCAGCATCAAATGATAGGTATTGCCCAACAATATATCCGCCCCAGTTTGCCGCACAGAGCCCGGCAACATCGCCTTGACCGTGGCCGCCGTTCCAACGGGCATAAAGGCTGGCGTGCGGATCTCGCCGCGCGGGGTGTGAATCGTGCCAGCCCGGGCCTTGCCTGAGCGCGCATGCAATTGGAATGAGAATTTTTCTGTCATGGGCCTCACATGCTCTAAACCTTATGAAGGATCAAGCGATTGGTCGCAAAATTCACGATTTTCACCCAAAACCAAGGGCGCGCCCGCCGCGCATCACGGTCTTACTTCAGGTTATTGCTTTACCCCAGCGTCCTGCGCCTTTATACCTTATAAAAATACTCAAGGATCATGACATGTCGGACGAGTCCCCTGTTGAAGGTACACCATTGATCGCGCCCTCGAGCACAGATCACCCGCTGTATGACAATATTGTCGACAGCATCCGCACGGTGTATGATCCTGAAATTCCAGTTAATATTTTCGATCTTGGCCTCATTTATACGGTAGATATCAATGAGGACTCCGAGGTGAAAATTGCCATGACCCTCACCGCGCCCGGCTGCCCGGTCGCCGGTGAAATGCCCGGCTGGGTGGCCGAGGCCGTTGAACCCTTGCCCGGCGTCAAACATGTGGATGTTGAGCTGGTTTGGGAGCCGCCTTGGGGCATGGATATGATGTCCGATGAGGCAAGGCTCGAATTGGGCTTTATGTAGGGTCCCGCGCCGTCTGAACACCGCAGGCTGGTCGCAAAGAGCGATTGCAACCTGCATGTCCCCTCTTGCAGTTCGCTTGGCCCGCTCTTAGGTTAAGAGCAGATTGAAAAGGATCAGACATGTTCGGTATTCCGGGTAAACAAGCTGTGACCCTCACCCCTGCCGCGATTGGGCAAATCACCAAGCTCATGGCGCGCGAGGGCCATAAGGGCCTGCGTATTGGCGTGAAAAAGGGCGGCTGCGCCGGCATGGAATATACAATGGACTATGTCGATGAGATCGAAGCCCATGATGAATTGATTGAAACCGAGGGCGCGCGGGTTATGATTGCCCCAATGGCGCAGATGTTCCTCTTCGGCACTGAGATTGACTATGAGACCAGCCTGTTGGAATCTGGCTTCAAATTCAAAAACCCAAATGTGGTTGATGCCTGTGGCTGCGGCGAAAGCATCAAATTTGACGAAACGCTTTTCGCCAAAAAATGAGCATTTCCGACGCTGATATCGCCTTTGTGAAAGATCTTTTTTCAGGCGTCGGCACTCTGACAACCCGCAAAATGTTTGGCGGATTGGCGGTCTATGCCGATGGGGTGATTTTTGCACTTGTCATCAGCACGGGCGCTTTGATGATCAAGGCAAAGGGCGCGCTTGCAAGCGACCTCGCCGCCCAAGGATCGCAGCAATTTATTCATGACGGCAAGGGCGACAAGCGTGTTGCCATGCCCTATTGGACCCTGCCCGACGCTGCAATGGACGAGCCGGAGCTGGCCTGCGATTGGGCCAGACGCTCTTTGCTGTAAAACTCCTAAATCAATACCCACCCCGTGGAAGGATCTCCGATGCCCCAAAAAATCGCCGCTGGAAATTGGAAAATGAACGGAACACAGGCCAGCCTGTCTGAGATCCAAGCCATTGCGGAGGCCGCACAAGAGAGCCCCTGCTCCACCATTCTATGCCCGCCGGCGCATCTACTACACAGAGCGGCCAAACTGGCTGGACCATTGGCCATCGGCGGGCAGAATTGCCACCACGCGCCGTCAGGTGCCTTCACCGGCGACATCAGCGCCGCGCAGCTGGCCGATTGCGGTGCCTCCTATGTCATTCTTGGCCACTCCGAGAGGCGCGAAGGCTATGGCGAGAGCGACAGTTTGGTGCGCGCCAAGGCGCAAGCGGCTCTCCAATCCGGGCTCACGCCCATCATCTGCCTTGGTGAGAGCCAAGAGCAACGCGCCGCAGGTCAGGCGCTTGAGGTCGTGTTGGCGCAGCTGTCCGGCTCCCTGCCCGATGATGCCCAGGTCATCATTGCCTATGAGCCAATTTGGGCCATAGGGACGGGTCTTGTTCCCACTGTGGCTGAAATCACCGAAGTCCACGATGCTTTGCGCGCTCAGCTCCATGCCATTTTTGGCGCGGCAGGTCAGGAGATCTCCATCCTTTATGGCGGCTCAGTCAAGCCGAGTAATGCCCAAGAAATTTTCGCCATCACCCACGTGAATGGCGCATTGGTGGGCGGTGCCAGTCTCAAAGCCGAGGATTTCCTGCCCATTATGCGCAGCTTGGCGGAGAGTTAAAACAGCAGGTTCATCACCACCATAGAGACGACCAGAAACAATAGGGTCATCCCCGCGCCGCAACGCACGAAATCAACCACACGATAGCCGCCCGGCCCCATAATCAGAGCATTTACTTGATGGGTGGGGATCAAAAAAGAGTTTGAGGTCGAAATAGCCACGGTCAGCGCAAAAATCGCCGGGTTGCCGCCTGCCGCGACTGCGATGGAGACAGCCAAGGGCACGAGCAACACGGTGGCCCCCACATTGGACATCACCAAAGTGAAGATCGTCGCCATAATCGCCACGCCCACTTGCAAGCCCCAAATCGGCCATCCCTCTAAGAGCATGAGAACCTGTTGCGCAATCCAAGCCGCTGTGCCCGTGGCTTGGACAGCTACCCCAAGGGGGATAAGGCTGGCCAATAAAAACACGGTATTCCAGCTGACGGCCTCATAGGCCTCATCGATAGACAGGACACGCGACACGATCATGCCCGAGGCGCCGGTCAAGAGGCACAAAGACAGGCGAATATCGGTCAGCAAGATCATGGCAATCGCCAAGACAAAGAAGACCAAAGCCCAGCTCACTTTTTGCGGCCGCACCTCTTCGCGCGGGTATTCAGAGGTGACAATGACATAATCACGGTTGCGGCTCAGCCTGGTCAGGGATTCCCATTTGGTATGCACCACCAAAGTATCGCCTGCCAAAAGCGGCACATGGGTGAGACGCGTCGCGGCGTGATCAGGGGTTTCCACATGGCTCAAGGTGTCTTCCCCGCGATGAATGCCCAGCAACGACAGGCCATGGGTGGCGCGAAAACGGATCTGCCCCGGGGTTTTGCCAATCACAGATGAGCCGGGCGGCACAACAATCTCCGCCACACCTGCATGGGTCGCCGCAAAATTGTCGGAAAAATTGTCAAGCTGCGGTAAAATTTCCAAGCCGTAGATTTCGGCAAATTCCTCCACCACCCGCCGGCGGCCCAAAATGGCCAAACGGCAAGGGGCCTCAATCTGTGTGGGGGCCATGGGGGCCACCACTTGGCGGCCGCGATAATCTGTGCCGATGATATAGATGTGATGCGCATCCATGATATCGGCCAAACGATGGCCAATCAGAATATTGCCCTCGGGCACTTTCACCTCAAAGATAACCGCCTTTAGCCCGTAAACCGCTTTGACATAGTCAAGCATCGATTGCGCCGAGGTGCCCTCACCCGCGCCATCTCTTCGCGGTAAAATCCAGCGTCCCAAGAGCATGAAATATAAGATCCCAGTTATAATCAAACACAGACCTATCGGCGTGACATCGAAAAGCTCAAAGGGGCGCATCTGTTGGTCGCTCGGCAATCCAGCATTGGCAACGCCCATAAGATCGTTGAGCAAGATCAGCGGCGACGAGCCCACCATGGTGATCGTACCGCCCAAAATGGCGCAAAATCCCATAGGCATCAAAAGCCGAGACATGGGCAATTCTGCCCGCACGGAAATGCGGCTGAGCACCGGCAAAAACAGGGCTGCGGCCCCGACGTTTTGCATGAAAGATGAGATAACCCCGACCGAACCGGAAATGATCGGCACGATTCGCGTTTCCTTCGCCCCTCCGAGTTTCAAAATATAACCCGCCACTTTCGACATCAAACCAGTCTTATCGAGCCCCGCCCCGATGATCATAACGGCAATGATCGAAATCACCGCGTTTGAGGCAAAGCCGTCAAACAATCGCGAGGTATCGGCGAGATTGCCAAGTCCGGGCAGTTGGCTGAGCAACCCCAGGGCCAGCATGGTCAGGATTGCGGTCAAATCGATGCGAAAGGCTTCGGTGATAAACAATGTAACCGTCACAAAAAGCACCGTAAGCACAACGATCATCTCATGTGTCAGCGTCACCGGGTCCATTATTATCCTCCGTTTGGCCGCAAGCCCTTTGCAAAAGGGATATAGGCTTTGGCCTTTCTAATCTATCATTTTACAATCAATTCCGGTCCCATCATCGCATTTGGCAAGACCGTCGAAATCCAAGGCACATAGGTAATCAGAATTAAGAAAACGAACAGGACCGCCAAAAAGGGCAAGGCCGCGCGCACAACGGACATCATCGGCATATTCGCCACGCCAGAGGTCACAAAAAGATTGAGCCCCACGGGCGGGGTGATCATGCCGATCTCCATATTCACCACCATGATGATGCCCAGATGGATCGGGTCAATGCCCAGCTCAATTGCAATCGGGAAGACCAAGGGCGCCACGATGACCAAAAGCCCCGATGGCTCCATAAATTGCCCGCCAATCAACAAGATCACATTGACGATCACCAAGAACATAATCGGCCCAAACCCTGCGGACAGCATGGCAGAGGCAATATGCTGAGGGATTTGCTCATCCGTCAACACATGTTTGAGGATGAGCGCATTGGCGATGATGAACATCAAAGTCACTGTGAGTTTTCCAGACTCAAACAAGGTTTTGCGGGTGTCTTTATGCACAACAGCGGCTGGCAAATAGATAATCGCCTCAATCACACCTCGGCCCATGGCCTTGGCGCCGCCCAAAAGGCTGACGCCAAATCCAGTGGCCTCCCCCTCGCGGGCCGCTCCATGCAGCGAAAACGTGAAGATAATGGCTGGTGCCACGGTGGCCGCGAAGAGAAACACCGCAGCAACAAGAGCCAAAAGCCCGGTGCTGGCAAAAGCGAGCATCGAACCGGAGGCAAATTCCGATAGGCCGTGGAAAATTGAGATCATCGTCCAATAGGCAAAGATGACGCCCGGCACAGCGCCCAGCACCACGATCACGGGCCAAGCCACGCGGCTGCGCTGGGCCGCAAAATGGGTCATCGCCCAGCCGGTGCCGAGGCAGACCAAAACCCAAGCAATCGCAACAGCCAGCCCCCAACCCGCGGGGTAGACACCCGCCTTGCCGAGCGAGACATGCAGCAAGAAGCCAATAATTGCAAAGGCCACAACGCGCAGCCCCAAACCAAAGGCGCGCTGCTCGCTCTCACGCAACCAGCCCTTGCCTTGCAAGGGGCCCATATCGCGGTAGATCATCAGAGCTGCGAAAAACGCATAGACGCAGGCCACAGCAGCGGCCTCTGTTGGGGTGAAAATACCGCCGTAAATTCCGCCCAGAATGATCACGATCAAAACCAATCCAAAGGCGGCATCGAGAACGGAAGCTGCAACCTCATCCCATCCTTGCCAATCCCCCTTTGGCAGGTTTTTCACTCGCGCCATAATGTAGATGGTAATCATCAACATGCTGCCAGCCAAAAGGCCCGGCAAGACCCCGGCCAAGAACATCCGCCCGACCGAAACATCCACCGAGGAGGCATAGACCACCATCACAATGGACGGTGGGATCAAAATGCCCAAAGTGCCCGCGTTGGCGATCACACCCGCAGCAAAGTCCTTTGTATAGCCCGCTTGGTGCATCCCCGCGATCACGATGGAGCCAATCGCCACAACCGTGGCCGGCGACGAACCCGAGAGCGCCGCAAACATCATACAAGCAAACACGCCGGCAATGGCCAGACCGCCCGGAACATGCCCCACAAGGGCCACAGAAAACCGGATAATCCGTCGCGCCACACCGCCGGTGGACATGAAGCCCGAGGCCAGTATGAAAAAGGGAATGGCCAGCAGGGTATAATGGCCCGCCATGGCCTGAAAGAATGTCTGTGCAATGGAGGCCAGCGAAGTATCGCCAAGGGCCAGCAAAAACAAGATGGACGCCATCCCCAGGCTGACCGCAATGGGCACGCCGATGAGCATCAGACCAACAACAACAGCAAATAAAATTGCAACTTCCATAGGGTTAGTCCTTAGCGTTCAAGTGTTTAACTTCGGCAACAGCCTCTTCAACTTCATGGCTGACAATCAAGCTGGCCTCTTGGCCGCGCAGCAAGCGCACGAAGACTTGGACAAAGCGGAACAAGAGCAGCGCCATGCCAAAGGGAAGAATAAAATAAGGAATGAAACGCGGGATTTTTTCATAGTCATCCCCATCGTTCATGAGAGGTTGGATCCAGCGCAACCATTCGGGAAAGGCGATATCAATGACCTCATACCATCCGCGGTAAGAGGTGCGTTTCATCTCTTCAAATCCGGTTGGAAACCAACGCCCCGTCGTTTGTGGCAAATTGGCGAAATTGGCCCAGTAATCCCAAGCCCCTTTCATCAGTAGCCCAGCATAGATCACGCAAACCGCCGCCGCGATCAGCGTTAGAATTCGGCGCGTTTTCGGTTTAAAAACATTGATGAGCGCATCGACGCCCAAATGCGCCGTCACCTTGACCGCATAGCTCACACCAAACAAAACCAGCCACGCAAACAAGAAGGTTGTCGCTTCAAGCCCCCAAATCAATCCCGTGTTGAACCCATAGCGCAGGACCACATTGGTGAAGGTAATCAGAGTCATAAGGCCAAGAAGAATGGCGATGGCCGTCTCCTCAATCTCATTGACCCAATGGCCTATTCTGGAGCGAGGGGTCTGGGGGGATGATGACATTTTGCAAGTCCTAAAATGTAAAATTGGCCTGCATTTCTGCAGGCCAATAGGCTTGTGAGCCGCTTTAGTGGTTGGCGTTGATCGCCTGTGCAGCGTCGATATTGTCTTGGCCTACGCCGTCAACAAATTGACCCCAAACCGGCAACATGGCTTCAACCCAAGCGGCGCGCTGGTCGGCGTTCAATGTCCGCACAACACCGCCCGCATCCAAAATGGCTTGCTTGGCAGCCGCGTTCACCGCAGTGGACTCGCCATTGCGGGCCTCAGTCACCTCGGTCAAGATCGTCGCGAGTTGGTCACGCACATCTGAGGGCAGACCATCCCAAAAATCTGTTGAGGTCACAACGAGGTAATCGATCACACCGTGATCAGTTTCTGTCACACCGTCCTGAACTTCAAAGAATTTTTGGCCAAAGATATTGGACCAAGTGTTCTCTTGCCCATCCACAACGCCCGTTTGCAAAGCGCCATAGACCTCAGAGAAAGCCATTGGCTGCGGGCTTGCGCCCATTGCTGCCATTTGCGCTTTGAGCACTTCAGAGTTTTGCACGCGGAATTTCAAACCATCGGCATCGGACGGCAGCATCAAAGGAACATTGGCTGACATTTGCTTCATGCCATTGTGCCAGAACGCCAGGCCAAGCAGGCCGCGCTTGGTCATCGATTCTTTCATCGCTTGACCCGTTGCGGAGCTTTGGAACTCATCCACAGCATGGATGTTTTTGAACATAAACGGCAAATCGAAAATGCGGAACTGTTTGGTGAATTGCTCGAATTTTGACAAGGATGGCGCGGCCATTTGAACGTCACCGTTCAACAGGGCTTCCAACACTTGGTCATCGTTGTACAGTGTGGAATTTGGGAAAACTTCAACGCAGGCTTTGCCATTCATTTCCGCATTGACACGATCCATCAACAAAGTCGCCGCAATCCCTTTGGGATGCTTGTCTGTATTGGTCACATGGCTAAATTTAATGACAGTTTCGCCGGCATCACAGGCCGCAAAAGCTGCGCTTGCAGAAAACGACAGTGCAACAGCGGCCGCGGCCGCAGTAAAATATTTCATGGTATCCTCCCAAGTTAACCGGTTTGCCCGGAGTGAGACAGACTCTATATCGCGGTGGCTAAAAAACAAGGAACTTTCGTCGTTTTTACGTCGGATGTTGAAATACATTCAACACATCTTGTCACAGTGCACAGTTTCGGCTGTCATGGCGACATGAAAATATTCAAACAATCGCCCACAGATACCAGTTTTGTGCAAAATCCCTATCCCGCCTATGACCGCGCCCGCGCGATGGGTGATCTGGTGTGGTGGGATGACTATAAGATGCCAGCTGCCGTCAGCTACCGGGCGGTGCGCGGGCTGCTGACAAACCGCAAATTTGGCCGAGAGGCCCTGACCGCGCCCCAATGTCCCGCCCACCTCGCCGACTGGCAGGCCAATGAGAGCCACTCGATGCTTGAGCTTGAGCCGCCGCGCCACAGCCGGTTGCGCGGCTTGGTTTTGCGCGCCTTCACCAGCAAAAAAGTTGCCGCCATGGCCCCTCAGATCACAGAGACTTGCCACAGGTTGATCGACGCCTTCCCCGCCCAGCCCTTTGATTTCCTCAACGCCTTCGCCCGCCCCCTGCCGGTGCATATCATCGCCAAACTCTTGGGCGTGCCCACCGATCGAAGTTCGGATCTTCTAAGCTGGTCCAACGCAATGGTGGCCATGTATCAATCGAACCGCAGCTATGAGGTGGAAATCGCAGCCAATCAGGCCACGCTGGAGTTCACCGCCTTTCTGGACAGCTACATCGCCCACCGCCGCAGCCAGCCGCGTGACGATCTATTGTCCGATCTCATTGCAGCTGAGGAAGCAGGCGAAAAGCTCACCGGTGCCGAGTTGATCTCCACCTGCATATTGCTGCTCAACGCCGGGCATGAGGCCACGGTGCATACGCTGGGCAATGCGCTCAAAACGCTTCTGCCGAGCCCCCACCGTGAGGTGACACCGCAATTGGTTGAAGAAGTCTTGCGCTTCGACCCGCCTTTGCATCTCTTCACCCGATTTGCTTATGAAGACACCACGTGTTTTGGTTTTGATATTCACAAGGGCCAAGAGGTGGCTTGCCTTTTGGCAGCAGCCAATCGCGATCCCGCCTTTGTCGAAAATCCGCATGTTTTTGACCCACACCGCAAATCCACCGCCCATCAATCCTTCGGTGCCGGGTTGCATTTTTGCGTTGGCGCGCCGCTTGCCCGGCTGGAAATTTCACTCAGTTTGCAGCTGCTCTTTGACCGCTGCCCGAATTTGCACATTAGCCAAGCGCCAACCTATGCCAACAGCTACCATTTCCACGGGCTCGATGCTTTGATGGTGCAGACTTAGGGCGAAGAGGCAGAGGCGCGGGGTTGACCTTTCGCCTTGTGCTGGTTTTATGCGCGCAAACTGGAGCCCTTCATGACCAAAGAACGCCTATATGTCTATGACACCACCCTCAGGGATGGTCAGCAGACGCAGGGGGTGCAATTTTCACTTGCGGAAAAACAGCAAATCGCAGCGACCTTAGACGCGCTTGGCGTTGATTATATTGAGGGCGGCTGGCCAGGGGCCAATCCGATCGACAGCGCCTGGTTTGACAGCCAACCCAAACTCCGCGCCACCTTCACGGCCTTTGGCATGACCAAACGCGCCGGACATTCGGCCGAAAATGACACAGCGCTCAATGCTGTGGTCAATGCCAATACAGCGGCGGTCTGTCTGGTCGGTAAAACCCATGATTTTCATGTCGAAACGGCGCTTGGCATCACCTTAGACGAAAATATCGAGAACATCAGGCGCTCAATCGAGCATCTCGTCAGCCAGGGCCGGGAAGCTCTGTTTGATGCGGAACATTTCTTTGATGGCTATAAGGCCAATCCCGATTATGCACGCGCCTGCATTCAGGCCGCCTTTGCCGCAGGCGCACGTTGGATCGTGCTATGCGACACCAATGGGGGCGCCTTGCCGGCCGAGGTTGGCCAGATCGTGCAAGAGGTCATCACAGCCGGGCTGCCGGGTGATCATTTGGGCATTCACACCCATAACGATACAGAAAATGCTGTCGCCAATACCCTGGCTGCCATCGATGCAGGGGCACGGCAAATTCAAGGCACGCTGAACGGGTTGGGCGAGCGATGCGGCAATGCCAACCTCACCTCACTTCTGCCAATCCTCAAGCTCAAAGAGCCCTATCGGTCGAACTATGAGATCGGCGTCACCGATGCGGCTTTGCGGGACATAAAACGCGCGTCACGGGTGCTCGACGATATTCTCAACCGGATACCAGCGCCCCAGGCCCCTTTCGTCGGAGCCAGCGCATTTGTCCATAAAGCCGGCCTACATGCCAGCGCCATCCTCAAGAACCCTGTCACCTATGAGCATATCGACCCGGCCTTGGTCGGCAATCAACGCGACATCCCCATGTCGAACCAAGCCGGGCAATCGAACCTACGCAAACGCCTCAAAGAGGCAAATTTGATCGTCGAAAAAGACGACCCCGCATTGGGGCGTATTTTGGAATTGGTCAAAGAGCGCGAAGCACAAGGATATTCCTACGACACGGCACAAGCCAGTTTTGAGATATTGGCACGGCGCGAATTGGGGCTCTGTCCAGTTTTTTTTGAAGTCAAACGCTACAAAGTCTCAGTGGAGCGGCGCAAAAACAAATACAATCGCATGGTGTCTTTGTCCGAGGCATTGGTTGTGGTGCGGATTGATGGCGAAAAGAAAATGTCTGTCAGCGAGTCTATGGATGAGCTGGGCAATGACCGGGGCCCTGTGAATGCGCTCTCCAAAGCTCTGGCCAAAGACCTTGGCCCTTATCAGGCGATGATCGATGACATGAATTTGACCGATTACAAGGTGCGCATCACCCAAGGTGGCACAGAGGCCGTCACGCGCGTGGTGATCGATTGCGAAGACAGCAAAGGACGCAGCTGGGCCACCGTCGGCGTTTCCGCCAATATCGTGGACGCCAGCTTTGAGGCTTTGTTGGATGCGGTCAATTGGAAGTTAATTCGCGACACGGCCCCGCCGGCCTAGGGCGCATGGGCCCCCTGTGCTGCGGGCCATATCAAACCTATCTTGTAAAAGGCTGACCTGATGACACGCTCTTTAGAAAGTTCTGCTTTTTGGACAGGGGTTGTGGATGTCTTGCCCTTTATTGTCATGGTCGTGCCATTCGCAACCCTCTTTGGAGTTGTTGCCATTGAAGCGGGGCTGAGCCTGGCCCAAACCCTGAGCTTTTCCATTCTTGTCATCGCGGGCGCCTCGCAATTTGCCGCGCTGCAATTGATGCTCGACAATGCCGCCATTGGATTCATTCTCGCTGCCGCTTTGGCGGTTAACCTACGAATGGCCATGTATTCCGCTGCTTTGGCACCCCATTTGGGCGGCGCGCCTCTGTTGCAGCGGGCCTTTATTGGGTACTTGAACTTTGATCACAGCTATGTGCTCGCTGTTGCAAAATATGAAGACCAACCCGACATGCCCCTGCCCTCACGGGTGGCTTATTTTGCAGGGGTCTCGCTCACGATTGCGCCGCTATGGTGCCTGTTTACTTATATCGGCGCAGAGATTGGCACTTGGATACCCAGCAGTTTGGAGGTGTCCTTTGTCTTGCCTCTGGCGTTTTTGTCCACTGTGGCGCCCTTGCTGAAATCGCTGGCCCATATCGCCACCGCCTTTGTGTCAGTTGTTCTAGCCCTAGCACTGGCCAGCCTGCCGTCGGGCAGCGGGCTCTTGATTGCAGCTTTTTGCGCCATGGTCACAGGGGTCATTGTCGAAACACTGCTGGAGCGCAGCGCATGAATTACTCGCAATTTGAAATCTGGCTGATTATTGCGCTCATCGCGATCGGTACATTTGCCATTCGCTTTTCGTTTCTTGGATTGATCGGCTCAAAGCGCATGGCGCCTGTGATTGAGCGTATGCTGCGCTTTACCCCGGTCGCAGTCCTTCCGGGCATGGTGGCGCCCCTCGTGCTCTGGCCAACCGATGCCGCCGATGGGGTCACCCTGTTGCATCTGGCCGCCGCAAGTGCCGCCGTTGGCACGGCCTATCTGACCCGCAAGGTCATTTGGGGCATGTTAGCGGGCCTCGGCGTTTTCTTCGCCCCGGTGATATTCGCTTTACTCTAGGCCCGTGAGATCCAGCCCTCACCCATCGCGTTCCAAGATCCATTCCACCTCGGGCGCCGCCACAAATCGCCACTTGCGCAGCGGCCCGGCCATGACATTGAGATAATACATTTCAAAGCCATGTGGCGCACCGCAAGGGTGATGGCCGCGCGGCACACAGACCACATCCCCATCTTTGACCGCCATTGTCTCATCCAATTGCCCATCATCCGTGTAGACCCGCTGAATCCCAAAGCCCGAGGCAGGGTTGAGCCGATGATAGTAGGTCTCCTCAAGATAGGTGATCCGCGGATAATCATCTTCATCGTGGCGATGGCTAGGATATGAGGACCAATGCCCGGGCGGGGTGAACACCTCTGTCACCAGCAAACTGTCACAGTAATCTTCATTTTCCATCGCAATATTGTTGATATAGCGGGTATTGACCCCCTTGCCCCGCTCCGTCAGCGTGATGCCCTCGGGCCCAATCCGCCGCGCCGCATGCCCCCCTTTGCCCGGCGCTGTGCACAGAGCAATGACACAATCGGTCTCGGCCACGGCCGCCCAGTCGGTGTCATTGGGCAGATAAAGACAATGGGGCGGCGTCTTTTCAAACACCGACATCCGCGCCCCCAAGACCCCCCAATCCTGCCCTGCGCCCCAGATCTGCGCTTTACCTTCCACCATCACCAAAATAACTTCGCGATCCCCCGTCAGCTCAGCCGCGCGCTCGCCCGCGCGTAAATGATAGAGGGAAAAGCCCACATAGCGCCAACCCGCAGATTGCGGCGTGATTTCATGCACTTTTCCATGGGTTCCAAAAGGTTTTTTAAGCAGATCGGACATTGCGCCCCTCATAAGTTGAACTGTCCACAGTCATAACCAACTGCAAGCGGGGCATCAATCACCCCGTGCAAGGCACAAACGGGCACCCATGGGGGACGCTGGCCCTCATGCGAGCAACCGCATCAAACGCGCCTTGTGATCGACACCGCGCCGGCCGTTCAAATGATCTGAAAGATCTTGCAAACTGCCAAGATTGTGGCAGGCCACCAGTGAGGACACATGCGGCAGCATGGCTTTGATGCCTGCGGCCTGCGGCGAGAATTGGTCCCAGCGCAACAAGGGATTAAGCCATATCAGCTCCCGGGCTTGCAGGGCCAGTCGGGCGATTTCTCCTTCAAGCGCCGCAAGTCCCGACCGCTCAAGCCCATCACTTATGAGCAAAACCACGGCCGGGGCTGACAAAACCCGCCGGGCCCAGTCACGATTAAACGTCCCAAGGCTTTCAGAGATGCGGGTGCCGCCCTCCCAATCCTGCACATGTTGACCGATCGCAGCCAGAGCAGCATCGGGGTCTTTAATGGTCAGCTGAGGCGAAATATTATGCAGCTGAGTGCCGAAGGTGAAGCCATGCACTGCGGCCCAGTCCGACCCACGCGCCTGTGCGCAGGAATGGACAAAATGCATCATCATTCGGCTGTATCGGGTCATGGATCCAGAAATATCACATAGCACCACGAGGTTGAGCTGTCGGGGCTTTGCCCGCTGCTTCGGCAAAGTGAGCAGTTCACCGCCGCTGCGCCGCGCCTGTTGCAGCGCTTTTCGCCGGTCAATCCGTAAGGCCCGAGCCGCCGTCTCAAAACGCCGCCCCGCCAGCTGTGGTAAATCCAACTGCAGGCTTCGAATGGCCTGTTCGGCTTGGCGAATTTCCGTGGCATTCATTGCCTCAAAATCCTTTTGCATCAGTTTCTCCACATCTGAATGAGAAAACTGCGCATCCAGTTCCAACAGCTCTTGAGGGGGCAGATCGCGCGGCTTTCCCCCACCGGCCGCCATCGCCTCCGCGGCCCTATTCTGCGCCGGTTTCATGGGCTTCTCAACCGAAGGGGCCGTGATCACAGGCAGGAGGTTGGTGATCATATTTTCCAAGAAATCAGGATCGCGCCAGAACATTGCAAAGACTTGATCAAATATAAGCAGATGCTCTGGCCGGGTCACAATCATCGCCCGTAGGGTGGTGTGAAAATCCTGCCGCTTGGTGAAGCCAACCAGCTGCACCGCCCGCAGGGCCTCCAGGATTTGCGCCGTTCCAACCGGCACGCCGGCCCGGCGCAAGGCGCGGCCAAAATAGACGATATTGTCCGGCAATCTCCCTGCAGCATCTGCCATTACAGCGCCTGCATATCTTGCCTGATTTGCTCCAAAATCCGTGTTGCAGGCCCCCCGGTGATCTTGGCAATATCATCTTGATATTTCAGCACCGCACCAATGGTGTCTGTGATCACATCGGGTGAGAGTGCCACAACATCCAACGCCACAAGGCATTTGGCCCAGTCCAAGGTCTCGGCCAGTCCGGGCCGCTTGAACAGCTCTTCCTCGCGAAGCTTTTGGATGAAAGCCACCACCTCGCGGCTTAAATCGGCGTTCACCTCTGGCAGGCGGGCACGCAAAATTTCCATCTCACGGTCAAACCCCGGATAATCGACCCAGTGATAGAGACAGCGGCGCTTCAACGCGTCATGTACCTCACGCGTGCGGTTAGAGGTCAAAATCACAATCGGCGGTTCTGGGGCTTTGATCACGCCCAGCTCTGGCACGGTGACTTGAAAATCAGAGAGCGCCTCCAACAAAAACGCCTCAAAGGGTGCATCTGTGCGGTCAATCTCATCGATCAGCAAGACCGGCGGCCCAGAGGGATGCGGCTCAACCGCCTGCAATAAGGCACGTTTGATCAAGTATTTTTCTGAATATATGTCGCCTTGCTCCGCCCCATTGCGCATTGCCAGCATTTGGCCGGCGAAATTCCATTCATAGACCGAGCTGCTGGCGTCTAACCCTTCATAGCATTGCAAGCGGATCAAATCTCGCCCAAGAGTTTTGGCGATCACCTTGGCCAGTTCTGTTTTGCCAACGCCGGCTTCGCCCTCCAAAAAGATTGGTCGATTGAGCGTCAGGGAGAGGAAGGTCAAGGTCGACAGCGCACGATCGGCCACATAGCCTTCAGAGGCGAGCAGAGCGGTGGTTGCGTCGATGGACTGCGGCAAGTTTTGCAAGATATCTGCCCTATAAATTGGCAACACCAACCCCAAAAATGGGGTTGGTGTGTAAGGTTTGTGAAAGATCTAGCCCAAAGCGCGTTTGGCCATGACCTTGATCAAATTAGCGCGATATTCCGCATTTCCATGAAGATCAGACAAAAGCCCGTCCGATGAGATCTCGACCCCATCAACAGCAGAGGCCGACCAATCCGCACTCAAGGCCGCTTCCAGACCGTCATGGCGATAGACCCCGTCTTCACTCGCGCCGGTCACAGCAACCCGGACGCTGCCGTCGGCTGATTTGGCCACAAACACGCCGGCCATTGCATAGCGCGACGCCGGATTAGGGAACTTGCCATAACCACCTTTCGCCGGGGCGGTGAAGCTGATGGCGGTGATGATCTCATCCTCTTCTAAGGCTGTGGTAAACATACCTTCGAAAAAATCATCCGCTGCAATTTCACGAGAGGTTGTGTGGATCCGCGCATTCAAGGCTAGGGCCGCTGCTGGATAATCAGCCGCCGGATCATTATTGGCCAAAGACCCGCCAATCGTTCCGCGATGACGGACAGCGGGATCGCCGATATTCGCCGCAAGTTTACAAATCGAAGGGCACAGCGCGGCGAGAGCGGCATGTCCCGCCACTTCTGCATGGGGTGTCATCGCCCCAATGGTGACCTGATCACCGGCAATGGTAATCCCGCGCAGATCCGCCGCGCCGCTTAGATCAATCACATCTGTCGGATCGGCAAGTCGTTGTTTCATGGTGGGGATTAAGGTTTGCCCCCCGGCCAATATTTTCCCATCTTCAGAGGTGTTCAACAGGGCGGCAGCCTCTTGTGCGGTGGCCGCTTTATGAAAATTGGTCTCATACATCGTCCAAACTCCTTATTCAGCTGCTAGTTTTTGGCTCACATCCTGCAACGCGGCCCAAACCGCAGAGGGGGTGGCCGGCATTGAAAGATTGTTATTGCCAATGGCATCCGTGATGGCGTTGATCACCGCAGGCGGCGAGCCAATCGCACCGGCCTCCCCACAGCCCTTCATCCCAAGCGGGTTTCCAGGACAGGTGGTCGAGGCATGATGCACCGAATAATTTGGCAAATCATCGGCGCGCGGCATGGCGTAATCCATATAGCTGGCCGATAGCTGTTGACCGGCCGCGTCATAGACAACATTTTCAAGCATCGCTTGGCCAATGCCCTGCGCAATACCGCCATGCACTTGGCCTTCCACAATCATCGGGTTGATGATGGTGCCAAAGTCATCAGAGGCTACAAATTGCACCACCTCCGTCACCCCGGTTTCGGGATCCACTTCGACCTCACAAATGTAACACCCCGCTGGGAATGTGAAATTGGTCGGGTCATAAAAGGCGCTTTCTTTCAGACCCGGCTCCATGCCTTCGGGGATATTATGGGCCGTATAGGCTGCAAGACCAACCTCATGCCAGAGCATCTGTTTGTCAGTGCCAGCCACTTTCACGGCCCCACCTTCGATCACGATATCATCCTCGCCGGCCTCAAGCACATGGGCGGCGATTTTCTTGACCTTGGCTTCCACTTTATCCATCGCTTTCACAATGGCAGACATGCCGACAGCACCGGACCGGGAGCCATAGGTGCCCATACCAAATTGCACCTTATCGGTGTCGCCATGGACAATCTGGATGTTTTCCGTTGGCAAATCAAAACGTTCCGACACGATCTGCGCGAATGTGGTTTCATGCCCCTGCCCGTGGCTGTGCGAGCCTGTGAGGATCTCAATGGTGCCCACGGGATTGACCCGAACCTCTGCGCTTTCCCACAGGCCAACGCCTGCTCCAAGGCTTCCCACCGCAGCTGACGGTGCGATGCCGCAGGCTTCGATATAGTTGGAATAGCCCATCCCTCGCAGCTTGCCACGGCTGGCCGCTTCGGCTTTTCTTGCGGCAAAACCCGCCACATCTGCGGCCTCTTGGGCCTGCTTCAAATTGGCGTCAAAATCACCGCTGTCATAGGCCATAATCACAGGCGTTTGATGCGGGAAGCTGCGCACGAAGTTCTTTGATCGCAGCTCGGCAGGGTCCATGCCCATTTCACGCGCCGCCGTTTCCATGATGCGTTCAACCACATAACAGGCCTCTGGGCGCCCCGCTCCGCGGTAGGCATCCACCGGCACGGTATTGGTGTAAACCGCCTGAACATCGCAATAGATATTTGCAATATCATACTGGCCTGACAGCAATGTCGCATAGAGATAGGTCGGCACAGCCGAGCTAAACAGGGACATATACGCGCCCAAATTGGCTTTGGTGTTCACCTTCAAGCCCACAATCTTGCCATCGCTGTCAAAACCGATTTTCGCGGTTGAAACATGATCGCGCCCATGGGCATCGGTGAGGAAAGCCTCAGTGCGGTCTGAGGTCCATTTCACCGAACGGCCCGACTTCATCGAGGCCCAAAGACAGGCAATCTCTTCGGGATAAATATAAATCTTGGATCCAAAACCGCCGCCAACATCTGGCGCAATCACCCGCAATTTATGCTCAGGCGCGACGTTATAGAAAGCCGAGAGCACCAAACGGGCCACATGGGGGTTTTGACTGGTGGTATAAAGCGTGTAGTGATCTTCCGCCTCGTTAAAAGTGGCAATTGCAGATCGTGGCTCCATTGGATTGGGCGCCAAACGATTGTTGGTGATCTCCATCTCCGTCACATGCGCCGCAGAGGCCAAGGCCGCGTCGGTGGGCGCCAAATCTCCAATTTCCCAGTCAAAGATCAAGTTGCCAGGGGCATTGTCATGTAGTTGCGGTGCACCGGGGGCCAAGGCCTCGACCGAGCCGACCACAACGGGCAGCTCTTCATAGGTCACAACCACCGCCTCAGCGGCCAATTTTGCCTGGGATTTGCTATCAGCCACCACAATGGCAACGGCATCACCCACATAGCGCACCTTTTCGGTCGCCAAAGCGGACCAAGCGCCCATATTCATGGGGGTGCCATCTTTGGAGGTAATGCCCCAACCGCAGATGATGTTGCCGATGCCATCGGCGACCAATTCCGGGCCAGTCAAAACCGTTTCAACCCCCTCCATAGCCAAAGCCGCGGAGGTGTCCAGCGAGATTATCCGCGCATGCGCATGCGGGCTGCGCACAAAGGCGGCATAGGCTTGGTTGGCCTCGATGATATCGTCTGTGTAACGGCCTTTGCCGGTGATGAATCTCTTGTCTTCCTTGCGCAAAACGCGCGCGCCAATTCCTTCTGACATATCCCGTCCCCCTATGCTGACGTCATCTTGGACGCACCGTCCGCGATGGATTTCACAATGTTATGGTAGCCGGTGCAGCGACAAATATTACCTTCAAGCTCATGGCGGATATTTTCTTCCGTCAGTGTTTTGCCCTCGGCTTGATAGCGTGCGACCATATCGGTTGCGGTCATGATCATGCCCGGGGTGCAAAACCCGCATTGCAGACCATGGTTTTCCTTAAACGCCACCTGCATGGGATGCAGCTCATCTTTCGATTTCGCGAGCCCTTCCACGGTCGTCACCGCCGTGCCTTCAGCACTGGCCGCGAGCATGGTGCAGGATTTCATCGCCTTGCCATCCACATGCACAACACAAGCGCCGCATTGGCTGGTGTCACAGCCCACATGGGTGCCCGTCAGTCGCAAATGATCCCGGATATATTCGACCAACAAAGTATTGCCGGCAACATCACGAGATACCGATTTGCCGTTCACAGTCATCGCAATTTTCATTCATTTTCTCCCTATTCGTAGTCTTTATTTTTGGCGTTATCATCTTACGCAAAGTCTTTGGCCTATGTCTCACCCACCGTCTTGGCAAAATAACCGAAGCGCTAGGCTTCACACAAAAGACAGATCACAAAGATCAAGGCAAACGCCTCCCAGTTTATTAACAATGGGTTAAGCGCAGGAACGTTAAGGTCTTAACAATGAGCTTATTGTATTCCTTTCATTATGCAAGACGCGACGTGCCGAAACCATCGCGTCGCCAGCCATCGCCCCCCGGCGAGCGACCAACACGAGACACCAACTCTCAACAAACGATCTGTTTGGATGGTAAAGGTGGACGCAAGGCTCATGCACAAATTGTGCGCAAGAACTTCGGAATTTGTTTTTTGACCTTAAAGAATCCCGCGGTCGCATGGGGCCAGATCATCGCATCCCAATCGCGCCGCCATTCCGTCAAGGAAATGCCGGCCGCCTCGAGCTCTGGTTGGGCGCGCGCAAGCCAATCGCGCAGGGGGCCAACAGGCACATAGGGCGTCACAATTTGCTGCGCGCCCGATTGCAGCGCCCACCGCGCAAGATCTGACGGCGCGCCAATCTGCATCGCTGAGACAGCAAGACCCGATCTTTGCGCAACATCGGCCAAAGCACCCGCCTCGAACCGCACCACAAGCTGCGCGACATCACGCGGCGAACGCAGGGGGCTCGCCGCCAAAGTGGCCGCAGCGGTGCAGATCAAGTCTCGAAAGGGAAAATCTTCGATCCGGCAATCCTCCTCCGTCAACAAAAGCGCGGTTGGAAGGTGCAGTTGCGGCGCATTTGGCACCCTTGGAGGATTGCACTCTGGCAGCCCGTCAGGTTCAAGCGCCTCCAGCCCAGAGGCGCTCTGCGTCAACTCTTGCGCGCGCGGCACAAAGCGTTCTTCGGTGAAGCGCGCAATATTGCTCGCCTGTGCGACATAGGGTTTGCCGCGCGTGTGCAGCCCTGCGACCCAGCGCCAACTCAAGGTATTGGAGGCCGGATCCCCGTCTAACAAGTTCCTCAAGAAAAAATCTGCCCCAAGGCGCCATGGCAATTTAAGCGTGAAGATCCAAATGGAGGCAAACCACATCCGCGCATGGTTGTGCAAATATCCGGTCTCAATCAGCTCAGCGGCCCAACTGTCGAAATAGTCCAGCCCGGTTTGCGCCGTTTCGGCGGCATGAACCGCTTGGCGCAGCCCCGCATCACCCTCCAGCGCGGCCAAGTCTTGCCGCAACCCCGCGGTATAGTTGTTCCACACCTCGGGCCGCTGTTCCAACCACCCCTTAAAATAACTGCGCCAAATCACCTCATCAATGAACTTTGCAGAGGCTTCAGCGCCTTGCGTTTTTATGGCCGTGGCGATGACCTCGGGCTCAGTTATGAGCCGGCGTCGGATATAGGCTGATAGCATCGACACATCCCGATGCGCAGCCGGTCCCCGATCGAAGTTGCGCCCCTGGGCATAATCGCGCCCCATTTTCGCGGAAAACTGTTCAAGCCGCGCTTGCCCCGCCGCACGGGTTGCCGTCATCACTTGTGCCATCGCCAGCTCCTATGTTGCCTCTGAGCTATAGCGGCACGCCGATATTGCAATGCGCTCTTGGCCTCTCACCCAGCAAAAATTCAAAGCACCGCGTTGCAGCGCGGTCAAATCAATCTAGTTGAAGGTTCCAAGAGTGGGCACCAGCCTGGGCAAAACGGAATTGAGGGAAAAGTGGCGGTATTACGCGTAATCTTAGGCGATCAGCTCAGTCCAACAATATCGAGTTTGCACGGTGCCGATAAGACCAAAGACACCATCTTGATCTGTGAAGTTCAGCAAGAAGCCACCTATGTCAAACACCATAAGAAAAAACTGGTCTTCATTTTCTCCGCCATGCGGCATTTCGCACAAGAGCTGCGGGACGCAAAATACCGGGTGATCTACCACAAGCTCGATGATGCCACGCCTGTGTCACGCTTTTCCGATGCAGTGACCCGCGCGGCTCAAATGGGCGATTTTGACGAAATCGTCGTAACAGAGCCCAGCGAATATCGTGTTTTGGAAGAGATCAAGCTTTGGCCTGATCTGCTAAATCTGCCGGTCGATATCCGCCCCGACACGCGATTTCTCGCCAGCCACAGCGACTTTCAGAACTGGAGCGCGGGGCGCAAATCCTTGCGCATGGAATATTTCTATCGTGAAATGCGCAAGCGTTACAGTATCTTGATGGAGGGTGACCAGCCGATTGGAGATCAATGGAATTTTGACAGCGACAACCGCAAAGCGCCCAATGCGACACTGACCATTCCCGACACGTTTCGCCTTGCGCCCGATGACGTCACCCAAGAGGTCTGCGCGATGGTCGAACAGCTGTTCCCCGACCATATGGGCGCCGCCACCCCCTTCCATTTCGCCGTGACCGCTGAGGGCGCACGCGCGGCATTGCAGCAATTTGTTGAGGAACGCTTGGCCTTCTTTGGCGATTACCAAGATGCCATGCTTCAAGATGAAGCCTGGATGTTCCATGCCCATATTGGGCTCTATCTCAACACCGGCTTGTTGCTTCCGCTTGAGTGTATTGCCGCAGCCGAGCAGGCCTATCATCGAGGTCAAGCGCCTCTCAATGCGGTTGAAGGCTTTATAAGGCAAATTTTGGGGTGGCGCGAATTTGTGCGCGGTCTCTATTGGCAAAATATGCCCGGCTATGAAACGCTCAACTTTTTTGATGCCCAGCGCGATCTACCCGACTTCTACTGGACCGCTGACACGCGCATGAACTGTTTGCGCCAATCGGTGCAAGAGACGATAGATCATGCCTATGCGCACCACATCCAAAGGTTGATGGTTCTGGGGAATTTTGCGCTCCTGGCCGGTATCTTGCCCGCGCAGGTCAATGACTGGTTTTTAAGCGTTTATGCCGATGCCTTCGAATGGGTTGAACTGCCAAATGTCTCGGGCATGGCGCTCTTTGCCGATGGCGGTAAATTGGCCAGCAAACCCTATGCCTCTGGCGGTGGCTATATCAACAAAATGTCCAACTATTGCAAAGGCTGCAGCTACAGCGTCACGGCCAAAAACGGCCCAAAGGCCTGCCCATTTAATTACCTTTATTGGGATTTTCTCGACCGCAACCGCGCCAAGCTGCGCGCCAATCCACGGGTTGGCATGATGTACCGGGTTTACGATCGCATGGATGCCGACAAACAACAGGCCATCCGATCCGATGCCGAACAGTTTTTTAAAGATCTCGCAACAAAAGACCGCACCCCATGAATTTTCTTAACAGCCGCGCCATTCGAACCCAAATCCCCACCGCCCCCTTGTGGCTTGGCCTTGCCGGCGTGCTGCCGTTTCTTTGGGGGGCTATAAGCGCTTGGAACACGGATATTTCCCGACCGATCGCCGATTGGCTCGGCCCCGGTTTTTTGGGGCGCGATCTACAGCTGACCTATGGCGCGGTGATCTTATCGTTTATGTCCGGGGTGCTTTGGGGGTTCGCGTGTAAAGCAACAAAGCAAAACGCCCCCTTATTTTTCGGCCTATCGGTCCTTCCAGCGCTCTGGGCGACTTTCGTGCTGGCCAGCAACGCGCCCGAGCAGCTTGCGGCGCTCAGCGCCGGATTCTTGGCGCTCTTCGGCCTTGATATCGTGTTCTTCCGTCACCGATTGACGCCAGATTGGTGGCTGAAATTGCGCGCGCTGCTGACGGCTTTGGTTTTGACCTGTTTGAGTGTTCCCGTTTAATGTAGCGCGGCAGGTGTTTACTTTTCAGTTCATTCCCATGACTAAGTTCTCATACATTTAAATCTGGAAACTCATGCGGATCTCAACTCCTGAATTTATCGCCCTGATGGCCATGCTGGTCGCGACCGTTGCCATCTCGATCGATGCGATGTTGCCGGCGCTGCCCGATATCGCTGCGCAACTGACACCTGAGCGCCCCAATAACGTGCAGTTGATCTTGTCGACCTTCATTATTGGCATGTCTGCCGGTACATTAATCGCCGGCCCGCTGTCGGACAGCTTTGGCCGTAAAACCGTGATTTATTGGGGCGCGGGGCTTTATATTTTGGCCTCCATCATCTGTATTTTCGCCAGCAATCTTGAGACCATGATTATTGCGCGCCTCTGTCAAGGCTTCGGTGCCGCCGCCCCGCGCGTTGTCTCCCAAGCTTTGATCCGCGATCTGTATTCTGGGCGCCAAATGGCACGGATTTCCTCATTTGTTATGATTATTTTCTCCATTGTTCCCGCTCTTGCCCCCTTGCTTGGGGCAGGATTGATCTCAATTTTTGCTTGGCAATCAATCTTTGTGATTTTCATTGTATTTTCAGCCCTGAGCACCACTTGGACCGGATTGCGAATTCAAGAACCCCTAGCACCAGAGCAGCGCATCCCCTTCCGCAGAAAGGCTTTTCAAACCGCCTTGGTCGAGATATTTTCCCTCGGCATGGTGCGCATGTCGATGCTGACCATGGTGTTTGCCTATGCGATGCTGTTTTTGAGCATCCTCATGGTGCAACAGATCTTCGATCAATTCTACAACCGCGCCGACAGTTTTCCCCAATGGTTTGCCTTGGTGGCGGGCCTGTCCGCCTCGGCCAGTTTTCTCAACTCCATGATCGTCATGCGCCTCGGAATGCGTCGCCTGATCAGTGCGGCCCTGCGCATACAGATTGTCTGGAGCCTCGGGATGCTGCTTCTATACGCGCAAGGGCTGATGGCCGGTGATCTTGGCTTTGCGCTTTTCATCTTTTGGATTTTCGGACTGTTTTTTCAAGCCGGAATGACGTTGGGCAACCTCACAGCTTTGGCTATGGAGCCACTCGGGCATATCGCCGGCACAGCCGCCAGCGTCACCAGCGCGGTTGCGACCTTGGGCTCTATCCTATTGGCCTCGGTCGCCGGGCAATTTTTTGACGGGACACCGCTCATATTGATTGTCGCCATCTTTGTATTGTCTATCTGTGGATCCCTCAGCGCTCATCGCCTGAAACGATTTGAACGCAGGGCGGCGGTGTAAGATGCAATCACCGCAGCAGGCAAACCGCCGGCGCCGCAAGGCCGCGACTTGACAAGGGCGCCTATTTTCACTCCAAATTCACCGAAGACGGCGCGGAGTTTCAGAACTGAAAGCGAGTCTCGGCAACACCGTAATAAGGACAAGTCATGAATAACACAGCAGAGACGATCGGATTTATAGGCGTTGGCCTTATGGGACACGGTATTGCAAAGAACCTCTTGGCGGCAGGTTACCCAGTCTATGTTCTGGCCCATCGCAATCGCGCGCCCGTGGAAGATCTTTTGTCCAAAGGCGCAAAGGAGGTCAAAACTCTGGCCGATATGGCGCGCAATACAACGGTCATCCACATTTGCGCGCCCGGCTCACCGGAAGTGGAGGCTATCGTGGTCGAGCTCTTGCCCGATCTGCGTCCAGACACAGTGATCATTGACTGCTCAACCTCAGATCCCAATTCGACAGCGCGACTGGCCGCGCGCCTGGCAGAACAGGGCTGCCATATGGCCGATGCACCTCTGGGCGGCACACCCGTTCAGGCCGAATCCGGCGAATTGTCGACCATGATTGGGGCAACAGAAGACATTTATGCCCGCATTACACCCGTGGTCGAAACTTGGGCGCGTTCCATCGTGCACATGGGAGACAATGGCGCCGGGCACAAAATGAAACTGCTCAACAATTTTTTGTCGCTCGGATATGCCGCGATGTATTCGGAGGCCCTGGCTCTGGCCGAAAAAGTCGGCATCACCACCGCGCAATTTGACTCCGTTATTCGTGGCAGCCGAATGGATTGCGGATTTTATCAAACCTTCATGGGCTATGCTGTGGAGGGCAATCGCGAGGCGCATAAATTCACGCTGAAAAACGCTTTGAAAGATACAAGTTATCTTGCCAACATGGCCGATGGTGTCAATTTGGCAAATCCCATTGGTGGCGCGGTGAAAAATAGTTTTGCCTTGGCATTCGCAGCAGGTGGTGACGGCCCGGAAGATTATGTGCCGCATCTGGTGGATTATGTTATGGCGCAAAATGGCGTGAAAAAATGAGCGCCATATTGCGCCCATGCGGCGCAATTGATCGCAAAAAGGCTATGAGATGACTTATTCAGCCGGCGCAGCTTGGATGGACGGCAAGGTCATACCGGTATCGGAGGCCAAAATTTCGGTGTTTGATTGGGGTTTGACCCGCTCTGATATCACATATGATGTCGTCCATGTATGGGAAGGCGCCTTCTTTCGGCTGGAAGATTACTTAGACCGCTTCATGGTTTCGATGGATAAATTGCGGCTTGATGTGGGCATGACTCGCGCAGAGATAAAGGCGGCTCTGGTCGAATTGGTGGCCACATCGGGGCTAAAGTCCGCCTATGTCTCCATGGTGGCCTCCCGCGGCACACCGCAGGTTCCCGGCACGCGTGATCCAAGAGCCTGCACCAACCATTTTTACGCCTGGGCCGTTCCATTCATCTGGGTGATCCCACAGGAGGTGGCACAACGAGGCGCCCATATTTCTGTAGAAGAGAACCTGCGGCGTATCCCGCCTCACTCAGTTGATCCGACGGTTAAAAACTATCACTGGGGTGACATGACCGCCGCCCTATTTAACGCATTAGATGCCGGCTATGACACCACCGTATTGCTCGACACCGATGGCTATGTAACCGAAGGGCCGGGCTTTAATATCTTTGCAGTTATTGACGGTAAAGTGCTGACACCCAGATCGGGAATGCTCGAAGGCATTTCCAGAAAAACCGTCTTGGAGATTTGCGCCGACCTTGGCATTCCCTGTGCACAGACCGACATTAGTCTTGATGAATTCCTATCCGCCGATGAGGTTTTTACCGCAACCACAGCCGGTGGCCCGGTGCCTGTGACGCGCGTGAATAAAACCATTTTGGGCAATGATGCCGTCGGCCCCATCACGGCACGACTGCTCAAAACCTATTGGGATTGGCACAATCGCGATGATTTGACGGAGAAAATCACCTACGTTTAAGCGCCTCTTTCACCTCAAGCTTTTGAACGGCAAGCGGCGCCCTTTTGATTGAATATCCTTAAACAGATTGCCACCCTGCCCATTCCCCGTCACTGTGAACCCGATAAGGAGTGTGGCGCAGATGCTTCGAACTTTAGGATTGCTTCTTGGCTGTCAACTTGCGGGGGAATTTATCGCGCGCGGGTTGGGCCTGCCTATTCCCGGCCCTGTCTTGGGCTTGGTGATTTTGCTGGCGGCTCTTGCCCTCAGGCCGCCTTTGGCGAGCGCCCTGCGCCCGACGACACAAGTTATCCTGGCCCATTTGTCTTTGATGTTTGTCCCCGCCGGTGTCGGGGTTATTGGCAATTTAGACGTTCTGTCATCAGATTGGGCCAGGTTGCTTGTGGTTCTCATCCTGTCGACAATTTTGTCAATGCTTGTGACCGTCGCCACATTTATTGCGATGAAACGGCTCATGTACAGGGTGCAAAAATGAATGATTTTGTCAGCCTTTGGAGCTATTTATCCGCCACGCCCTTGCTCTGGCTTACAGCCACAATTGCCGCCTATCTGATCGCCGAAAGCCTGGCCGCACGATTGGGAAATCCCCCCTGGGCCAACCCGGTATTGATGTCGGTCCTGCTGCTCTCACCGGTGCTTGTTTTGACCAAGACCGATTACGGCACCTATTTCGAAGGCGCGCAATTTATACATTTTCTGTTAGGGCCCGCAACGGTCGCTTTGGCCCTGCCCCTTTGGGACAACCGCGCCACGATCCAAAAATCCGTGATTCCCATCCTATGCGCCCTGGTCGTGGGCTCTACGGTGGCGGCAGGATCGGCCATTGTATTGGCGCAATTTTTTGATCTGCCCCTAAGCGTCCTGCTGTCCCTCGCACCAAAATCCACCACGGCTCCCGTGGCCTTGGGCATTTCAGAAGCCGTGGGCGGCATTCCAACGCTCACAGCCGTTCTGGTTATTTTAACAGGGATCATTGGGGCAATCACCGTGACCCCGTTGATGAACATCCTGTCTATCACAGATTGGCAAGCACGGGGTTTTGCAGTGGGTGTCGCCGCCCACGGAATTGGCACGGCGCGCGCCTTCAAGGTCAACCCAATTGCCGGCGCCTATGCAGGCATTGCCATGGCCCTCAATGCCTTGCTCACAAGTCTCATTGTGCCGATCCTGATAAGATGGTTGACCTAGACTAGCAGAAGATCCGCTTGCCCAGTCAAAGACCCCTGCGGCAATATCAAAGCGACCTTGGCACCCATGCCCCCCCCATCATCGCCGCTGGAAAGGGTCGGAAACCTGGCTCAGCCTTGCAATTTTATGGCAATATTTTTGGTCTGCACATAGTTCCAGAGGGCCTCGCGACCTTTCTCGCGGCCATAGCCGGATTTACCAAACCCACCGAAAGGTGTCTCGACGCCGCCGGCATACCATTCGTTGACGAACACCTGCCCAGCGCGCAATTGCCGCGCGGCGCTGGTTGCACGATCGAGGTCGCGCGTGAAGACGCCGCCAACGAGCCCAAAAGGGGTTCCATTGGCAATCTGAATGGCTTCACCATCCGTCGAGAATTTCAAAACCGAAACGACAGGCCCAAACACTTCCTCTTGAGCAATCGACATCTCAGGCAGAACGTCAGTCAGGACCGTGGGTTCCAGAAAAGCGCCTGGGATATTGGCCTTATGCCCGCCAGCCGCAATCCCTGCGCCTTCCTCTTGCGCGGCACAGATCATGCCAACGGCGCGATCACGTTGCGCCTCAGAGACCATGGCCCCCATGGTTGGTCCAAATGCGGCTTGATCGATGCCCGGTTTAAGAGACAAAGAGTTCGCCACACCGACCATGCGGTCCACCAATTCGTCATGGATGCTGTCATGTACGATCACCCGGCTCATGGCCGAACAGACTTGCCCAGCGTTGAAGAAAATGCCCCAACGCAGGTCGTTTTCAAACGCCTCAAGATCGGCGTCATCGTGCACGATGGCGGCCGATTTGCCCCCAAGCTCCAGCACACAAGGCACCACATTTTGAGCCGCCGCAGTGGCAATTGAAACACCTGTCGCAACCGATCCGGTAAAGACGATTTGGTTGACCTGCGGATGCGCGCAAAGGGCAGCACCGGCTTCATGACCCCAGCCGCACAGAATGTTCACGGCCCCCGCCGGCAAGCCGACCGCTTCGGCCGCCTGGGCGAACCAGGCATTTGTCAAAGGCGTCAACTCGGGTGATTTTATGACACAACTGTTGCCCGTTGCGAGCGCGGCAGAGAGCGAACGCGCCGTCATTTCAACGGGATAATTCCAAGGGATGATCTGCGCCGATACGCCGAACGGCTCATAGGTTGTGAAATCAAAATAGTTTTTTCCAAGGGGAATTGAGCGCCCCTCAACCGTTTCAGCTTGATTGCCGTAATATTCAAAGTAGCGCGCGGCCCCCTCAACCTCGATACGGGATTCCCAAAGAGGCTTGCCTTGTTCGAGCGTCAAGACCGGTGCAATGTCCTCAATGTGATCCAAAAGGTAGCGCCCCATCGCCTGAACCATGCGTCCGCGCTCAACCGGCCTGAGGTCACAAAGCGCGCCGGATAGGTGAACCCGCTGCGCCGCCATGACGGCGCGATCCACATCGCTTGCGTTGGCAAGTGCGTGTTCGGCAAGTTTTTCGCCGGTACCGGGATTTATGACATCGACACGCCCAGCGCCCCCGTCGACCCAAGATCCGTCAATGTAGTTTTTCCAATAGGTCTTCATGCTGGTTTGATCCGATGCTGATAAAGATGATCATAATGGGGTTTCATTCGCCTATATACGCGGCGCACACGTTCGGGGGAGTCTTTCACTTCAACATAGCGGCGCGGCTGGGGCGTCAATCCCGTGGATTGCGCAAGATTGGCGTGAAACGATCCACCATCCCACCAGCTATGCGCAGAAGGATCGCCGCCTGGCTCCCATGTCATCGCCTCAGGCAGGAAAGGAATCCCAACCGCTTGGCAAAAGGCCGCAACCATCGCCGTCGGGTCCTCAAGGAGATCGTCGCTGTCAATCACCGGCGGCGGCGCCCCATTTAAGGCCGTGAGCAAGTCAAATAAGGCGCGTTGTTCGGGAAATCCAACCTCAAGCTCGTCGAATTCCGGCCATTTATTGAACAGGCTGGAAATCGTTTTGGCCGGGTCGCGGATTAGGAAGGCATGGGTGAAGTGGCCAAGGAAGTCAGCTGTCCACATATGATTGATGTAATGTGGGAAATCCTTTAGAAAAACCGGCCCCTTTTCTGCTCGGGTCAGAATATCACGCCACACGCTTTCAATCGTTAAACCCTCTGTGGTTTTCTCGCCCTCTTTGTACCGCGGCCAAAGAGGATCCTCGCCTTGATACCAAGCCTCGCCAAAAGGTTCATGGAGGCAATCGAGATCGCCGCGTTGGCGCATCATCCATTCAAAGGCCGTCGAGGTGGAACGGGGAACGGCCCAAAGTGCTATGATTTTATGCATGAAGGCTCTCCAAAAGGGCGCTTTGCGGAGTGGTTGGGGCAATCTCAAGGTCTTTCATGATCCGCCAATAGAGCGCTGTGTCATGACCGATCACGGGTTTGCCCAACTTGGCCTCCATATCCCGCGCCAGATGAAGAGGGCGTTGCGGCAATCCTCCGCGGCCGCTGCGGAAATTGCACATTCCGTTAATCAAATAGGCATCAGCGCTGGGGGCTTGTTCGGCCACATAGGTGAAACTTTTGTCGAACAAATCGCCGTCAAAAATCCAACGCTTTTCATTGACGGCCTGCTGGGTGGGAAACCAGCCCTGATCGACAAAGTTGCCAGCCCATTGCACATCAAACCCCGCCTCGCGCAGAAAACCGGCGGTGCCTTGCCACCAATCGGGCCAATGATAGGCGCCGTTGAGAGCGACTTTCTCCACATTCATCGCCCGCAGCGCTTCAACCATCGCATAGCCGGCCATGTGGAAGCGAGTTTCAAATTTGTCTGACACATCAGCGCAATACTGGCGAATACCCTCAACGCCCAATCCGCTTGCATGCACCCAATTGGACCCCACTTGCCCGCAAACATCAACGCCATTGCGCGCCATGCAATGCACAAAATCATCCATCATGCCGAAATTCTTTTTGCGTTGATCCAGCCCATGGGCGTAGTCGGGCACATGCAGCATCCAGCCATGCACCCCAACCGTCTCAGGCGCCATGCGCAAAAAATCGGACGGCGCGGCATCATAGTCAAACGGGGGACAGGTGAACCCGACCTGATGGGGAAACAGTTTTTGCTCTGGGGTCCATTGCGTTGGCATCATGGCAAGTTCAGCCTTTCTGTCTGTCCCAAATCAGCCATCAATGGCCTCTTTCATCCAGCGTTGCAGGTGCATGATCGGGTGTTCCGAATTGACACCCCCTTTTGGATCAACAACCAAAGGTCCAGGCACATAGCCGCGCGAGCCCAAACCGCGCTGCACGCTTTCCACAAGGTGAATATCTTCCTCAACGGTCGTTTCACGATCCTGCTTTGCAAGACGCCTGACCTTTTCGTCCTCCGCGCCATCAACCGAATACCAACCACGCCAGACCACAACATGGTCGGCATCAATTGCCTGCCAATGGTAGGTGTTCAAAACATTGCCCGGATAGACCTGAAAGCTGAACATCGGCCATAGGAACCAGCTGGAATATTCATCGAAGTGCTCAAAGCCGGAATTGATGTCATAGGTCATCTGATCCAGCGCCTGACACTGCGTTGTATGGCGCAGGCATTTGCCCTGAGGTTGGATATCATAGGTTTCTGGCTTCACAACACCGCGTGCAAAGGTGGGGTGGTTGAGGGAGCAATGATAGCATTCAGAATAATTTTCAACCGAGACTTTCCAATTGCAGCGCTCGGGAATCTCCACCCATTCTAACGGCTTGAGATCAGCCCAATTCGGCACCCATTCCTCGAGCTCAGCGCGGACATTGGGGAACCACACCTCTATAGGCGCGGCATCCTTGTCTAAGTTCACAAAGACAAAGCCAAGAAGCTCCTCCGCGCGCACTTCTGACAGGCAAATGCTAGATTTTTCGAACCCCTGAACAGCGTTGATATTTGGGCCTGCTCGCAGCTCACCGGTCAGCTCATAGGTCCAAGCGTGATAGGGGCAAACAACAACGCGGGTTGTCCCCTTGCCGCTAAGCAATTGATGCGCCCGATGTTGGCACACATTATAGAACACACGAATTTGACCGTCCCGTCCACGAATGGCAAACAGGCTTTCTCCGGCAATCTCAAAGGTTGCGTAATCACCTGTCTGCGCCAGTTCAGACGCATGACAGCCAAATTGCCATGTGCGCGCCAAAAGCCCGCCTGTCTCCAACTTAAAAACATGCGGGTCGGTGTAATAGCGCGCCGCGAGGGATCGGATCGACTGGGTCATTTACCCTCCGGATGGTAGAGACCGAGATCATGTCGCCGTTTGTGAAACGAGGCGACCCGTTCTGGAATTTCATCGCTCGCAACCGCAATTACGAAGGAAAGCAGCGTTTCAAGCAAGGCGACAGTGCTGACTGAGGATGGAAAAAATTGCGGCGTGTCGCAGGAAATTACAAACCCATGGGTGGCGCGCTGAATGATTGGACTGGCCGGGCTATCGGAAATGGACACGATTTTCATCCCCTGCGCTTGCGCGGTCTTCACCGCCTCCACAACCTCTGCGCGATAGGGTTTGCAAGTGATGGCAATAAGCACGTCAGATTTGCCGGCCCAGGCAAGGTCATCGATTGGATTGGAACCGGCCCTGGGAATTGCGTGAAAGCGCTTCATGCCGGTTGAGGCAAGATAGGTGAAGTTGCGAGCGCTGGAATTATTCACGCCGACACCCAAAGTATAGACGCTGTCTGAGGTCCAAATGTCCTCAGCCGCCGCTTTCAAATCGTCCGCAGAAACATTTCCAAATGTGTCTTCAATATTGCGCAGGGCCCCCTGCACCATATCCGCATAAAGCCCCCCCAAATCACCCGTCTTGCGGATATCTTGCAGCCAGCGCGCGCGATCAGGGAAATCCGCAGCCCCCTGGCGTATTGCGTCGCGGAAGGGGGCGCGAAAGTCCTCATAGCCGTCAAAACCAACCTGCCGCGCCATTCGCACGACCGTATTGGGTTTTACCTTCGCAGCCTGTGCGATTTCACGCACAGTTGAAACGCCAACATCGCGCGGATTCTCCAACACATATGTTGCAGCCTTGCGCGCTTCAGGCGTGAGATCTGTCAATTCGCCGGCCAGGCGCTCCAGAATCGTATTTGATACATCTGTCCCATTCATGGTTGACCATGGTACTTATGTCCTATTAGCCTGTCTAGAAAAAAACGACTCAAAGATGGGATTTCACATTGGATCAGAACTTTCCAACGCAGGCGCGTGTTGTCATCGTGGGCGGTGGCGTCATGGGTGTCGGACTTGCCTACCATCTTGGTCATGAGGGTTGGGGCGCTGACACTGTATTGCTTGAGAAGGCCGAGCTGACATCGGGCAGCACATGGCATGCGGCGGGCCAAATTACGCATTCGACATCCAGCTTTGGATTGGGAAAATGCGTCGATTACAATATTGGCCTCTATTCCGGTGGGCTTGAGGCTGAAACAGGTCAAGCCGTGACATGGCATGGCTGCGGGTCATTTCGACTGGCCTATACGGCAGATGAAATGGATTGGCTGCGCCACACCCTGTCTGTCGGGCGGGCGCTGGGGTTCAACATCGACCTGGTTGGCCCAGAAAAAGTTGCGCAGCTTCACCCTTTTTACAATCTCGACGGGGTTCTGGGCGCGCTGCATACGCCAGATGACGGCCATGTTGACCCAACCAATGTGACGATGGCCATGGCCACAGGGGCGCGGCAAAAGGGCGTAAAAATCATCAGACACTGCCGCGCCACAAACATTACGCAACAGCCATCGGGTGACTGGAAAGTCGAGACAGAAAAAGGCACGATCATCTGCGAACATGTGGTGAATGCAGGCGGCACATATGCCCGTCAGATGGGCGAATGGTCCGGGCTGCAATTGCCCATGACCTCTATGACCCATCATTATTTCGTGACCGAACCTGTACCTGAATTTGAGGGCTTGGACACCGAGCTGCCGGTTATTCGCGACGACAAAAAAGTGTCCGGCTATATCCGAATGGAGCAGAAACGCGGGTTGATCGGGATTTACGAAAAGGAAAATCCAAATTCCGTCTGGCATGATCACTGCCCTTGGGATTATGAAAACTGGCTATTTGATGCCGATTACGACCGTGTCATGCCCTATCTCGAAGAAAGCATGAACCGCATGCCAATCTTTGCAAACTTGGGGATCCAGCGCGAAGTTCACGGCGCCATTAGCCACCCGCCGGACGGCAACCCTTTGATTGGGCCCGCGCCCGGCGTGCGCAACTATTGGTGCTGCTGCGGCACACAAATTGGTATCGGCTGGGGCCCGGGTCTGACACGCGAATTGGCGCGCTGGATGGTGCATGGGGCTGCAAATATTTCCATGCGCGACTATGATCCGCGCCGGTTTGGCAGCTATGCAACCAAAGAGTGGCAGGTCGTGAAGGCCGAAGAAGACTATTGCCTGCGCCATGAAATCCCTTTCCCGCACCTCAATCGCTTGGCCGGGCGCCCGATTAAACCCTCTGCGTTATATGGGCTTTTGAAATCCAAAGGCGCCGTGCATGAAGAAGTCTACGGCTTTGAACGTCCGCGCTTTTTTGCAAAGGGCATCGCACAGGAGGATCATTATTCATTTAACCGAAGCCCTGTCGATGCCATGGTTGCAGCCGAGGTGAAGGCAGTGCGCGAAGGCGTTGGAATTATGGATGTCACCGCCTTTACCAAAGTACTGATAGAGGGGCCGGATGCCTATGCGCTGCTGGACCGCCTCACCGCAAATCGAATGCCGCAACAGGTAGGGTCGATCACATTAAGCCATATGCTGAACCGCGCCGGTCGCATTGAACTTGAGACAACGATCCTGCGCATGGGGGAAGATCAATTTTATCTTGTTTGCGCCGCCTTCTTTGAGCAACGCTTGCTGGATCATCTGGCCCATCACCGCGGCAATGAGACTGCAAAGATCACAGCCCTGTCCAATGATTGGAGCGCCCTGTCGCTGAACGGGCCACAGTCGAGAAACCTATTGGCCTCTTGCACAGATGCAGACCTGTCGAACGCAGGTTTTCGTTGGTTATCTGCGCAACAGATCACCGTTGCAGGGCATGAAATTTGGGCCCTGCGCATGTCATATGCCGGAGAATTAGGCTGGGAATTCCACATGCCTGCCACGGCCTGCCTCGATGTTTATAACGCGCTTTGGGCGGCCGGCGAGGCCTATGGTATTGCCGACTACGGCTCTTTCGCGATGAACGCGATGCGGATGGAAAAGGCCTTCAAAGGCGCTGGAGAATTGACCAATGAGGTCACCCTGGCCGAAGCCAATGTGCTGCGGTTTGCACGCATGGATAAGGCCTATCTCGGGCGCGATAAAACCTTGAACACCGATCTGCCCTGGGTCTGCGCCTATCTTGAAATTGAACCTGACGGTCATGCGGATGGTCACGGCGGCGAGGCGGTGTTGCACAATGGGCGGGTTGTTGGATCGACCGCTTCGGTTGCCTATGGCCCAACGGTCGGGAAAATCCTTGCTTTCGCCTATGTCAAACCGGAAGCTGCAGAGCCGGGCACTGCGCTTGAAGTCATTATTCATGGAAGCCCACGCGCCGCCCGCGTGCTTGCCGAACCCGCCTATGACCCCAACAGCCTAAAACCAAGAGAGGATGCGCCATGACCCTACCGAAAACTATGACTGCGATGGTCACAATGGGCCATGGCGACATAGATCAAATGGTTTTGCACCGAGATTGGCCCCGCCCAGAGCCCGCCGCCGATGAGGTGCTGATCCGAGTCGGAGCCTGCGGGCTCAACAATACGGATGTGAACACGCGCTCGGGCTGGTACTCCAAAACCGTGACGGATGCGACCACGGGCGGCGGATTTGACGTGGTTGGCGATGACGACCCCTCTTGGGGCGGCGCTCCCATCACCTTCCCACGCATTCAAGGGGCAGATGTCTGTGGAGAGATTGTCGCCGTTGGCGCACATGTTAACGCCGGGCGTATTGGCGAACGGGTCATCACCGACGGGTGGTTGCGGGACCCAGATGCGCCAAATGATATGAGCAAAGCGGGATACTTTGGATCCGAACGCGATGGCGGTTTTGCCCAATACACGGCGACGCCCGCGCGCAATGCGCTGGCCGTTCAGTCTGATCTTACGGATGCAGAATTGGCGACCTTCTCCTGCTCCTATTCCACCGCCGAAGGAATGCTAACCCGCGCCCATGTCACCGCCTCCGATACCCTGCTGGTGCCGGGTGCATCCGGGGGGGTTGGCGGCGCGCTGGTGCAATTGGCAAAACGGCGCGGCGCGCGCGTGATCGCGATGGCCGCGGAGGCCAAACACGCCGATGTGGCGGCGCTCGGGGCGGACCGCGTTCTGCCGCGCGCGCCTGAAAACCTACGCGCCGCATTGGGCGCCGATAAAATCACCGTCGTGGCCGATATTGTTGGCGGCCCTGATTGGCCCAAGTTGATCGACATCCTTGAACGCGGCGGGCGCTACACCTGCTCGGGTGCCATCGCAGGGCCCATGGTCACTTTGGACCTGCGCACTTTATATCTTCGGGATCTCACCTTCACGGGGTCCACCGTCATTACGCCTGAAATCATGCCAAATCTGATCGGTTATATTGAACGCGGTGAAATCAAACCCATATTGGCCGCCACCTATCGGCTTGAGGCGTTGCAAGACGCCCAAAGGGCCTTCATCGCAAAACAGCATACGGGCAACATTGTGGTGACGCCATGAAGATCACCCGCATTTCCGTTTTCCAAATCGATCTCCCGCTGGAACACCCCTATTGGCTTTCCGGTGGGCGGTTGAAATTCGAAGTACTCGATGCGACGCTTGTGAAGATTGAGACAGATGCGGGCCTCACCGGCTGGGGTGAGGGCACGCCTTGGGGTCACACCTATGTGCCGGCACATGGGCCAGGCATTCGCGCGGGGATCGAAACAATGGCGCCGTTCATCCTAGGGATTGATCCGCGCCGCCTCTTGGAGGTCGAGCGCGCTATGGACCTTGCCTTACCCGGTCATCTCTATGCCAAAAGTCCAATCGACATGGCCTGCTGGGATATTGCCGGACAGGCCGCAGGTCTTCCGATCGCAGATTTAATGGGCGGTGGATCACGCAAGCCGCGGCCCATTGCGTCATCGGTTGGAGCAAAGACCGTGGAAGACACCAGAGCGGTCATCAATCGTTATCGCCAGCGTGGGTATATTGCGCATTCTGTCAAAATCGGAGGAGATGTTGCCCGCGATATTGCCCGCATCCGCGATGTCGAGGCGATCCGGCACGCCGATGAAATTGTGCTCTATGATGTCAATCGCGGCTGGACACGGCAACAGGCGCTTAGGGTTCTGTCTGCGACGGAAGATCTAAACGTCATGTTTGAGCAGCCCTGCGAAACCTTGGACGACATCGCCGCTATTTCAGGCAAACATGCCGCCCCCGTTTCCGTTGACGAGGCGCTTGTGACGCTGCAAGACGCAGCCCGCATTGCGCGTGATGGCCTCGCCGAGATCTTTGGCATTAAGCTCAATCGCGTGGGTGGTTTGACCAAAGCGGCCCGTATGCGCGACATCGCACTCGCGCATGGGATTGATATGTTTGTCATGGCAACGGGCGGTTCGGTTCTGGCGGATACCGAAGCGCTGCATCTGGCCGCGACCATCCCCGATGCCAACTGCCATGCCGTCTGGGCCTGCCAAGATATGCTGACGGTCGACATTGCGGGGGGACGCGGTCCGCGCAACAAAGACGGCTATCTGCATTTACCAGAGGAGCCGGGGCTTGGCGTGCATCCTGATGAAGAGGCGCTGGGCGATCCCCGGGCTGTATACAGATGAAAGTAAATCGTATCTCATTATGGTCCATCGATCTCACCAGCCATGAAACCTACTACATGGCCGAAGGCAAAACCTGTGATACGGTCAAAACGCATGTCTTATGTCTCGACACGGACACGGGGCTAAAGGGTTGGGGGGAAGTCTGCCCAATCCCGCATTACCTGCCCGCCTTTGCCGATGGCCTTCCCAGTGCGATCACGGAAATGGCTGGCGAAATCCTGGGGGTTTCCCCTTTTGGTGCGGACGCGCCAATGCGCAAATTGGATGTGCATCTACAGGGTCATTTTCACGCAAAATCCATCGTGGATATGGCGCTGTGGGATCTCTTTGGCAAAGCAACCCATCAACCGCTATATGCATTGCTTGGCGGGCGCACCCACGCCGATATGCCGCTTTATCATTCGATTACCTGTATTGCAGCCGATGACATGGCACGAATTGCAGCCGAGGCTTTTGCCTCCGGAATCCGCCAATTTCAAGTCAAACTCGGTGTTGATGCCGATTGGCAGGCCGATGCCGAGCGTTTGACAAAAGTCCGTGAAGCTGTCGGGGATGGCCCTTTGGTTTACGGCGACTGGAACTGTGGCGCAACGAAGTTGCAGGCAACCCGCACCGGCCGCGCGGTGTCACATCTCGATATTATGCTGGAGCAGCCATGCAAAACCCTAGAAGATTGCGCCGCTGTGCGGCAGGCGACCGGATTGCCTATGAAAATTGACGAGGGCGCCTATGATTTGGCCACATTGATGCGGGCAGCAGAGCTCGGCGTGCTCGACGCTGTGGCCCTAAAACTGTCCAAATTCGGCGGCCTCTCTGCACTGCGCCGCGCGCGGGATTTAACAGTGCATTTGGGCGCGGAAATATGCGCAGAATGCACTTGGGGATCCGATATTGTGACCGCAGCGGCCCTGCATTTCGCAGCCTCGACCCCGCAAAGCGCGCTGCTCAATACCTGTGATCTATCTTCCTATGTTGGCCCCAGGATTGCGCCAGATTGTCCAACCCGCATTAATGGCCGGATCGCGCCACCGGAGGGTCCGGGCCTTGGTGTGACGCCCGATCTCAACAGGCTTGGCGCGCCCATTCTCGAATTGGAGTAACCCATGCAAAACCTATCGACCCAAGATGAATGGATCGCCCGCGCCCGCGCCGTTTTCCCCGCGGGGGGCTTTGGAAACTTCGATCCGGGCATCATAATCGCCCGTGGTGAGGGGAGCCATGTCTGGGACGAGAACGGCACGGATTACATCGACTATCTGATCGGCTCTGGACCGATGCTACTTGGCCATGGGCATCCCGAGGTGATCGAGGCCGTGTTGGAACAACTTCCCAAAGGCATGACCTTCTTTGCCAATAACGCCAAGGGCATCGAGCTGGCAGAGGCCATTGTCGAGGCGGTTCCTTGCTGTGAGCAGGTGCGTTTTGTCACCTCGGGTGGCGAGGCCGATATGTATGCCATCCGGTTGGCACGCGCCTATACAGGGCGCAATAAGATCTTGAAATTTGAAGGTGGATATCACGGGATGAGCGCCGAAGCACAGATGAGCCTCGCGCCCACAACCCTTGTGAATTTTCCGCAAGCCGTGCCCGACAGTGCCGGCATTCCGCCGGGCGTGGCAGATCAAATGTTGATCGCGCCCTTTAATGATTTGGCCGCGGTCGAGATGCTGCTTGCCGAAAACGACGATATTGCAGCCATTATTGCAGAACCCTTGCAGCGGATCATTCCCGCGGCCCCCGGGTTCCTTCAGGGCCTGCGCGCGCTTTGCGACAGATATAGCGTCCTGCTGATTTTTGATGAAATCGTCACGGGGTTTCGGCTGGCCTATGGTGGTGCACAGGAACACTATGGCGTCACGCCCGATATCTGCACTTTGGGTAAAATCATTGGAGGTGGCTTTCCTCTGGCTGCGCTTGGGGCCAGCGCCGAGATCATGCGGCATTTCGACAAATCCATCGTCGGCACGGACAAATGGCTGATGCAATTGGGGACCCTATCGGGCAATCCGATTGCGGCGGCAGCCGGCCTCAAGACCATGGAAATTTTAAGGCGCGATGGCAGCTATAGCCGCCTGCGCGAGACTGGCCGCGCTTTGCAGCAGATGCAAAGCCGTGCCCTTGAGGGCGCAGGGATTGCGCATCAAATCTGCGGCGATGAGACCCTGTTCGACGTCTTCTTTACGACAGGCCCTTGCCGGGACTATCGCAGCGCCAAACACGATGACCCGGCGCGAAA